>Ga0207426_1000858_pt1 | contig 31894 bp, 31 predicted proteins | sample AraplaMF_Cvi_mMS_FD_184265 | JGI IMG/M metagenome (GOLD analysis project Ga0207426, IMG submission 184265) | Arabidopsis root microbial communities from the University of North Carolina, USA - plate scrape MF_Cvi_mMS (SPAdes) (version 2) | ecosystem: Host-associated > Plants > Roots > Endosphere... | reverse complement strand
CAGCAGCGTACGGGCATGGTGTGACTGTCGGCTACGCGCCCTTCCGCGCGAGATGGACCACGTCCGGGACGCCTCGGACAACGGGGATCTCTTCCGTATGTACCCCGCTGAAACCGGCATTTCGCAGCGCTTCCTCGAACGCCGGCGAGGGCTGCGCGGACCAGACGGCGAGTACTCCGCCGGGGGTCAGCCGGTCGCGGCAGGCGGCGAGCCCGTCGGGGGAGTAGAGGCTGTCGTTGTCCTCGGTGACGGTCCAGTCGGGGCCGTTGTCGATGTCCAGGCACAGCGCGTCGTAGGTGTCCTGACCCGCTTCCGTGCGCAGGTGGGCGACGAGGTCGGCGTGCCGGATCTCGCTGCGCGGATCGGCCAGCGCGGCCGCCGAGACAGCCGACAGCGGGCCCGTGCGGTGCCAGTCGATGACCGCCTCCTCGCGCTCGACGACGACGATCCGGCCCCAGCGCGGCTGCCGGGCGGCACGGGCCAGGGAGAAGCCGACGCCGAGGCCGCCGATCAGGACGGAGGGGTGGGCGCGGCCGGCCGGCAGCGCGTCCAGCGCGGCGTCGATCAGTAGCCGTTCGGACCGGCCGTCGGAGGTGTCCATCAGGAAGCAGCCGTTGGCGATGATCTCGTAGATCACCGGTGCCGCGGGGGTGCGGCCGCCGTCGGCCCCGGGCGCCGCAGAGGGTCCGCCCCGCTGCCGCAGCACCACCTCACCGAACGGGCCCTCGCGGCGGTCGAGCGTGCGCGGGGCCTCGGGGGCGCCGGTCCTTGCCTGCGTCGGTGTCACGGAAGCCATGGCGCCATGGTGGCCAATACGGGGCGCGCCGGTCCAACGCTTTGGGGACCCGCTCCCCCGGCCGGCCGCCCGGACGTGAAGCACCTTTCAGGGGTTGTCTCATGTGACGGATCTCACTCTCACAGGTTCTTCATGGGTTGAGCGTGCAGGGTGGTCCGGGACGTAGGACAGGGCAGGGATTCACGGCCGAGGGACACGGGCGTGGCTCACCGGATGCGCCAGGACGGAAGGGGCCTCGGACTGTGAGCTGGCTGGGAACCGCCGAGAGGATACGGACCGGTCGCGGGCCGGTCGCCGACGCGGGGCCGGACACCGGCCCGGCCGGTACGCCGGGTCTGCTGCCCGCCATCCCCCGGCAGCGCGGCGACGGGGAAACCGCGGCCCGCGCCGCCGCCGGGGCGGGCCCGAACGCCCCTGCCACGGCGGTGCGTTGGCGGCCCTGGCATCTGCTACCCACCCCCGTCGGTACCCCCTTCACCTTCGGCTACGCCGTCCTCCTCGTGGCCACCTCGCTCTTCGCCGAGTACGCCGACCCGGGGCTGGTCTCCGACCTGCTGCGCGGCTCCAGCACCGATGTCGTCCATCTCGCGCAGGCCCCGCTGGTGGTGCTGATCGCCAGCGCCCTGTGGATCGCCGGCGGGATCACCTCTGGGTACGCCCTCGCCTTCCTCTTCGTCCTGACGGCGCTGGAGCGGCGGATCGGCGCACGGGCCGCGGTCGCGGTCTTCTTCGGCGGCCATGTGCTCGCCACCCTCGCCACCGAACTCCCCGTCGCCTTCTCGGTCGCCGCCGGCGGGCTGCCGGAGAGTTCGCTGCACCGCCTCGACTACGGCATCAGCTTCGGCGTGATGACCTGCGTGGGAGCCCTGGCCGGGCTGCTGCCGGCCTGGCCGGGGCGCCTGCTGCTGGCCGGCGTCGCCTATCTGGCGCTGACGGACCTGTTCGCCTACGTCGACCCGCTGTCCGACTGGGGGCATCTGCTCTCACTCGCCCTGGGGGTGGCGAGCTGGCCGCTGCTGCGCCGCTGGCGCACCCGCCGCGACGCCCCCGCGCCGCTCCTCGGCGACCTGGGCCATCCCGCCCTGCGCGGCGCACGGATGTACTGAGCGTCCCCAGCGGGCCCAAGGCGCGGAGCTCCAGGCGCGGCCCGGCCGGTCAGGTGGACCGGCCTTACGGGCGCGCCGTCGACCGGTAGGTGTGGGTGATGGCGTAGGCGCAGCCGCCCAGCAGCGCCACACCGGAGAGCACACCGCTGACGAACGGCACCCATGCCACCGCGGAGGTGGCCGCCATGCCCAGGCCGATCGCGCCGAGCGCGGTCAGCGCGGCACCGGGGACGGCGATGCTGCGCCGCTTCCAGACCGCCATCAGCGCGATGAAGTGCAGGCCGACGATCAGCGCGATCCAAGCCACCGCGGTCTGCTCGGGGGCGCCCGCCGCCCGCAATGCGAGATTGCCCCCGATCAGCAGCACCGCCTCGGCCCCCACGACGAACGCGAACTTCCCCCGGAACCAGTCCGCCTGAGGGGCCTCGGGGCCGTCCGCCACGGGCAGCCCACGGCGCCCCGCCCGCAGCGCGAGCGTGAGCAGCCCGGCGAAGGTGAGCACCGCGAGCACCCGGAGGGCGATACCGATCGCCGGACTCAGCGGGTCGTGCGCGTTGGCGACCACGAAGATCGTCCCGAAGAGTGCACCGATGAAGACTCCGGACATCCGCTGCAACATGGCGTGAAGGTAGCAGTATTGACGGGGTGTGAGGCGGGAGATGAGGAGGCGTGCCGCAGCGGTCCGCCGGACCGGACGCGCCGGTGCGTCTCTTCCGTGCCGCGTGCCGGGCCCCGCGAGCGCCCGGAGATTCTGGGACGCCAACGCCGCCGACCACTATCCGGTCGACGAATTCGTCGGCAAGGGCTGACCGACGGGCAGAAACCATTGGGCCGTTGATAACCCTCACCCTCTCCGGTCCGGGGTGAAGGAATTTTCCAACTGCCCGCCTAATTGGTCTGCTTGAGCCTGTTCGCCTCGTTCGTTCACGGCAGGAGGCGGACCGGACATTCTGCCGATAGCTCGATCCAAGTAACGTGCGGCATTATTGGGCTAGTTGTAGACGGAGGGTTCGAACCGCCCCTGCGTTTCCTGACGGGTCAACATATGGTGATAGATTCGCCGGACGCGGCAGTGTCAACTTACCTGCCATGAGCGCGTGTTCATGAGGGATGGTTCGAGGGTGCCCATTAGCCATGACGGCTTCAAAGCCGATCCGGATGAGCTCAGGGCTGGGGCTTCGGATGTACTGAAATGCCTTGACCCGGCCAAGGGGGTCGATTTCGGAGTGCTGAACGAGAACTTCGACGATTCCGACCAGGGCGAAAAGGTTCTCGCCGATAAGTTCGAAGCATTTTGCGATACGTGGGAAGTGGCCTATCTCGTTCTGGGTGACCGCACAGGCGATATCTCGGACAAGCTAAAAAGCCAGGCGGACACCTACGAGCAAAACGAAGCCCACACCGGCGACTACATGAAGTACATCAAGCAGCATAAAAACGGTTCGGGACTGTAACGACGGGGGACGGGCATGACGGAAGAGTTGGGCGAAACGAAAGACCCCAAGGGGCTCATTCCCGGAAACGTAGGGGATGTCGAGGGTGTCGCCCTGGCGCTGAAGAAACAATCCGGAAAATTCGAGACCGTCGCAAAAGGGCTGGGTGCCGTACGAATATCCGGCTGGAACGGCGCAGCCAGCGACCAGTTCTGGGAAAAGCTTTCCGGCGAGAAGAAGAACTGGCTCTACGCTTCCGATGCACTGTCCGACGCGGCTGCGGCGATCAGTGGGTACGCCGAGGCGTTGAGCGGGGCACAGGGGAAGGCGCGGGAGGCAATCGAGCTGTGGGACGGCGGCGATGAAAGCCAGGCCCAGCTGATTCTGAAGACCGCTCGACAGAACTTGCGGGACCATGCTGATTCGGCGGCGGGAAAGCTGAAGGACGCGGCCGGTGGCGCTTCCGACGCACCGTCCTGGCTGCAAAGGGCGGGGAAGACCGCCGAGCAGCAAAAGGAATCGGGGAAGGGCAGCGTCACCCTCAAGGACCTCTACGAATCCAACCCGTTGGCCGAACAGCATCAGAAGTTCTACGGTGCTTCGAAGACCGACCCCGACGCGGCGCCCGCGGATCCCCATGCCAAGAAGCCTCGAGGCTTCGAGGCGAAGCTGTGGGAGCGGAAGGCCGAGGTGAATGCCTGGGAGAAAGAGGCCGAAGGCGAGTCGCAGTTCGGTGACGACGGGAAAGTATCCGGGAAGGCCGGTCTCAAACTTCTCGGGGCGGAAGGCACAGCGGGTGCGTCGGTCAAGGACGGCAGACTCCAGGTCGGAGCCGGCGGTAAGGCGTACCTGGCACAGGCATCCGCGGAGGGCGGCGTCGAGTACGGCATGGCCGCTGCCAAGGCGGATGCCACGGCCTTTGCCGGTGCCGAGGCGCAAGTGAATACATCCGTGGGCAAGGACGGAGTGCACGCGGGCGCCGAGGCTTTCGCGGGCGCCAAGGCGACGGCGAGCGGTCATGTGGACGTGGCTGGTATCGGTGCCGGTGCCACCGCCGAGGGGTGGGCCGGAGCCGGAGCTGCGGCACATGCGGATGCCGGCATGAAGGACGGAAAGTTCGTCATCGGCGCCGATGTGGGCGTAGGACTCGGACTTGGGGGCAAGGTCGGTTTCCAGGCTGAGATCGACCCGCAAAAGGTCGCGGACTCGTTCAGTGACATAGGGGACAAGGTGGGTGACGGCCTCGACGCAATGGGCGACGGACTGGAGTCCATCAATCCCTTCGGATGACACTGGCCTCGCATTTCGCACACTAGGGAGTTGATCCACGATGGCGACCACGCTGCCGGTAAAGATTGAATTTTCGCTGCCCGAGGGCTGGCAGCCGGCGCCCCCCGATGAGGTGGGCGCTCCCGGAGTGGCTTTCATCGCACTTCACTCCGAGTCGCAGGACAAGTTCACCGCGAATATCACGATCGCGGGTAAAGTCCGGGACGAAGCCGACCTGCTCACACTCGCACAGGAGTCGGTCCAGCGGCTGCGCGAGGGGGCGACGGTGAGCGTCGCCACGCAGGCCCAGGGGGGCACCCCGGAAGTGCCTGCGCTGACGCAAACGCTGCGTATCTCCACCACCTTGCGCGGGCTGCCCGTGGAATTGGTCCAGAGCCAGGTCTACCTGCTCATGAATGATGCGCACGATCCGTCCAAACACGCGGTGATCGAGCTGGCATTGACGGCCAAGCAGTCTCAGCTGGATCAGGTCGCGGACGACTTCGAGGAGTTCGTCCGGTCCATCCGTCCGGCGGGTCCTGACACTGCATAAGTCCCGCGCACCTCGGCGCTCATGGGTGAGCCCCTCCCGACAAGAATCGCGAGGGGCTCACCCATGAGCGCGGTCCTTCAGGCGCGGTGTTGTGCCTGGGCCGGCCAGTGGTCCAGGACATCGCACAGATAGTTCAGCTTCTGGTCGATGTGTTCCGCCCGGAGCCGCCCTCGATGCCAGGTGAGCAGCACGTCTCCCTCGAACCGGAGAGGCTCCTCCTTGGCGCGGGCGTCGGACATGAGGAATTGCGCCAGAGAGTCGTTCAGGGCACTGCGCGTGAACTCTTCATCGTTGGCGATCACGCGAAATGCGTCATCGAACGCGGGATCGCCCAGCTCCATCACCTTGCCGCCGCCGAACACGGCGGCCGCGCGCGCGTTTATCTTGTCCAGTGCCTGTGGCCTTTTGATGACCATCCGCGGTACGGACGTCGGCATCGTCACGGCGAACACCGTGGAGTACCGCACGGAGTCCGGGCCGTCCGCATTCATTTCGCGTGAGTTGCGCTCGAAGCAGCTGATGGTACGACCACGGAATTCACCAACAATGTAGTCCCGCAGGGGGATGTTGACGCCCTTCATGGGCAGTGGCTCTCCCCCGCAGTAGCGGTCTCCCTGCCCGGGGGCCCAAGCGGTGTGGCTCCACCCCCGGCTCTCCACCAACTGGAGCAGTTCTTCCAGCTGTTGGGGGCTGCGGTTGTCCCTCTTGTTCACATACCGCGAGACCCAGATGAACAATCCGAAGAAAGCGGCGATAAAAAGGAAAAGGCCGACGATAAGGACTGTTTCCCATGTCTCGTTCATGCGGCACGAGTATGTCGGACGGCCCGGTGAACGCACCCGCCGGGGGCGACCGGTGGGTGGGTCACCCCTGTTTGCCCCGCTCGCATATGACGCTTCAGAGCGTGTCGCCGCCTAGCTGGCGGTCCCGGTCGTACTGCCCGTAGCTATGGGCCCCCTCTGCTCCGCCCGACGATTCCAAACGACCGCTCCTAGCCCAGCCAGAGGAGCACCGCGTCCCCCTCGTCCGCCGCCGCGCGGAAGAACGGTCGCAACTGCTCATAGTGCTCGCAGACATAGTCCAGTGGCTCGCCCCGCTCCCAGACGATCGTCGGATAGATCTCCGCCGCGGCCAGATCCTCCGGGCCGACGCCGTCGGTCAGACGCTCGGCGGGTATCTCCGCGAGCGCCTCGGCGGCGGTTCGCACCTGCGCGGGGGTGAGGTAGCGGGGCGGGCCGTAGCCCCAGTCGTCGGCATCCGGGACGTCGTGTTCGCCATGGACGACGTCCACCGGGAAGGCCGCGCGGCGTAGCAGGAATCCGATGGCGGACCAGGCCTTGTCGATGTCCAGGCAGCGCGCCGGCGCGGGGTCCGGGCCACCGGCGGCCTCCGCTTCCATCCGTCCCTGGACCAGCTTCAGCGCCCACTCGGGATCGCGCAGGGCGCGGTCGAGTTCGGCAGGAGTGACACGTGCGTACTCTCCGATCATGCTCATGGACCCGACGTTAGGGCCGACCACTGACAACGGCCGGTGTGCGGTGGGCTGGTGCCCGGCCGCGGCGAGCGGATCCGGCCGGGCGCGGGCGGCCCTTCGGCGCCTGGGAGAATGGCGGTCCCTTCCCGGCACGGCCTCGTGCGGTGCCCGCCGACGCAGGAGTACCCCCGCCTTGTCCTCAGAGCGCGAGCCCTCGATTCCGGACGTCACCGACCTCGGCCTGACGTCCGACTGCGGCAGCTGCTTCGGGCTGTGCTGTGTCGCGCTGCCGTTCGCGGCCTCGGCGGACTTCGCGATCGACAAGGACGCCGGTACGCCCTGCCCGAATCTGGAGCAGGACTTCCGCTGCGGCATCCACCGCGATCTGCGCCCGCGCGGCTTCACCGGCTGCACCGTCTTCGACTGCTTCGGCGCCGGGCAGAAGGTCTCCCAGGTCACCTTCGACGGACAGGACTGGCGGCGGGCCCCGGGGACCGCCCGGCAGATGTTCGACGTCTTCCCCGTCATGCGGCAGCTGCACGAACTCCTCTGGTACCTGGCCGAGGCGCTGACCCGTCCGGCCGCCCGCCCGGTGCACGCCGAGCTGCGCGCCGCCCTGGAGAAGACCGAGCGCCTCACCCGCGGCAGCGCCGAGGAGCTGAGGGAGCTGGATGTGGCGGCACACCGGGGCGAGGTCAACGCTCTCCTGCTGCGCACCAGCGAACTCGTACGGGCCGGGGTCCCGGGCCGGAAGAAGGAGCGGCGGGGCGCCGACCTCATGGGGGCGCGCCTCAAGGGCGCCAACCTCCGGGGCGCCAACCTCCGTGGGGCCTACCTGATCGCCGCCGACCTCAAGGGCGCCGATCTGCGCACGGCGGACCTGATCGGCGCCGATCTGCGCGCCGCCGACCTCGCCGGAGCCGACCTCACCGGCGCGCTTTTCCTCACCCAGTCGCAGCTGAACGCGGCCAAGGGCGACGCCGCGACCAAGCTGCCGCAGAGCCTGAGCCGCCCCACCCACTGGTAGCGCGGCTTGGTGGTCCGGCGGTCCGGCCGCCCCGCGGCCCGGCCTGCCACGCCCAGCCGAACCCGCCGTTGATCAACAGGAGCCCGCCCCCCGCCCACCCGTCGCGGGCCCGCCCCTGCCCACCCGCTGCGGGCCCGGCCGTCTCCGTCCGCTGCGGGCCCGCCCCCGCCCACCGAAACGGCAACTCCCCTGATCGCTCACAGCGAACGCATCCGGGGGAACATCTCCAGGCCCCTCCGCATTGAGTGAGTAAAGCTCAACTTGCTTGCCGAAGGGGAGATCATGGCTTCGACGTCCACACCGCTCACTCTGCCCGTGCTGCCCCTCGATGACGAGGTCGTGCTCCCCGGCATGGTGGTGCCGCTGGACCTGTCCGACGCGGACGTACGGGCAGCGGTGGAGGCCGCCCAGGCCGCCGCCTCCTCGGGTAACAAACCGCGGGTGCTGCTTGTGCCCCGGATCGACGGGAAGTACGCGGCGATCGGCACGCTCGGGCGGATCGAGCAGGTCGGGCGGCTGTCCGACGGCGATCCCGGCGCGCTGATCCGGGGCCTGGGCCGGGTGCGGATCGGGTCCGGCACCACCGGACCCGGGGCCGCGCTCTGGGTGGAGGGCACCACCGTCGAGGAGACGGTCCCCGAGCCCCTGCCCGGTGCGGTGGCCGAACTCGCCACGGAATACAAGGCGCTGGCCACCAGCTGGCTGCGCAAGCGCGGCGCCTGGCAGGTCGTCGACCGCGTCCAGCAGATCGAGGACGTGCCGACGCTCGCCGACAACTCCGGCTACTCGCCGTTCCTGACCACCGAACAGAAGATCCGGCTGCTGGAGACCACCGACCCGGTCGCCCGCCTGAAGTACGCGACCGAGACGCTGCGCGAGCACCTCGCCGAGCAGGACGTCGCCGAGTCCATCGCCAAGGACGTCCAGGAAGGCGTCGACAAGCAGCAGCGGGAGTTCCTGCTGCGGCGGCAGCTGGAGGCGGTCCGCAAGGAGCTGGCCGAACTCAACGGCGATCCGGAGGACGAGGGCGACGACTACCGCGCTCGCGTCGAGGCCGCCCACCTGCCCGAGGACGTCCGTAAGGCCGCCCTCAAGGAGGTCGACAAGCTGGAGCGGTCCAGCGACCAGAGCCCCGAGGGCTCCTGGATCCGCACCTGGCTGGACACCGTCCTCGAACTCCCGTGGAACGAACGGACCGAGGACGCCTACGACATCACCGGAGCCAAGGAGATCCTGGACGCCGACCACTCCGGCCTGGAGGACGTCAAGGAGCGGATCACCGAATACCTGGCCGTCCGCAAGCGACGGACGGAGCGGGGCCTCGGGCTCGTGGGCGGCCGTCGCGGCGGCGCCGTGCTCGCGCTCGTCGGGCCGCCGGGGGTCGGAAAAACGTCGCTCGGGGAATCCGTCGCACGGGCCATGGGCCGGAAGTTCGTCCGGGTCGCGCTCGGCGGCGTCCGGGACGAAGCGGAGATCCGCGGCCACCGCCGGACCTATGTCGGCGCGCTGCCCGGCCGGATCGTACGGGCCGTCAAGGAAGCCGGGTCGATGAACCCGGTCGTCCTCCTCGACGAGATCGACAAGGTGGGCTCCGACTTCCGGGGCGACCCGGCCGCCGCCCTCCTGGAGGTCCTGGACCCGGCGCAGAACCACACCTTCCGCGACCACTACCTGGAGGTCGAACTCGACCTCAGCGATGTGGTCTTCCTGGCCACCGCGAATGTTCTCGAAGCCATCCCCGAGCCGCTGCTCGACCGTATGGAGCTGGTCCGGCTGGACGGCTACACGGAGGACGAGAAGGTCGTCATCGCCCGGGACCATCTGCTGCCGCGCCAGCTGGAGCGGGCCGGCCTGGAGCCTGGCGAGGTGACCCTGGAGGACGACGCGCTGCGCAAGCTGGCGGGTGAGTACACCCGCGAGGCGGGCGTACGGAATCTGGAGCGCGCGGTCGCCAGGCTGCTGCGCAAGGTCGCCGCACAGCACGAACTGGGGGAGCGGGAGCTGCCGTTCGCGGTCGGCGCGGACCAGCTGCGCCCGCTGATCGGGCGGCCGCACCACACCCCCGAGTCGGCCCAGGACCCGGCCGAGCGGCGCACCGCGGTGCCCGGCGTGGTCACCGGCCTCGCGGTCACCGGCGCCGGCGGCGATGTGCTCTACGTGGAAGCCTCGCTCGCCGATCCGGAAACCGGGGCGTCCGGTCTCCAGCTGACCGGCCAGCTCGGCGACGTCATGAAGGAGTCCGCGCATATCGCGCTGTCGTTCCTGCGCTCCCACGGCGCGGAACTGGAGCTCCCGGTCGCCGACCTGAAGGAGCGCGGAGTGCATCTGCACGTACCGGCGGGCGCCGTTCCCAAGGACGGGCCGAGCGCGGGCGTGACGATGACGACGGCGCTGGCCTCGCTGCTGTCGGGCCGGCAGGTCCGGCCGGATGTGGCGATGACCGGTGAGGTCTCGCTGACCGGGCGGGTGCTGCCGATCGGCGGCGTCAAGCAGAAGCTGCTGGCGGCGCACCGGGCCGGTATCGGCACCGTCATCATCCCGAAGCGCAACGAACCGGACCTGGACGACGTGCCGGCCGAGATCCTCGACGCCTTGGAGGTCCACCCGGTGGCCGATGTCCGCCAGGTGCTGGAACTGGCACTGACCCCGGCGTCGAACGGTGCCGCGCCGGAGGTGGCCCCCCTCAGCGCCTGACCCCTTCAGTGCCTGAACCCAGCACAGCGGCCGGTGCTCCCGTAGGGGAACACCGGCCGCTCGCTGAGGGATCCGCTCAGCCGTTCGCCAGCGCGCGGAGGCGGTCCAGCGCGCCGTTGAAGCGGTTGTGGTCACCGACCGTCGGGCCGGACGAGGTGTACTGCCAGATGGTGTGGAAGCCCCAGCCGGCCGGGAGTTCACCGGCCGAGGAGCCGTAGCGCGGAATCCACAGGGGGTTGACGGCGCCGAAGGCGGCGGAGTTGCCGGTGCACTGTTTCCACCAGTTGGTGGAGGTGTAGAGGACGGCGTCCCGGCCGGTGCGCGCCTTGTAGGTGGCGAACCAGTCCTTCATCCAGTTGACCAGCCCGGCCGCGCTCAGCCCGTAACAGGTCGCCCCGTAGGGGTTGTACTCCATGTCGAGCGCGCCGGGCAGCGTCTTGCCGTCCTTGGACCAGCCGCCGCCGTGGTCGGCGAAGTACTTGGCCTGGGCGGCGCCGCTGGAGGTGTTGGGGGTGGCGAAGTGGTAGGCGCCGCGGATCATCCCGGTGTTGTAGGAGCCGTTGTACTGCTGCGCGAAGTACGGGTTGGTGTAGCTGGTGGACTCCGTCGCCTTGACATAGGCGAAGCGGACGCCGCTGTTCCAGAGGGTCGACCAGGCGACGTTGCCGTTGTGGCTGCTGACGTCCACCCCTTCGACGGCGGCGAGCGGCGCGGCCGGCGGTGCGGCGCCGGCTGCGGTGCCCTCGTGCCGGGCGATCTGGGAACCGGCCCAGTCCTGTCCGGGGTGGCTGGGTTCCGGTGCGCGCTGCGCGGCCGCGGCGCCGGCGGTGCCGGGCAGGGCGAGGAGGAGGGAGACGAGGGTGAGCAGGATCCCGGCCACGGTCGCGAGCGAGCGTGTGGGGTGGTGGGGGGAGCCGGATCTGAGCACGGACATACGTGCCTCCGAAGATCTCGGTGGATGACCTGAGGGGGGAGGTGCTGACGGCATGGCGCAGGCGTGCTGACACGGATGTGCGAGGTGCATGACGCCGCGGCGGGATACCCGGGCCGCTTGGTATGGCCATGCCAGAAATGACGATACGCGCGTAGACCGAGGTGACAAAAGAGGGTCCGAGGGCTGCCGTTGGTCTAATCCTGCGAAATACTGGCCGAGCTGCGGCTTCGACCGCCGCCGGCAGAAACTTTCAGGTGAGGAAACGCGGGAATGGGCGCTGACGTGCACAACACCGGAGCCGAGGACACGACGGCGGACGGTGAGCCGACTGGTGTGGACCACGTATTTCTCGCCCTGGAACGGGAATTGGCGGTATTTCTCCGCCGCGCCCGGGCCTCTTCCGGCGAACTGGCACGAGAGGTGCATCCCGACCTGGAGCCCGCCGCGTACGGCCTCCTCGTACGGCTGGCGGACGCCGGCGCCCAGCGCGCCACCGACCTCGCCGGCTACTTCGGGGTCGGCAAGGCCACGATGAGCCGCCAGCTGCACGCCCTGGAGAAGCTCGGCCTCGTCGCCCGCGAACCGGACCCGGCGGACGGCCGCGCGGTCCTGGTGCGCCTCACCGAGGGGGGCCGCGAACGCTTCACCCGCGTCCGCACCGGCCGCCGCGCCCGGTACGCCCGCCGCCTGGCCTCCTGGGACCGCGGCGAGGTCGCCGAACTCGCCCGTCTGCTGCACCGGCTGAACGCGGAGCAGGAGAGCGACGAGGTGTAGGGCGTGTCCCAGGGCGTGTCCGCGAAGTCCCGTCCGGCTCGCGCGGACACCGGTACCTCGCTGCATTCCCCCTGGCCACAGCCGTGCTGGCCACCGCCGGACCCGTACCGCCGCGAGGCCGTTCCCACGTGGCGGGAAAACATGCCCGGCCTCTTAGCGGTTGTCACGGCGCCACAAAAATCACCGCCGCGTCGTCCCGCGCCTTGCCGCGCGGAAACGCCGTGCGCGCCGGGTCCACCGCCTCCGCTGCCCGCACCCGGTCGATGAGCGTCTGCGGGCCCTGCCCGGACACCAGGGCCACACAGTCCGCCCAGGACCCCTCCCGGAAGACCTCCACCCAGCGGCTCGCGCCGTCGCTGAGCGCGGTCAGGGAGCGGACATCGGCTCGCGGGGTACTGCCGGTCACCGCGCGGGCCGCCACCGCCGGATCGGCGGCCGCGGTGAAGAAGCCGCCCTCCGCGTTGCGCAGCGCCTCGACCGCACGGCCGTACTCCCGGCCCGCCGCCGCCCGTTCCGCCGAACCGCGGGGCAGCGCCCGTACGGCCGCCCGCAGCTCCCGGACCACGGGCGGCAGTTCGTCCAGCCGCGGATCGAGCACCGGATCCACCGAGCCGTCCGCCCGCTCCAGGAGCAGCACCGAATCGGACAGCACGAGGTGCTCGACGGTGACCCCGGACCATCGTGCGGCGATCACGGTTGCCTGCGGAGTGCGGACGTGAGAAAGGTCACAGGAGTCCCGGTGGTCGTCGGCCGTCCGGGAGATGGCCGCGGCGAGAGCCTCAGTCAGCGTCATATCCCGGTGTGAAACCGACAGTTCGAGCATTGCGCCGCCGAGCCGCGCGGTGAACCACGGCACCCCGTGGACGCAGCCGTAGTCCTCCTCCGGTGGCGTCACGCCGTCCAGCAGGACCAGAGCTCCGCCCTGGCCGGAAGCCGGCAGAGCTACCGATGCGTAGTCCTCGTTTGGGTGTTGGGGGTCGCCCGGCTCGGTGGCGAGTGCGATGTGCATACCCGGAAGTCTGCCGGAGGTGGTGGTCACGGCCCGGTCGGCGGGCGCTCGCGGTGGTGTCGGAGGCCGGGCGGGGCGGGGGCTTACCGACGGTAGGGGGTGCCGGGCCGGCGGTGTGCGGGCGGGCATCCTTCCAGGACGGCGACGCATCTCCAAACCCGTTCGGGGGTTGCGCGGGGTTGCGGCCGAAAACACCGGCGCACGGAAGTTGATGGTCAAACTCCGAGTGATGTTCACTCGTTCAGGTGGCCGGGCATGTGTTGCCGAGCCACTGCGCGGCGCCGGTGGAATGGTCGTTGCCCGAATCATGGGGTGAGGTCGGGACATCGTCGCGACGCGCAGAGCCGGGCTGTTTCCCTTCGCGGAAGTGTGCGCTGCTGCGGTCTTCGCGCAGGTCCGCTCCGCGAGCGGAGAGCGAGCCGGGTCCGCGACGCCATTTGGGCGTGAGCAGGCGAGACAGGAATGCGAGCAGCGGTGCGGAAGATGCGGCTTCGAGGCGGCGCAGGGAAGCCGGGTTCACCGGCCGGTTCGATCCCGGGACCGGGATCGGCTCCTGGTAAGGGTCCCGACACGAAGGGCGGTCCGGACGCGACGGGCCGTGGCGAGAGCCCCACGGGACGGCGTCCCGCGCGGGTGCGCAATCGGCTCGTCGGGGCGGTGGCCGTCGTGGCCGCCGCTGTCATCGGCGCCGGCGTCCCCGGTCTGACGGCGACCGCCGACGAGGCCAACACCGGCCAGCAGCTGGTCGATCTGGCCGAACTGAACGCCCGCGCCATCGCGCTCGCGCACTCCCTCGCCGATGAACGCGACGGGATGACCGCCTACGCCGCCACCGGGCGGGGCAGCCGGACCGTCCCGAGGGCGGGCGCCGCCGGGGCCGACGCGGCCGCGGCCTCCCGGGCCCAGCGCACCCGTGTGGACCGGCAGATCGACGAGCTGCGCTCCGAGGCCCAGGACGCCACGGGCGACACCGCCGTGTACCGGGCCGCCGCCAAGGCGCTGGCCGCCCTGCCGCAAACCCGCCAGAAGGCGCTGTCCGGGCCCGCATCGGCCGAGCAGGTCTACGGCGCCTATACCGAGGCACTCCAGGCACTCGGGGCGATCAGCGACGACATCGCCCGCCAACTGCCGGCCCGCGCGGACTCCGCCGACGCCGACACCCGCGCGCTGCCCGTCCTAGGCCGCGCCACCGAACAGGCCGCGGGCACCCGTGCGCTGCTGCTCGCCGGACTCGACGCGGGCGGCAGCCAGCCCCGGCTGACCGCCCTGGCCCAGGTCGCCCACCTCCGCGAACAGGGCGCGCTGGGCGACTTCCAGCAGACCGCGAGCCAGGCCGCCCGGGACCGCTACGACCGCACCGTCACCGGCGCGGACGCCAACACCGCCGAGCGCTATCTGACCCGGCTGACCGACCAGCCCCGGCTGGACGCCACCGATCTGCGGCTCAACCACCGGCGGGTCCAGCAGACCCTCACCACCCGCCTCGGCCTGATGCGGGGCGTCGAATCCGCCATGGCCACCGCCGACATCCAGCGGCTCGGCGCGCTGCGCGACGACGAGGTGACGGAGCTGGAGATCCGCATCGGTCTCGAAGCGCTGTGCCTGCTGCTGGCCGTCGGTGCCGGGGTGTGGGCCGCCCGCTCCCTGACCCAGCCGCTCGCGGCGCTGCGGATCGGCGCCAAGCGGGTGGCCGAGGACCCCGCGCACGAGGAGCCCATCACCTACAAGGGCCGCAACGACGAATTCGCCACCGCCGTACGGTCCGTCAACGCGCTGCACGCCCAGGTCGGCGAGCTGGCGCGGCGCACCTCCGAGCTGGAGGGCGAGCGCAAGCGGCTGGTCGGCGGCCGGCAGCGGCTGGTCGCCGAGCGCGAGGTGCTCCAGGAGCAGGGCGAGACGCTCAAGGAGGAGATCGCCGATCTCACCGAGCGGCTGGCGGCCCTGCACAACGGGGTGCACGGCCGGTTCGTCAACCTCTCGCTGCGCACCCTCGGGCTCGTGGAGCGCCAGCTCGGCGTCATCGAGTCGCTGGAGGAGAGCGAGCAGGACCCGGAGCGGCTGGAAACCCTCTTCAAGCTGGACCACTTCGCCGCGCGGATGCGCCGTAACAGCGAGAACCTCCTCGTCCTCGCGGGCGCGGAACAGCACAGCACCAACCACCAGGGCCCGGTGCCGCTGCTGGATGTGCTGCGCGCCGCGATCAGCGAGATCGAACGCTACGACCGGGTGCGCATCCAGTCGCTGCCGCCGCACTCGCAGGTCGCCGGGTTCGCCGCGGACGACCTCAGCCACCTGGTCGCCGAACTCCTGGAGAACGCCACCGGGTTCTCGCCGCCGAACGCCCATGTGGAGCTGTCCGGCTGGCTGCTGGAGAGCGGTGAGGTCATGCTCTCGGTCCAGGACGAGGGCATAGGGATGACCTCGGAGCGGATGGCCGAGCTCAACGAGCGGCTGGCGGACGTCGACGCCGCCTCGTCCTCGGAGACCATCGACGAGGCGCTGGGCCTCGGGCTGTACGTCGTCGTGCGGCTGGCCGCCCGGCACGGCGTCCGGGTCCAGCTGCGGGACGCCAAGCAGGGCGGCGTCACCGCTGTCGTCGTGCTGCCCGGCTCGATCCTGCCCACCCGCCCGGCCCCGTCGGCCGCTTCGGCCGCCGGGTCCCAGGACGTGGCGCACACCCCGAGCCTGCCCGGCTCGGTCGCCGAGGCGAACTCCAACGCGCTGCCGACCCGGGCCGCGCGGCCCGAACCGGCGGCGGTGGAGGACGCGGCGGCCCCCGCCGCGCCCCCGGCCGGGGACGCCGTCACCGACGGGCCCGACGCCGCACCGGCCACCGGCCAGGAGGGCACCCCGGGCGCGGACCCGGCGTCCGCCACCGACCCGTTCGTCGCCGCGGCGGAGCGCGCGATCGACGCCGCCGGACTCGGCGCCCCGGACGAACCCGCCCCGGACGAACCGGCCCCGGCGCCCGCCGTGCAGCAGCCGTCCGGCCCCACCACCCACGCCGCGTCCCAGGCGAGCCCGTACGGCCCGCAGTCGCCCGGCCCGTACGGCGCCACCACCAGCGGCACCGGCGAGCACGTACGGCCCGAGGAGGAGCCGCGCCCGGCCGCGGACCCGGCACCCAAGGGCACCGGTCGGCACGCCGCCCCGGCCGCCGGACCAGGCGCGTCCGACGCGCCCGCGGCCGACCCGTACGCCATCGGTCCGGACCAGCACACCCATGCCGGGACGGACGCAACACCCACGGACGCGGCGGCACCCGCCGACGCGTCCCCGGCCGGTACACCGGCCGACCCACAGACCGCTGCCGCCCCGTCCGCGGGGAAGCAGCGGACGACCATGGGGCTGCCCAAGCGCACGCCCAAGGTCGTGGCGCAGCAACAGGCGCCCGCCGCCCCGCGCAAGAGCGGAGCGGCCAACGCCGAGGCGCTGCGGCGCCGGCTCGGCGGATTTCAGGCGGGGGCGCGAGTCGGCCGACGTGACGTCGAGGCCGAGATCGCAGAACGTACAACGGAGCAGACCATCCCACAGACGGACACCGACGGAGCGGGGGCCCCGGGAGAGAGCCACGTTGTCGAGGAGGCACGCGATTGAAAGCGCAAGCGCCCACTGCTTACGGACAAGGATTGAGCAGCCAGGCACGGAACCTGCACTGGCTGCTGAGCAACCTGGTGGACGAGGTACCGGGCATCCGCTCGGTCGCGGTGGTCTCCTCCGACGGTCTGCTGCTGCTGTCGTCCGACCCGGACCGGTTGGAGGAGGCGGCGGCACGGCCGGACGGGGGTGACGGTCCCCGGGGGTCCAGCGCTGACCTGGCCACCATCGTGTCCGGACTCGGCAGCCTCACCAACGGCGCCGCGAAGCTCATGGACGGCGGGCCGGTCAAGCAGACGATGATCACGATGGACGAGGGCAGCGTGTTCGTCATGGCGATCAGCGACGGTTCGCTGCTCGGCGTGCACGCCACCCCGGACTGCGACATGAACGTCATCGCCTACCACATGGCGCTGTTCGTCGGCCGGGCCGGCCACGTCCTCACCCCCGAACTCCGCAGCGAATTGCGCCAGTCGATGGAGAACGTCCAGTGACTAGTCCCAAACTCCCCGTACGTGGGGACCGGAAACCCGCGCGCGTACGGCCGTACTCGCTCACCGGCGGCCGGACGCGCTTCGGCCATGTGCTGCTGGTCGAGACGTTCGTGGCCGCGCTGGAGGCGCCCGAGGAGCGCCGCGAGCTCACCTCCGGCGGCTGGGGTGACCGGGTGATGCCGGAGATGCGGGCGATCGTCGAACTGTGCCGCCGGATGCGCTCGGTCGCGGAGATCTCCGCGCTCCTCAAGATGCCGCTGGGCGTGGTCCGGGTACTGCTCAGTGACCTCGCCGACCAGGGAAAGATTCGCGTCTACGGCACCGGGCACGGCTCCGGCCGGCCCGACCGCGCGCTGCTCGAAAGGGTGCTGAGTGGACTTCACAGGCTCTGACACGATATCGGCCGGGCCGACGGCGACCGCCGGTTCCGTGGGCCGGGCCGACCCGTCGGCCACCGCCGCCGACGCGGGGCTACAGAGCTGGCAGACGGACCGTTCGCGGGCGCCGATCGCCACCAAGATCGTGGTGGCGGGCGGCTTCGGCGTCGGCAAGACCACGTTCGTCGGATCGGTCTCGGAGATCACCCCGCTCCAGACCGAAGCGGTGATGACGCAGGCCAGCGCCGACACGGACGATCTGACCGCCACCCCGGAGAAGACCACGACCACGGTCGCGATGGACTTCGGGCGGATCACCCTCGACCAGGAACTGGTGCTGTACCTGTTCGGCACGCCCGGCCAGCAGCGCTTCTGGTTCATGTGGGACGACCTGGTGCGCGGTGCGATCGGCGCGATCGTGATGGCGGACACCCGGCGCCTGGAGGACTGTTTCCCGGCGCTCGACTACTTCGAGAGCTGCGGGCTGCCGTATGTCGTCGCGGTCAACCACTTCGAGGGGACCGAGGCGTACGCCGTCGAGCATGTCCGCGACGCGCTGACCGTGCCGCCGCACGTACCTGTCGTGATCATGGATGCCCGGGAGCGGCCCACGGTGATCAAGTCGCTGCTCGCGCTGGTCGGCCACGCCCTGGAGACCACACCGGAGTAACCGATGGGTAAGGTCTCGCCCCTCCCCCCACTCTCCCCGAACCACCAGCAGTAATAGAGAAGAGCCCCGCCATGCGGAAAATACTCATCGTCGGAGCCGGCCAGTCCGGTCTCCAGCTTGCCCTGGGCCTCCAGTCGCAGGGCTATGAGGTCACCCTCATGTCCAACCGCACCGCCGACGAGATCCGTGCCGGGCGGGTCATGTCGACGCAGTGCATGTTCGACACCGCGCTCCAGCACGAGCGCGACCTTCAGATCAACTTCTGGGAGAGCCAGGCGCCGCGCATCGAGGGCCTCGGCGTCTCGGTCGCCGCACCCGGCAGCCACGAGGCGCCGGAGGGCTCGCAGCGGGCCATCGACTGGGTGGGCAAGCTGGACGGCTACGCCCAGTCCGTCGACCAGCGGGTGAAGATGGCCGGCTGGATGGAGACCTTCGCGCAGCGCGGCGGCCAGCTCGTCATCCATGGCGCGGCCGTCTCCGACCTCGACTTCTTCGCCGGCCGCTACGACCTGACGCTGGTCTCGGCCGGCAAGGGCGAGCTGGTGTCCATGTTCGGCCGCAACGCCGAGCGTTCCCCGTACGACGCCCCGCAGCGCGCGCTGGCCGTCGCCTACGTGCACGGTCTGGGCCCGCGCCCCGAGCACCCCGACTACGACGCGGTGCGCTGCAATCTGGTGCCCGGCGTCGGCGAGCTGTTCGTGATGCCGACGTACACCACCTCCGGCCGCGCCGACATCCTCTTCTGGGAGGGCATACCCGGCGGCCCGCTGGATGCCTTCCAGGGTGTCAAGGACCCCGATGAGCACCTCGCCGTCACGCTGGAACTGATGGAGAAGTTCCTGCCCTGGGAGTATGCCCGTGCCACCAAGGTCGAACTGACCGACGCCAACGCCACGCTGGCCGGCCGCTACGCCCCCACCGTGCGCAACGCCGTCGGCCGGCTGCCCTCCGGCGGTCTGGTGCTCGGCGTCGCGGATGTCGTGGTCGCCAACGACCCGATCACCGGCCAGGGCTCCAACTCGGCCTCCAAGTGCGCCGCCTCCTACCTCGCCTCCATCGTGGAGCGCGGGGACCAGCCCTTCGACGGGGACTGGATGCGGACCGCCTTCGAGCGGTACTGGACCACCGCCCAGCACGTCACCAAGTGGACGAACGCGATGCTGGCGCCGCCGCCGGAGCACATCCTGAACCTCATCGGCGCGGCCGGGCAGCTTCAGCCGGTCGCCGACCGGTTCGCCAACGGCTTCAACGACCCGTCCGACTTCGAGAACTTCTTCTACGACCCGGAGAAGACGAACGCGTACCTCGCTTCGCTGACGGGCTGACGTCCGCCTGCGGCGGTGCTGTCCGCCCACGTGGTCGGGTGGCACCGCCGTGCCGGTCCTCCCCGCCGTGCCGGTCCTCCCCGCCTTCGGCGGGGAGGATGTTTGTGCGGGCTGCCGCCGCGGCGCGTGCTGTGTCGTGGTGGCGGTGACGGGACTCCGGCGGTGGGTTGCGGGACTGCTTCGCTTTACGTCCCGCAACCCACCGCCTCCGTCCCGCCACCTTCCGTGGTTTGCCGCGGCTGTCCCTGGAGGGGGGCGGTTTGTTCAGCGGTGCTTGCCCCAGGGCCACTTGGGTCCCGTGGAGGCCTTCCCGGCCGGGTCGTATTCGTACTTCCAGCCGCTGGGCAGGCCGAGGCGGCCTACCCGGGCCGGGACGCGCCGGTAGAAGTGGACGGTCGGGGGGCGGCCGTCGTCGTGGGGTTCGGGCACCTCGTACGTCTTGGGCGGCTGGCCTGTCATGCCGACCAGTACGGGCAGGACCCGGCCGTCCAGCGGGCCGCCGACGAAGAGGGTGTTCTCGCTTCTCACGTCCTCAGTGTCACACCGGCCCGGACCGGCGGCGGCTCACAGCAGATGCGCGGCGTCGCTCACGACGGGCAAGGTGCGGCGGGCCAGATCGCCGGCCGGGCCGTCGGAGGTCTCCAGCTTCAGCGCCGCGCGGGTCACCCGGGCGGTCTGCGGGTCCCCGGCCGCGGTCGCGGTCAGCAGCGCGATGAAGTGGTCGACCAGCCAGTTCCGCAGCTCGTCGAGGCCCGGCTGCTTGTCCTCGTCGAGCCAGATCAGTGAGGCGGCCTCGACCGCGGTGATCCACATCCGGACGGTCATCCGCAGTCGCAGGCCCGGCTCCGGTTCGTCCAGGTGCCGCAGGATCTGATCGGCCGCGGCCCGCCGTACCTCGTCGACGATCGCGGTCGTCCGGGTGGTCTCCACGACGCTGCCGCCCTGGAGGAGCGCGCTGAACCCGGCGTCGTGCTCGTCGACGAACGCCAAGTAGCGGTCCAGCGCACGGGAGAGCCGCTGGGTGAGCGGGCCGGTGTCCGGCTCGGCGAAGCAGCGCTCCAGGATGTCGGCCGCGCTGCGCAGCGCGGCCTCGTACAACTGCTGCTTGCCGCCGGGGAAGTAGCGGTAGACGAGCGGCCGGGAGACCCCGGCGGCAAGGGCGACATCGTCCAGGGAGACGTCCTCGGGCGCGCGCTGGGCGAACAGGTCCAGCGCGGCGGTGAGCAATTGGCTGCGACGCTGCTCCACGCTCAGCCTGCGATAAGCGGGTCGGGGTACTGCTGGGGCGGTGCCGCTGCCGTTCATGAACAGCAGCGTAACCGGCCCGGATGTCGGCTCGTACAGGTGCTCGGGGTGTAGCGGGTCCATGCCGTCCGCTTCAGGCCAGCAGGCCCGAGCTGCGCCACAACCTGCGGCCCATACCGCGCAGTACGCCGATCTCGTCGAGGAAGTCGGTCAGCCGCCGGGCGCCGGACTGCATCACCTCGCGGCGGTGGCCACTGGCCTTGACCTGGGCGACGGCCTCCCGCCGGTCCAGCCCGACGTGGGTGTACACGTCCGGGTTGACGAAGGCGAGGGAGAACACCCGGGCCGCCTCGCCGGAGCTGATCCGGGTCAACTCCCGCTCCCAGCGCGGCGCGGTGACCATCTGGCGGCGCAGCTCCTCCCGGGCGTAGCGCACATGCCGGGCCTCCTCGACGACATGGATACGGGTCACCCCGCGCACGATCGTCTGCACCCGCTCGTCCGGGAACGTCAGCCGCTGCATCCAGTCCAGGATCTCCTCGCCGAGCAGGGTGCAGGCGAACGACCCCGGGGTGGTGGAGACCGTCTTGAGTACACGGGCGAGGTTGTGGTTGAGGCGGGAGACCGGATACGCCGGTGCGCCGCCCTTCTGGATCATGCGCGCGAACATCTTGGAGTGCCGGCACTCATCGGCGATCTCGGTGAGCGCGTAGCGGACATGGGCGCTGGTCACCGGCTTGTCGTAGATGTGCCGGACGAGCAGCTGCATCAGGATGATCTCGAACCAGATGCCCAGCGAGGCGAGTGCGGCGGCCTCGTGCCGGGACAGGTCCTGCTGCTGCTCCAGGGACATCTTCCGCCACAGCGGGGTGTCGTAGAGCGAGACCAGCTCCGGCGGCCAGAACCACTTGCCGTCCTCCAGGGGCGCGTCCCAGTCGAGTTCGGTGTCGGGGTCGAAGGAGTGCTTGGCGGAGGAGTCGAGCAGTCGCTCGGCGACCTGTTCCCGGTCCTTGAGGAGACCGAGGGCGTCCCGCAGCACTTCGGTGTCCGTCTCGGTCATCGCGGTGGGCGCGCTCGTCATCGTGTCTCCTTTGTGGATACGCCCGGCTTTGGCCGGGTGAGGAAGGGAAGCTCCCGTGTGAGCGGGGTGGGGAAGGCCGATTCGCTGTCAGGGCGGATCGGCGTCGATCCGCAATGGTGGTGAGGTGGCCCATATGGGTCAGGAGCTCTCAACTGTCAGTCCTCCCGGGTAGGTTGCTGTTCATGGCGACGGACGCGAAGAGAGCAGGTGGCGGGCGCGCGCGGTTCGTCTACCGGCTTCGTGTGTCGTCCACGGCCTGCGCTGCACTGGAAGCGGAGTGGGACCGGTGCCGGTGGTTGTGGAATGAGTGTGTGGCCAAGTCCAGGCAGGCGGGTGCTTGGAACAGGACCCGTCCTGATGGGGCGGAGAAGCGTACGTGCGGGCCGGTGCAGCTCGCCGCGATGCTCACCGAGGCCCGCGCCCGTACTGAGTGGCTGCGTGAGGGCGCATGCGTTCCGCAGCAGCAGTTGGTCCGAGACGTCGGCAGGTCCCGGGCGAAGGCGCTCAAGGACATCAGGGCCCGGTTGCCGATGCGGCAGCGGGCGGGGATGCCGAAGTACAAGAAGAAGCGCGGAGCGCTCCCTGCCCTCGAGTACACCAGGCGGGGTTTCCGTCTCAGGGAGGGCCGCCTGCACCTGGCGGGTGGCACGGTGGTGAGGGTGGTGTGGTCGCGGGACCTGCCCAAGGCGCCGTCCTCGGTGCGTGTGTACCGCGACAGTGCCGGCGCCTGGTACGCCTCCTTCGTCGTCCCCGCCGTGCCCGAGGGCCTGCCCGCCACTGGACGTGTGATCGGGATCGACTGGGGCGTTACGGAGACCGCGACCACCACCAGCGACGACCACGACCTTCCCCATCCGCAGTACGGGAAGAACGCCGCCCAGCGCCTTGCGAAGTACCAGGCGTTGGCCGAGATGGCACGCAAGCACGGGCGGGCCGTGTATCTGGTACACCCCGCGCACACCACGATGGACTGTGCGCAGTGCGGAGCGAGAACCAAGCACGCACTACCTCTTTCCGAGAGAACCTATGCCTGCACCGCGTGCGGAGCCGTATCCCCCGGGGACAAGAACTCCGCCCGCGTGATGCTGGTCCGGGCTGGTCTTCAACCCGGCTGGTGCTGATCGTGTAAGCCCTGTCGGCCCGCCGGGCCGCAGGCGACGTGAGCCAGGAATCCCCCTCGTTCACGAGGGGGAGGAGTCAAGGCTGTGGCTACCTCGCTACTGGGGTCAGGGGCTGTCCTCCCCGCGGTCATCTCTTATGAGACTGCGTGTCAGCAGGCTCGTCAATCCCCCGTGCACGACTTATTGACCCGTCGGTAAGAAACGTGTGAGCCTGCCAACGACCGCCCATGACAAGGCGTTTGGCGACCCCAGGAGGCGTCCGTGTCGACCCGAGATCTCTATGTGCAGGACCCAGGCGACCCCGTCTGGAAGGTGCCCGCCACCGGCGCGGCCCGCTTCAGCTGGGACTACGACGACGGACGCGAACGGCTGCTCGCGCTCTACCAGAAGGGCAAGGACAAGCAGTGGGACGCCAATCTGCGGATTGACTGGGGCCTGGAGGTGGACCCCCAGGACCCGCTCGGCACCCCGGATGAGTCCATGTCCCTGTACGGCACCAAGTACTGGGACAAAATGTCCGAGAAGGACCGGGGCGATCTGCGCCGGCACTACACCTCCTGGCAGTTCAGCCAGTTCCTGCACGGCGAGCAGGGTGCGATGGTGTGCGCGGCGCGGATCGTGGAATCCGTTCCGGACCTCGACGCGAAGTTCTACTCCGCCACCCAGACCATGGACGAGGCGCGGCACGCCGAGATATACAGCCGTTTCCTCCAGGAGAAGATCGGGATGCTCTACCCGGTCAACGACAACCTCCAGGCGCTGCTTTCCGACACCCTCAAGGATTCGCGCTGGGACATGCCGTACCTCGGAATGCAGGTGCTGATCGAGGGCCTGGCGCTGGCCGCCTTCGGCATGATCCGCGACACCACCACCAAGCCGCTGCCCAAGCAGATCCTCGCGTACGTCATGCAGGACGAGGCACGCCATGTCGCCTTCGGACGCATGGCGCTGCGCGACTACTACAAGCAGCTCACCGATGCCGAACTGCGCGAGCGCGAAGAATTCGTCATCGAGGGCTGCTATCTGATGCGCGACCGGCTGCGCGGTCTGGAAGTCCTGGAGAACTTCGGCATTCCGCACGACGAAGCCGCCGAATTCACCGAGAACTCCGAATTCCTGCACCTCTTCCGCAAGCTGCTCTTCAGCCGCATCGTGCCCTGTGTGAAGGACATCGGCCTGTGGGGCGAACGCCTCCAGCGCGCCTATGTCGACATGGGCGTCTTCGAGATGGGCGACTCCAACCTCGACCTCCTCATGGCCCAGGACGAGGAACTCGCCGAGAAGCTGGACGCCGAGCGCTTCGCGGCCGAGGAGGAGGCCCGTACGGCGGAGGTCGCGGCGGCCATCGAGCAGGGCGCGGAGGACTGACCGCCGGGCGGCCGGACCTCCGCGCCGCCGTCAGGGGGTCCCGCCAGGAAGCCCGGTGGGCAGAAAGCCGAGCACCTGGCGGCCGAGCGCGTCGGGGGCGGCGTACGGCAGGGAGTGGTGCGTGACCCCCGCCAGGGTCGCGATCCGGACGCCCGCCAGGGTCCGTTCGGCCCGGGCCGCGACCCGTCGCGGATCGTGCGTCCGGCTCCGCCCGGCCAGCAGCAACAGGGTCGGCACGGCCCGGGTGGCGTCCGGCCGTGGCCCCGTGACCACCTTCGCGGAGCGGAACTCGACGGCCCCCAGGCCCATCAGCCGCACCAGTTCGGGCGCCGGCGGCGCACCCCCGGTCTCCCACTCCAGGAACCGCCGGGTGCTCCGCTCCCCGGGCCGTACGAACAGCGGCAGCGCCCGCAGCAGATACGACGGCCGGAAACCCGCGAAGCACTGGGTGGGATCGAGCAGCACCAGCCGGTTCACCCGCCCCGGCGCGGCGTGTCCGGCATAGCTCAGCGCGAGCCACCCGCCGTACGAGTGCCCGAGCAGCGCGGTCGAGGTCAGCCCCAGCCCGCGGAACACCCCGTCGAGCCAGTCGAGCAGATCCGCAGGCCGCCGCAGCGCCCGCCCGGTGGGCACGCTGAGTCCCGGCCCGCCCATAAGGTCCACGGCGTACACCCGGTGCGTACGGGCGAGCGAGGCGGCGAGGGCGTACCAGACGGCCGAGGTGGTGCCGCCACCGTGCAGCAGCACCAGCGGCGGACCGCCGGCCGGGCCGCACACGGTGACCCGGGTACTGCCGAACTCCGACGCCAGATCGAGCCGTTCCACCCGGACCGGCCACAGCGCCATGGCCTGCTCGTAGGCCGCACGAAAGGCCGCGCTGGGGGTGGGCGCAGGGGGGTCTGCTGTCATGGTGCACCTCCGGGACGAGACGAAGCGACGCACGAGGCCGTCACTACTGCCTCGCTCGGCAAGTATCTCGCTGAGCGAGGTAATAATGGGGAAGTCCGGAAAGAAAGGCGGCGGTGCATGGTGAAGCAGCAAGCGGCGGGCGAACCGGCGGGGATGGACCTGGTCCATCTCCTGCGGGAGGTGACCGTGCGACTCGACCTCGCCGGAGCCCGGTTCGCCGGCCGCAACGGCCTGCACCCCACCGACCTCCGGGCCCTGATCAGCCTGCTGGACGCGGCACGGGCCGGCGAGGAGTCCACCCCCGGCCGGCTCGGCGACCGGCTGGGCCTGAACTCCGCCGGCACCACGGCGCTCATCGACCGCCTGGAACGGCTCGGTCTGCTCCGCCGGGTCCGCGACACCCGCGACCGGCGCCGCGTCCTGCTGGAGGTCGACGACCGCGCCCTCGCCCTGGGCCAGTCCTTCTTCGGCCCGCTGATCGACCGCACCATCGCCCTGCTCGCCACGTTCGACGCCGGGGAACAGGCGGCGATCCGGCGGTTCCTGAGCGGGGTGGGGGAGGCGGTGACGGAGGAGGGGGCGTAGGGCCCCTGAAGTGGCGCGGGGAACAGCGCGACCGGCCACGACGCGGCCGCAGATGCAGGACGGCGCCTGTCGCCCCGCCCCGCGCATGCTCACCGCTTGCCCGACCGCGCCAGCCAGCGCCCCTCGTGCCGGGACACCTCGATCGGACGGCCGAAGCAGGCCGTCATCCGCTCACCGGTCAGTGCCTCGTCCACGGGGCCGGCGGCCTGCACCCGGCCGTCGCGCAGCAGCAGGGCGTGGCCGATGGCCGGGGACAGCTCCTCCAGGTGATGGGTGACCGTCACGGTCGCCAACTCCGGACGCCCCACGGCCAGTCGATGCAGCGCATCGATCAGATCCTCACGGGACGGCAGATCGAGCGCGTTGAACGGCTCGTCGAGCAACAGCAGCCGGGGCTCGGCCATCAGCGCGCGGGCGATCAGGATCCTGGCCCGCTGGCCGCCCGAACACACCCCGAACGGGCGGTCCGCCAGCTCCTTGCAGTCCAGTTCGGTGAGCAGCTCGTGGGCACGCTCCCGGGTGGCCGCGTCGTACTTGCGCCACAGCGGCTGTACGGTGCCGGTCGCGCCGGTCAGCACGACCGTGTGGCCGGTCGCGCCCTGCGGCACCTTCTGCGCCCCGGACACCAGGCCGATGGCGGCACGTAGTTCACGGACGTCCACCGAGCCGAGGCGGTGGCCGAGCACCTCGACGGTGCCGACGGTCGGGAACATCAGCGCGCCGACGAGCCGCAGAAGGGTGGTCTTCCCGGCACCGTTCGCACCGAGCAGCGCCCAGTGCTCCCCGGACCGTACGGTCCAGTCGACGGCATCCAGGATGACCTGCCCGGTGGAGTGGCGGCGGACGCCGACGCCCTCCAGGGCGGCGATCACCCGGGCGGACTCGGGGGCCGGCTGCGGCGTGGCCGTTGCGGGGTCCCGGGGCTGCGAAGGCTGCGTGGGGCTCATCGCCGCAGATTAGCTGCGTAGGGCATCTTTCTGTGCGGGTGTCCGAGGTGCGGACCCCGGGGAGAGCGGCAGGAGGAGGGCGCCGGGCCCCGGCCGCTACGGCTCGGGGAGCCCAGACGGCGTCCGTACCGGGGGGCGCGTACGTACCGGGGTGGCTAGGGCTCGGACGACAGCCCCAACAGGGCCCGCACCCGGGCGTACTTCGCCGTCAGCCGCTCGCGCGTCGGCGCGTCCAGTACGGCCAGCCGGTCCGGATCCGCGTTGTGCGCCAGATCGGCCTCCTTGACCAGCAGCGCCCCCGGCGTGGCCAGAATACGTGCGGTGTACTCCTCGACCGGTTCGCCCGCCCGCTTGGTGACGGCCAGGATCATCGCCTTGACCGCCTCGCTCAGCGCCGCACCGGCCAGCCACTCCTCGCTCAGCGCCCCGTCCTCGACCGCGTCATGCAGCCAGGCGGCGGCGATCTGCTCGTCACTGCCGCCCCGTTCGCGTACGCCCGTGGCGACCGCGGCCAGATGCTCGGCATACGGGCGGCCCGCCTTGTCCGTCTGCCCCGAGTGCACGCGCCGGGCCAGCGCCTCCACTTCGGCGAGGGACAGCAGCGGGGGCGGGGCGGGTTCCATGGGTGGGATCGCGTCAGCCATGAGGCCATTGTGACGCGGACGGCCCGGTACGCAGCAAGGTGCCGGTGGCCAAGGCGTCTCAGCGCACCGCCGCCGCCATCACCGCCTGTGCGATCGGCGCCGCGCTGCCCCCGCCGCTGATGTCCGCGCGGTCGGCGGCGGCGTCCTCGACCACCACGGCCACCGCCACGGCCGGCTCATAGCTGTCCTTCGCCCGCGCCCAGGAGATGAACCAGGCGTACGGCGTCCCCTCGTTGCGCACCCCGTGCTGCGCGGTACCGGTCTTCCCGCCGACCGTGACGCCCTTGATGGCGGCCCGTTTGCCGCTGCCGTGCGCGACGACGTCGATCATCATGTCCTGGATCTGCTGGGCGGTGACCGGGCCGATCACCTGGCGGGTGGGCCGGTGCGGACCGGCCGCGATCATGACCCCCCTGGCATCGGTCACCTTGTCGACGAGCGTCGGCGGCGCCAGCCGGCCCCCGTTGGCGACCGTCGCCGAGACCATCGCCATCTGGAGCGGCGTGGCGGCGGTGTCGTACTGCCCGATGGCGGACAGCGCGACCTGCGAGGCATCCATCCGGGTATCGAAGTTGCTCGGCGCGACCGGCGACGGGATACGCAGCCCGGGGTCGTTGAAGCCGAACCGCCGGGCCATGCCGACCATGTCCCGCAGTCCGATCTCGGCGCCCAGCCGCGCGAAGACGGTGTTGCATGAGGCCCGGAAGGCGTCCTTCAGCGGGGCGTCCTCGCAACCCTCCGCGGCATTGCCGAGCAGGGTGGCGGTGCCGGGCAGCGGGTAGGGGTCGGGCGACTCCGTCCGGGCATCGATATCGGTGACCTCGCCGCTCTCCAGCGCGGCCGCCGCGGTGACGACCTTGAAGGTGGAGCCGGGCGGATAGGTCTCCTGAAGCGCCCGGTTGAGCATCGGCCGCGGCCCGGCGGCGTTCAGCCGGTGCCAGGCCGCGCCGACCGCGCCGTCGTTGCCGGACAGCTCACCGGGGTCGTACGAGGGCGTGCTCACCAGCGCAAGGACCTTCCCCGTACGCGGCTCGATCGCGGCCACCGCGCCCTTCTTGCCGCCCAGCCCGTCGAATGCGGCGCGCTGCATACGGGGGTCAATGGTGGTGTGCACGCTGCCGCCCGGCCGGTGGGTGCGGGTCAGCTGGTCCCACCAGGGGAAGGTGGCGAGCCGGTCGTCGAAGCCGGCGAGGACGCCGTCCTCGGCGCTCTCCAGCAGCGAGGTCCCGTAGGTCTGCGAGGAGTAGCCGGTGACCGGCGCGTACAGCGGTCCGTCGGTGTAGGTGCGCTCGTAGCGCAGCCGCCCGCCGCTGTCCCGGGAGCCGGTGACCGGCCGTCCCGCGACGAGCACGGCCCCGCGCGGCTGCTCGTAACGGGCGATCACTCCCCGGCGGTTGGCCGTATTGGCGCCGTAGCGCTCCGTCTCGAAGACCTGCACCCGCGCCGCGTTGACCAGGAGCGCGACAAGGAGCAGGAACGAGAACGCGGCGGTGTGCCGGATACAGCGGATCAACGGCCCGCCTCCGGTGACGCGGCGTCATCGGCGGAGGCGGGGGGCGGGGCGGTCGGGGGCTGGTTCCGGGACCGGGGCTGAGTCCGGGCCTGGGACCGCGTCGGCGTCTGGGACCGCGTCGGCTTCAGAAACCCGACCACCCAGCTCCGCGCCCCGAACCCCGCGTCGCTTCCCCCGTCCTGCGCCACAAGGCTCCCCTCCGGACTCCCCGAAGAACTCCCCGAACTCCCCGACGAGGCACCCGCCCCCGCCCCACCACGGCTCCCGGAAACCACCCCGCTACGACTCCCCGCCCCGTTCCCCGCAGCACCACTCCTCACGGGACTCCCCACCACACCCCCCAAACCGCTCCCCGAACCGTTCCCCGCACCGCCGCCCTCCGGCCGCGGTGTCCGCGCCCGATCGCTGATCCGCAACAGCAGCGCGATGATGATCCAGTTCGTGACGACGGACGACCCGCCCTGCGCCAGAAACGGCATCGCCATCCCGGTCAGCGGAATCAGCCCCGTCACCCCGCCCGCGATGACGAAGACCTGAAGGGCGGGCAGCGCCGCCAGCCCCACGGCCAGCAGGCTGCCGAACGGATCCCGCAGCCCGAGCGCGGCCCGGTAACCGCGGGCCACCAGCAGCGCGTACAGCAGGAACAGCGCGGTCAGCCCGGCCAGCCCGAGTTCCTCGCCGTAGGTCGCCAGGATGAAGTCGGACTTCATGGCGAAGCCGATCAGATACGAGTGGCCCTGGCCGAGACCGGTGCCGAGCATCCCGCCGGCCGCGAACGCGAACAGCGACTGGGCGAGCTGACCGGGCCCCCGGCCCGCCGCGATACCGGCGAACGGATGCTGCCAGTCCTCGACCCGGCTGTGCACATGCGGCTCCAGCGTGCCGACGGCGGCCGCCCCGACGCCGGCCAGGATCAGCCCGACCGCGATCCATCCGGTTCGTCCGGTGGCCACGTACAACAGGACGACGAAGATCCCGAAGAACAGGAGCGAGGTGCCCAGATCCCGCTCCAGCACCAGCACCGCGACGCTGATCAGCCAGATCGCGACGATCGGTCCGAGCACCCGGCCGGTGGGGAGCCGCAGCCGCCCCATCCGGCGTCCCGTGTGGGCCAGCGCGCTGCGGTTGGCGGCCAGATAGGCCGCGAAGAAGATGGTGATCAACACCTTGGCGAACTCGCCCGGCTGAATGGAAAATCCGGCGATCCGGATCCAGATCTTCGCCCCGTTGATGGCGGGGAAGAGAATCGGCGCAGCCATGAGCAGCAGCGCGAGCGCCGCACAGAGATAGGCGTACCGCTGGAGCACCCGGTGGTCGCGCAACAGCACCACCACCGCGATGAAGAGCCCGACGCCGACCGTCGACCACATCAGCTGGGTGGGCGCGGCATGGTCGGCCGGGGTGTCCAGATCGAGCCGGAAGATCAGCACCAGCCCGAGCCCGTTGAGCAGTACGGCGGTGGGCAACAGCAGCGGATCGGCATACGGGGCGCGGAAGCGGACGGCGAGATGCGCGAGCAGCGCGAGCCCGGCGAGCCCCGCCCCGTACCGGACCGCACCGCCCGGCAGCGCATGCCCGCGGGCCAGCCCCACGACGAGATATCCGCAGACGCTGATCAGGACCGCCCCTACCAGGAGGGCCAGTTCAATGCCCCGCCGCTTGGGCAGCAGCGGCAACGGGGGAGGGGTGTCCGCCGGGCGCGCGGCCGCCGCCCTCGCCATTGCCGTCATGCCTGGCAACGTAGCAAGCAGCGGCCGCTATTTCCGTTATGTCCGATGCGACGTTCGGGGCGTACGCACACGCCACCCGGAAGGTAGGGGTGAAGTAGGGGGGAATGCAGGGGCGGGGCGGGGGAGAGCCAGGGGAGAAGTAGGGGGTGCTCCAGGGGGTGACAAGGGGTGCCCTCAGGGGGAGCCGGGGCACACCCCCGGGACGGGGCTGCCGCCGGGAAGGGTGTGCCACCGGGCGGACGCACCGCCGGGACAGGCGCACCGCCGCGGCCCACGCCCCCTCAACACCACCCCGGCTCATCCCCCTCGTTCACGATGTGCCGGGTCGAGGACCAGACGTACGAGGCATCGCTGAGCTTGTACCAGACCGGGTTGTCCTCGACGAGCTGCCCGTTGAGCCGGCAGGAGATCCCGACCACGGACCCGTACTCCTTCAGGCCGATCGCACGGAACTCGGTACTCGGTCCGGTGCGCAGCACCAGGCCCTCCTTGGCGACCACCCGCCCCTCGTACTCCCCGAGCTCGTCTCCCTCTGGGCCATTGGCCGCCAGGGCGGGCCCGGCCGCGAGGATCCCGGCCAGCGCACCGGACAGAAAGCAAAGGGCGAACGTGCCGAACTTGCCGGACTTCGACTTCGGAAACATGCGCTTCCTCCTGCGAAGGGAGAGTCTCAGGGGAATCCCTGTGGGGTGAATCGAGCGGAGTCGCCGGGCGTCACTCAACGGACGGGTCGGGGCGGACGCCCCGCCGGTGCGGCGCCTGCCGCACCCTTCCCCGGCTGCGAGTGCGGCCCCTCCGCCCCGCGCCGCCCTCTCGCGCCGCGCCGTGCCGCCTGCCTCGCTCTCCTCTCACGCTAAGGAGGGTGCGGAGGGTCCGCAAGTCATCACTTTCTGTGATCGGCGTGAGCGCGGCGGAGCCGGACGGCGGCGACGAGGTGGCTCGCGGGGAAGTGCGCGAGAGTGCCGGGCAACTCGTAGCGCCGGGCGCACGTCTAAGGAAGGAGCCATGGAGGGGTCATGCGGGAGTCAGGGAAGAGTCAGGGATGAACCAGGGGTCTCCCAGGGGCATCCCGGGTTGTTCCGTGAACGCCGTCAATGGCACTTTGTAAACTCGTCCAGACCGAATAGAAGAAGAAGGCCGAGGCCGAGCTCGTCACGCTGATGCGGACGACCGAAGACTCCGGTCGATGGCATGGACCTGTGCCATGACCACCGCAAGC
>Ga0207426_1000857_pt1 | contig 31897 bp, 34 predicted proteins | sample AraplaMF_Cvi_mMS_FD_184265 | JGI IMG/M metagenome (GOLD analysis project Ga0207426, IMG submission 184265) | Arabidopsis root microbial communities from the University of North Carolina, USA - plate scrape MF_Cvi_mMS (SPAdes) (version 2) | ecosystem: Host-associated > Plants > Roots > Endosphere... | reverse complement strand
AGCCCCCCGTCACGATCTCGATCGAAGATCGTGAACTGCGCCAGCGCATCCTCGCCGGCCGGTTCCTGACCACGCTGGTGGACATCGATCTCGAGGGCAAGAAGCACCGCGTGATTCCGCGCGACTACCACCTCGACCCGGTCAAGGACTTCCCGATCCATGTCGACTTCATGCGGCTCGGCGAAGGCGCCACCATCCGCATCAGCGTGCCCCTGCACGTCGTGAAGGCGGAAGGCTCGCCCGGCGTGAAGCGCGGCGGCACCGTCAACATCGTCGCCCACGCGATCGAGCTCGAGTGCGGTGTCGAGAGCATTCCGCAGTACATCGAGGCCGATGTCGGCTCGCTCGAAATCGGTCACTCCCTGCATCTGGCCGACATCAAGCTGCCGGCCGGCGTGAAGGCGCTGACCCGCGAGGACGCGACCCTCGTCACCATCGTGCCGCCGTCCGGCTACGCCGAAGAGCAGAAGGCTGCTGCGGCGGCTGCTGCTGGTGGCGCGGCTCCGGCTGCGGGCGCTGCTGCTCCGGCGGCTGGCGCGGCTGCTCCGGCTGCGGGTGCAGCTCCGGCTGCTGCTGCCAAGGCTCCCGCCGGCGGCGACAAGAAGAAGTAATCTCTCAAAGCTGGCGCGCGGGTCTCTAGCCGCGCGCCGAGCGAGGGGCGCGCCGCGTCATGCGACTCTTTGTTGGGCTCGGCAATCCCGGCGCGAAATACGCACGTAACCGGCATAATATCGGCTTCATGGCCGTCGACGAAATCGCGCGGCGTCATGGTTTTTCACCATGGCGCCGTCGTTTTCAGGGCGAGACCTCGGAAGGCACGCTCGGCACCGAGCGCGTGATCCTGCTCAAGCCCACGACCTACATGAACGATTCCGGACGCGCCGTGCAGGAAGCGGCGAGCTTCTTCAAGATCGCGCCGGGCGACGTCACCGTGTTTCACGACGAGCTCGAACTGCCGCCGGGCAAGGTACGGGTGAAGATCGGCGGCGGCATCGCCGGCCATAACGGTCTGCGCTCGATCTCGGCGCATATCGGCAACGACTACCGCCGGGTGCGGCTCGGTATCGGTCATCCCGGCGTCAAGGAAATGGTGCACGGCCACGTGCTGTCGGACTTCGCCAAGGCCGACAACGACTGGGTGACGACGCTCTGCGACGCGGTCGCCGAGCACGCCGCACTGGTCGCCAAGGGCACGGACGCGACTTTCGCCAACAGGGTGCACCTGGCCATGCAGGCGAAGGGATTTTTGACCAAGGACGAGAACGGCAAGGAATAGGGTCGCTGTTCTCTCCGTCATGCCCGGACAGAAGTGCGTCTTCGCGCTAGATGTTCCGAGCATCCACGATCTTCGTTCCGCGCGTTAAGGCGTGGATGGCCGGGTCGAGCCTGGCCATGACGAATACGGATAGAGGACGACCATGGGATTTAAATGCGGGATCGTCGGATTGCCCAATGTCGGCAAGTCGACCTTGTTCAACGCGCTGACCGAGACGGCCGCGGCGCAGGCCGCGAACTATCCGTTCTGCACCATCGAGCCGAATGTCGGCGAGGTCGCCGTGCCTGATCCGAGGCTCGACAAGCTCGCGGCCATCGCCAAGTCGGCGCAGATCATTCCGACCCGGCTGACCTTTGTCGACATCGCCGGCCTCGTGCGCGGTGCCTCCAAGGGTGAAGGCCTCGGCAACCAGTTCCTCGCCAACATCCGCGAGGTCGACGCCATCGCGCATGTCGTGCGTTGCTTCGAAGACTCCGACATCACCCATGTCGAGGGCAAGATCGCCCCGCTCGCCGACATCGAGACCATCGAGACCGAGCTGATGCTCGCCGACCTCGACAGCCTCGAGAAGCGCGTCGACAACCTCACCAAGAAGGCCAAGGGCAACGACAAGGACGCCAAGGAGCAGCTCGACCTCGTCAACCGCACCCTGGTGCTGCTGCGCGACGGCAAGCCCGCGCGCCTCGTCGAGCGCAAGGCGGAGGAGGAGCGGGCGTTCTCCATGCTCGGCCTGCTGTCGTCGAAGCCCGTGCTTTACGTCTGCAACGTCGAAGAAGGCTCCGCGGCCACCGGCAATTCCTTCTCTAGGGCGGTCGAGGAGCAGGCGGCGAAGGAGGGCGCGGTTGCCGTCGTCATCTCCGCCAAGATCGAGTCCGAGATCGCGACGATCTCGCGCGAAGAGCGCGCCGACTTCCTGGAGACGCTGGGCCTGGAAGAAGCCGGCCTCGATCGCCTGATCCGCGCCGGCTACTCGCTGCTGCACCTCATCACCTATTTCACGGTGGGGCCGAAGGAAGCGCGCGCCTGGACCATCCATCGCGGCACCAAGGGGCCCGGCGCCGCCGGCGTGATCCACACCGATTTCGAGAAGGGGTTCATCCGCGCCGAGACCATCGCGTATGAGGACTATGTCGCGCTGAACGGCGAAGCCGGCGCCCGCGATGCGGGCAAGCTGCGCCTCGAAGGCAAGGAATACGTCGTCGCCGATGGCGACGTGATGCATTTCCGGTTCAATAATTAAGCCGCGAAGCGCGCTCTCGTAGGGTGGGCAAAGCGAAGCGTGCCCACAAGAACTCTGGTGGGCACGGCGCTGTGCGCCTTTGCCCACCCTACGAGACCTGCGCTACGGCACCTGCGCGGGCCTCACTTCATCCCGCCGCCCTGGTCCCTGATCGCGCCGAGGTGCTCGTTGATGCGGAAGACGATCAGGATCAGCTCGGCGACGATGCGCGAGAACACGATCCCGACCACGACGCTCGCGATCGACGACAGCAGCACCAGGAAGCCGCCGAACGGGCTGATCGCCATCGCAGCGAGGCCGGAGAAGATGCCGGAGAGGCCGAACAGGCAGATCAGCGCGATCACCAGCCAGTAGAAGGTCTTGATAATCGTCGGCGTGATGAACCTGTCCCATTGCCAGAGGTCACTCCATTGAAACATTTGAAGAATTTCCTCCGATGTGCGCAAGGCACGCCCACTGCAACAGAAAAGAATCTTAGATGTCAGTACCTTAACCGAATTTCGGTTGAGGCGGGACCGTTCTCAGAAAAGTAGATTGCCCCGAAACGCGGCCACAATCAGGCCGATGGCTCCGTTGACGTGGGCAAATGAGGCAAGGAGTCCGCAAACTAAAGGGGCACCCTATTCCGTCGCAGACGCAAATGCCTGCTCTCGCGCCAAGCCCGGTGCAGAAGTTACTCTAATTGGGAGTGACGTTCTTGAGCGGCTGAGACCAGCGGCACTCAGAGTTGCGTTATTTCGCATCCACGCATCGTTGACGAGGTCTTGCCACTGAATCACTTCGATTGAGCCGCGATATTGATTTTTCAGCGGGCGTATGCGGCCTTGACCATTTGCGGTAGTCTCCCAATTGGACAATTGTAGAATTAGGTCGCCCCGAATATCGGCGATGACATAGCAATAAAATATGCAATCGTGCGCGACACGCACTCGACCTCGTTCAAACGTTTCGATTTCTCCGCCCTGAAGTTGTGAAAGATACTTGGTTATCTGAATTTCGATTTGATCTTCCGCCTTCTTGTAAGACTCGCGACCGGGTTTCTTGAACTCGACAATCATCATTGTGCGTAGTGGCTCTGACACGTCGACCGAGTCTGGATTGTGCGGCTCTGTAACGCCCAACCCGTAAGCCAAGTCCCAAACTAAGAGGTCCGGCCGGTCTGCCGTCGCTCCATTTGCTAAAATAGCATCAAGGCGTTTGTCCGACGAAAATGCTCGCGTAAACGCCAGTCGTTCATCGACGATCCAAAGTTCGTGGGCTCGGCCCGAAAGTTCTCTTGGATCGTCTCCGCGAATACCCATGGGGCAAATAAAGGAGTGCAATGTCTTTTCCAGGTGATGGTCATCGTCCCTGCCTTCACGTGCCCGGATTCGTTTGATCAATTTCTCCAAAAGTTCAAGGGCGAGCTTGCGGCGAACTACATGCTGCGCCAGAGCAAGTTGTTCCGAGGCATGAATATTCCTTGCGGCTTCGATCACTGCGTCGCTGAAATTTGCAGGAACGTTCTCTCGGTCTAAGGTGGCAATCAGCGCTTGAATTTCTTCCTGCCGATCTTCCTCTCGTCGAATTTGATATTTCACTAGCCCCGCTGCAAATTCTTCCGGCGTGGTGGCGTGAAACGGCACTCTTTTGAGTTGGGTTTCGTCATCGTCGAACCCGAAGGTCGGATATCGGGAAACAAAGGATCGATAGCTTTCTTGGCGATCCTTGGCAAAAGCCTCCACTTGTCCCGGCAACAGAGACTCGCGGACCTTTTCCATGCAGCCACGGGTGATTTGATTTAAGAGCTTTTCGGGCAAATTGAACGCCGTGCGTCCTTCGTTCACCCGTGCATCCAGATACTGGCCAGATACGCAGCCGTGGAAAACCAAATCGTCAGCAGAATCGCGCTGGAGATTTGTAACGCCAAGCAGATTATCGACCTTCCTCGTCTCAACCGTTCGACCATTCGCTAGAAGGTGCAGTTGATGCTTGCCATCAAGGCCGGTACTGGCTTCCGCGCGACAGGTGAAGCCAACTATGGATAAACTTCCGAAGCCTTCTAATTCGAAAGAGCCTGTCTCAAGAGGTGTCCCTACGGTGAGATTGGTAATCTCGCTCGGATAAACCACAAACTCGTCGTCGAGATGAACAGTGATGCTCGGACCTTTACCCATTAGAAAATCAGCGATGAAATGTGCGCTGAAATAGCGCAAAAAGGTATCTGCACGCTTTGGAAACGTCTCAGCGTATTCCTCGGTACGTATGCCCCGCAGAGTGACCGTGGTGCCGATCTGGCCGCCAGTTGCAGGTCCATTTCCCGTGCCCGGTTTGATCTGCTCTTCATTATCCAACACAAACGAAAACTGGCGTCGGGCTAGTTGTCCTTTTCTTGCTTCGTAGACGCTTTCGACTTCGATTTCTTTGAACGCGTCCAGCCAAAATAGCCGACCGACACCTTTGCCGCCTTTGGCTCTCTTGAAATCGGTGTCTATGGTGCAGAATGCCTCGTACCTCTGGGCATCAAGGCCGATACCATCATCCGAAACCGTGATGTCAATTGTGTAGGGGTCGTGTAGGTTTCTGACGCGTATCGAAATGCGCCCCCTTTTGGCTGCCTTCTCGAATCGATCCTCAACCGCGTAGATGGAATTGCTAACCGCTTCGAAGAGGGGCTGTAACGCTTGAGTGGCGTTTGATGGCTTTGGGAGCTTTCGAACTCGGTTTCTAATGTTGGGTATGAGTGTCGGCACCGCAGAACCTCGAAGTGTGAAAGCGTAACCATGCCCTTCGTAGGTTGCGTTGTAAACTCAGCGGAACGTCTAATGGGCAGCGTTCTTCTGTCGCCTATGGCCGTTGCGGTGGTAGCAATCCCATCTCGGTAAGGTGTTCGACAAGCCAATCCTGGTAAAGCGCACGTCTCACTTTCCGAACGGTCCTAAACTGCCGCTTGATTTCGGCGCGTTGCTCGGGAGGAAGGGATTCGAGGCGTTCCAGAGCAACTGCCCTTAGCCCGCGACGGCGTGCAGCCCTGAGCTTGCTTTGCCTTGCTACCTTGCGCCGTACATTACGAAGTATGCGCTGCTCTGCCGGTGTGGGAGGCGGCGATTCTTCGAAGATGCCGACCTTTAATAGCGTTCTCGTCTGAACACGCCACCGACCCAGTGTGATCAGCTCATTGCGAACCTCGTTCTCTGTTGGTTCGTTGTTCAGTCTAGGCGGGTTAGATGAAGCGGTCCCATTGAAACAGGTCGCTGAATGAAAACATCGCTCTCCCCAGGGCAAATTCGGGTCGCGTCGGTGGATCCTGGCCCTCGACTGGTCCGACTCAAGACCACCGCCGCCACGCCGTATGTAGCACGAGCCATGCGGGCCGGCGGGTTGAGATTGCCGCAAAGTGCGGCCACAATCTGTCATTCCCGCAAAGCTTTCCCAAGATGACCCTGACCTTCGAAGACTTCCCGCCCGGCCGGTTCGGAACATTCGGCCCGCGCCATGTCACCTGCGACGAGATTTTGGCCTTTGCCGCCGAGTTCGATCCGCAGCCGATGCACCTGGACGAGGACGCAGCAGCCAAGAGCATGCTGCGCGGCCTGTCCGGTTCCGGCTGGCACCTCTGCTCGCTGATGATGCGGATGATGGCCGACGGTTTCATCACCCGCGCCGCATCGCTCGGGTCTCCCGGCGTCGACGAGGTGCGCTGGCTCTCGCCCTTGCGGCCGGGCGACGATCTCATGCTCGAGGTCGACGTGCTGGAGGCACGCACGTCGAAAAGCCGCCCCGAACTCGGCATCGTCAAGTTCAAGTGCACCGCGCGCAACGCCGCGGGGCAGGCGCTCGCCGAGATGACCTCGCCGATCCTGATCAAGCGGCGCGAGGGAGCGGCCTGATGCGATTCTTCGACGACATCGCCATCGGCCAGCGCCGCGAGATCGGCGCCTACAATTTCACCGCGGAGTCCATCAAGACGTTCGCCGCGAAGTTCGATCCGCAGCGCTTTCACCTCGACGAGGAGGAGGGCAAGAACTCGCTGTTCGGCGGGCTCGCCGCCTCGGGCTGGCATGTCGGTTCGGCCTGCATGAGCCTGCTTGTCGCCGACGGCCAGCGTCTGGCGCAGGAGGCCGCGGCGCGCGGCGAGGAAGTCGCAATCTGGGGCCCGTCGCCAGGCTTTCGCGACCTGCGCTGGATCAAGCCGGTGCTGGCCGGCGACACCGTCTCCTACGTCAACGTCGTCATCGACAAGCGCACCTCCGCCTCGCGTCCCGGCTGGGGCATTTTGACGGCCCGCACCACCGGCACCAATCAGCGCGGCGAAGAGGTCTACTCGATCACCGCGTCGGCCTTCGTGCCGATGCGCGCGAGCGCGTAGTTTAGAATAGATCGAGCCTCTTTCTTCCTTCTCCCCTTGCGGGAGAAGGTGGCGCGCAGCGCCGGATGAGGGGTTCTCTCCGCGATCGCGTCTGCCGAGACAGACCCCTCACCCAAGTGAGCTTGTGTCGACCTGCGTCGCTGCCCTCTCCCGCAAGGGGCGAGGGCACATCAATGCGCATCGAACTCGCTGAAATGGAACACCATCCCCAAATGAGTGCGCGAGTGTTGCCCGCGCGCTATGGACGCGTTTCGGACCGGCTGCCATAAGCCTGCGCAACATGGTTACCCGCGAAGCAGTTGGGGGAACCATCGAGTTGCTAACCAATTATGAACCTGTCGCTGTCTATTTGAACGAATAGGCAGAGGTACAGGGGACGAGGACCATGGCTGACCGCGGCGCACTCAAGTTTGTCGGATTTATCTTCGCTACCGCGACGCTGGCCGTGATGCTTGTCGCCGGCATGGTGGTGAAGGGCTATGCCGACGGTGCCTACACCCTGGAAGCCTCGACCTTCGACGCGGCCCGGTAAGGGTTCGTTAATGTTTCGGGACCGCCTCGCGGCCCCGCCTCAGCGGCTATAGACGAACGCCAGCACCGCGATCGCAACCGCCAGCAATCCGACAAAGCGCAGCATGATCGTGCCGAACTGGTTCGGCGCGGGCCGCATCGGTATGGGCTCCGTGGTGTCGGGCCGAATGCTTTCCATCTGAAATGTCCCCGAGCCCGGCCGCAATGGCACGGGCGCTTGGCATTGGTCGCCGGGACGCGGCGGCGGGTTCAAAGGCGAACTGCGTCGGCCGCGCTGACGATGTGAACGCCTATCCACGGCCGGGGCTGTCGTGGCCCGTGCTGCTGCACCCTCCGCTGTCATGCCCCGGCTTGACCGGGGCATCCAGTACGCCGCGGCGTTTCGGCCCTTGCCTTACTGTCTCTGGAATACCGGATCGCCCGATCCCGGCTCCGCCAAGGCTACGCCGAGGCCTACACGGCGCTCGGCACGCCGAAGCTTCAGCGAAGGCGGCAAGTCGGGCGATGACACCGTTGTTGAGGAGCGAGTGCATCCATCAACACTCCCCCGGAATCAAAACCGCCGCGCTCCCTTGCGGGAACGCGGCGGTCCGGTGATGCCCTGGTAGGTGCGATCAGCTATTGCGCAGGCCGTCGGCGGCGCGCTTCCACTGCGAGACGTTGTCGGCGATCATGCGGGTCGACTTCATCGCCGCCTGGCTGAGCTGGGCGTAGCCGGAGATCTCGCGCTGGACGCGCTGGCCTTCGGCATGGAGCAGGTCGCGCAGGCTCTCCAGCTCGGAGATCAGGTTCTCGATCTCGGCGAGCGAAGTGCCGGCGACGCGCTGGATCAGCGAGTTGACGTTGGTGACGGTGGCCTCCGCGCTCGGATCGAGCGGCGGCGCATCGGTGGTCGGCGCCGCGGGACGGCGCAGATAGGCGATGTCGTTGCGGACGAAGTCACGGATGCCAGCTTCGACTTCCGTCACCGCAGCGAGATTGCTGTCGACGGTCTCGGTCTCGGTGGCTTCGATCTTTTCCGGACGAATGGCGTTCATCGGTGTTCCCCTGTTCGCGTTGAGCGCAGCGCGAGTGTCCCCCGCACGACGAATTCGGTCAGCCCGACTAGGGCGTCGGATTTTGACCGCGACATGGCCGAGATACGGCAAGGGCGGACGATTCGGGGGCTTTGCCGTGGCGTATGGTTAGGAGAGTCTAAACACTGGTCGAGCGAGGGAACCTTGATCCCCTCAGGGTGAGGAGCGCGCCCTTCGCGCGCGTAGCGGACGATGCTGCGCATCGCCGCGAGAACCACGGAGGCCCGGCTCTCGCAGCGGGGGCCTCGATCCTTCGAGACGCGCTCCTTCGGAGCGCTCCTCAGGATGAGGGGAAAGAGTTGAGGCTCAGCCTACCAGCTCTTCTTGAAGCCCGCCGTCACGCTCTTGTTGATCGCGCCTTGCGAGGTCTCGCCGACCGACCCGGAGACGGTGACGTTGTCGAACAGCTTCTGCTCGGCGCCGACCTTGCGCAGCCATTTGTCGTCGGTGGTCGACAGCGTCTGGCCCGCGCTGATGCTGGTGCCGGTGTCGGTGTTGGTGACCTTGGCGGTCTGGTCGGTCTCGTAATTGCGCGTGATGTGGCCGCCGATGCCGGGGACAGCGGTGGTGCCCTGCTGGTTGACGCTGTAGCCGTTCTGCAGCGTCAGCGACGTGTCGCCCGTCAGCGGCACCGACTTGGTCAGCGATGCCCCGAGCTTGCTCTGTTCGGAGCCGGGATCGACGCGGGCCTCGACCGCGGTCTTGTCCCAGATCACGCCGGCGCCCGGCGCGGTCGCGGTCGCCCACGCGCTGCCGGAGGATTGCGGCAGGTTGCCGCCATTGGCGGCCTTCTGTGCCAGCAGCTCGGACATCGTCCGGGGCTCGCTCGCCACTGTCATGTCGGCACCGATCCGCGTGTCCCAGAACTCGAACACGGACTGCTTCACGGTCACCGCGGACGAGCCGTTGGTGTTGGTGTTCGACGACCAGTTCATCCCGCTATTGGCGGCGGCTTGGGCGCGCTTCTTGGCGGCGATGATGTCGTTGAGCGTGCCGGCGTCGATGGCGAGCTGGCTCCAGTCGAGCTTGTCGACGTCGATGTCCTTCATCACGTCGGGATCGTTGACGTTGGGGGCCTCGGCCGTCTCGGCCTCCTCGTCGTCGGACACGACGGCGGCGGGCGGGGAGAAGGGCGGGATGATCTGCGCCGAGACCGTCAGAACCGAGCCCAGAATGAACGCGGCCGTCAGCACCGGCAGCCTGGTCCAGCCAAAACCTGTCGAGAATTCCATCGTCCTGCCCGCAAACCCCGGCGCATGCTGTCCGACAATATAGGTCGGCCCTCGGTGATGACCATGCGCCATTCGGTCCCCACCATACATGCGGATCTATCGTTGCGAAATTGTGGCGGCTCGCCTCGTGACGCCCGCGCTGCGGACGCGAACCAACGGGCCGCGCGAAAGGCGCGCGCCCGATGACGGCTGGCCTGCGACGGCATCCGGCGGGGCTGGAGGCCAGGACGTCGCGGTCGCCTCGTCATCGGTCCCGGACAGCGGGACCCGTTGGCGTCCCCCTCAGCCGACGCTGGTCATCTTCGGCAGATGAATGGCGCGGCCGAGTGCCTGTTCAACGAGATCAAACGTGTCGATCAGCACGCGCATGCTGATGAGCTTGCCCGCCCTGAACTGGGCGAACTGCGCGACCCTGAGCGAAATCGGCTTGTTGGAATCCAGCGCCGTCAGCGAGTAGCGCAGCATCGAGGCGGCGGAATCCACGCCCAGCATGATGCTCTCGCGGTCGAAGCGGCGGACCTGGAAATTGTCGGCGAGCTGGCGGATGACGTCGAGCACCGCTTCCTTGCCCTGGCGCGAACCGAGGAACGGAAACATGTCGATGGGGCCGTAGAGCGCCCACTCGACGTCCTCGTCGATCAGGGCCTCGATATCCTCGAAATGCCGGTCGTTGATCGCGCGGTGCAACGCGCGCGAGAAACGCCAGAGGCTGTGCTCTGTCATTTGGGGCAGTCCTGAAGCTGGCTTGCAGAAAAAACGGAAAACGACCCCATGCACCGTAAAGGTGCCCCGGGGCGCTCAACTCATTTGTATGCGAACAAGGTACGGGATTTCGGCCAAAACGCAATTCACGTTTTTGCAATGCACAATTGATGGCGCTTTGTGAGATTTACAACAGGACCCCGTAATTTACCGGTCCCTGTGGACCGCGGGTTCCCGTTCCAGCGCGACGGCGCCGTCGCGCAGCGCCAGCAGGCCGAACAGCACCGCGCCGCCGATCCCGCCGATCGCAGCCCCCAGAGGCATGAAGGTGAAGAACACCAGCATGCCGTTCTGGCCTTCGAAATTCGTGGTTTGCGCGATTTCGACGAAAGCGAGCCCGGCCCCGATGCCGAGCGCGGCGCCGCCGAGCGTTCCCAAAAACAGTCCCAAGACGGCAAGCAACACGACTTTCATCGGCCAACCCCAGCCGGCGTACACAACGCCCCGGGATGGGTCTTGCCGGCGGGCAGGGAGGTTCAAACGGCTGGTCGAGATGTGCGAGCGAGCGCCACACCCTCGGTGTCGTCCTGGCGAAGGCCAGGACCCATAGCCACCGGCCCTCGCAATGGGCAGGCTGGTGGTCGGCCGCCTGTCATGACACCGGCAGTCGGGGTAATGGGTCCTGGCCTTCGCCAGGACGACGTCGGGGAGATGGCCGGCGGACGGCGCAGCTACACCCCGTCCACGCCCGCCCCCGTGATCAGCGGCCCGATCTCGCGCTCCAGCACCTGCTGCACCAGGTCGTAGGAATCGATGATCTCGCGGATCTCAGCCACCAGCCCGCCGCGGAAGGTGTAGAACACCGCCATGTCGAACTGCACGATGCGGTCGTTGCTGCGCTTCCTGAAATAGGTATGCATGTAGGTCGCGACCTCGTCGCCGTCGGCGAGGATGTGCGGCGCCTTGTATCGAACTTCCGAATAGCGCGACCAGATCGTCTGCCACAGCTCGCGCAGCTCGCCCTTGCCGTGGCGCGGAACCATGTGCGGCAGCACGTCGATCGGCGCGTGCGTGAGGAAGTCGACGTCGTCGGTGCAGCACGCCAGCGCGGCCTCGATGTCGCCGCGCGCGAAGGCGTCGAGCAGATGCACGACGCGTTGCCTGTTCAACGATTCCACCGTCATGCCGCGCCGCCCTCATTGCCATGACCCGCGGACGCTAACGCGCAGCCCGCGCATGCTTCAGTCCGCAAGAACACAGGGGTGATCCAGTCTATGACGCGCCTGCGCAATACCCGGTTCATGGGGTGCAGTTGCGGGTTGCGTGCCTGTTTCCTTGCAAGAAAACGGACGGCCTTTGCGTCGCTGCGTGCCTACCGGCCGGCGCGTCCAGCAAGGCCGGGCGCGAGGGAACCCGGAGCCGTCAGCGCCCGTTGATTTTCAGGACAATCGCATCCGGAGACATCCATGAAATCCACACTTCTCACCGTCGCTGCCGCGCTTCTCATGCTGGGCGCGAGTTCCGCCGCCAACGCCAAGGGCTGCATCAAGGGCGCCGTCGTCGGCGGCGTTGCCGGCCATTATGCCGGCCATCACGGCGTGCTGGGTGCCGCCGCCGGCTGCCTCTACGGCCGCCACCACGCCAAGGAACAGGAAAAGCAGCGGCAGCAACAGAGCCAGATGAACGGGCAGGGGAAGCTGTAGCTCTTCATTCTCGCACGAGTCAGGCGGCCACCGCTCTCTCACTCCCTCCCCCCTTGCGGGGTCCGAGGCGAGCGAAGCTCGCTCTCGAGGGCGGGGAGAGGGGTAGCCACGAACTCAGACCTCTCCCGGAGCCACCCCTCTCCCTAACCCTCCCCCGCAAGGGGGGAGGAACGCAGCGGAGTTCGTGGTTACGCTGACGCGAAAGCCGTGAACCGGAAGCATCGGCTCCCGCGCTCCGGCGCCAGAGCCGCGTGACCCATCTCACATCACCCCTCCGGCACCGCAGCTACCGTCATCCCCATGTCATCAGGGAGACGTGCCATGGCCACCATCGCCGCCACGAGAAAGTCCCGCCTGCACAACGCGCTCGAAGGCCTCGCGCTGACCGCGACGCTGCAGAGCTTCCCGACCTTCGCCGTCGCCGCCTTCCTGCTCAAGCTCTGCGGCAACCACGATCTCGTCGGCGACCCCGGCGTCGCCATCTTCGTCGTCATCGCCTCGCTGATGCACGCGATGCTGGCCGTGACCCTCGGCCCGAGCTTCCCCGCCGTCTTCAAGACCGTCTACGAACCAAAATTCTTCGAGGCCCACCTGTCGCTCTCCGACAAGATCACCGCCTGGCGCACCCAGCCCGTCGCCTCGCTGCAACTGGTGACGATCGTGCTGCTGCTGTCGGTGATGGCCGTGGTGACGGCGAGCGTGGGGTGAGGAGGCTCGTCATTCCGGGGCGCCGCGAAGCGGCGAGCCCGGAATCCATAACCATAGACGTCGCCGATAGACCTGCGCCGCCTACCTCTTCTTCCACCCACCCCGTCGCCCCGGCTGCCCGCCCGTCGACTTCGGCGCCGGCCCGAACTCCGGCCCCGACTGCCTCGAATCCGTCGGCTGGATGATCCGGCTCGTACTGCCGAACGGCTTTGACGGCAGCGTCTGCTTCTCGCGATAGGGCAGGGACTCCGGGCCGTGCATCTCGTCGAGATGCGGCTTGTGCACCTTCGAGCCGCTGCCGCCGCCGCTGGCTTTCAATGCGGAGCCGACCGTCTTCTTCTTCATGGCGCTGACCGGCAAATTCGCCGCGTCGCCGTATTTCTTCGTGCCGGCGTAGGCGCCGGCCTTGCCCGCGACGGTGCGCTGCTTGGCGGTGGGATCGTCCACCACGGCGAGCTCGGTGGCGCGCAGGCGCTTGACCTCGTCGCGCAGGCGCGCGGCTTCCTCGAAGTTCAAATCGGCTGCGGCCTCGCGCATGCGGGTTTCGAGATCGGCGAGCACGGCTTCGAAATTGTGGCCGATCGAGATGACGTCGTCGGTCATGTCGTGGCCGCCGACCTCGACCAGCACGTGGTCGCGCTCGTAGACGGAGTTGAGGATGTCGCCGATCTGCTTCTTCACGCTCTCCGGCGTGATGCCGTTGGCGGTGTTGTACTCGACCTGCTTCTCGCGACGGCGGTTGGTCTCGGCGATGGCGCGCTCCATCGAGCCCGTCATCTGGTCTGCGTAGAGGATCACCTTGCCGTCGACGTTGCGCGCGGCGCGGCCGATGGTCTGGATCAGCGAGGTCTCGCTGCGCAAAAAACCTTCCTTGTCGGCGTCGAGGATTGCGACCAGCGCGCATTCGGGAATGTCGAGGCCTTCGCGCAGCAGGTTGATGCCGACCAGCGCGTCGAAGGCGCCGAGGCGGAGGTCGCGGATGATCTCGATGCGCTCGATGGTGTCGATATCGGAGTGCATGTAGCGGACGCGGATACCCTGCTCATGCAGATATTCGGTGAGATCCTCCGCCATGCGCTTTGTCAGCACCGTGATCAGCGAGCGATAGCCGGCCTGGGCCGTGGCGCGCACCTCGCCGACGAGATCGTCGACTTGCGTGCGGGCGGGACGGATATCGACCGGCGGATCGATCAAGCCGGTCGGACGAATGACCTGCTCGACGAACACGCCGCCGCTCTCGTTCAGCTCCCAGCCGCCGGGCGTGGCCGACACCGCGACCGTCTGCGGCCGCATCATGTCCCACTCCTCGAAGCGGAGCGGGCGGTTGTCCATGCAGGATGGCAGGCGGAAGCCGTATTCGGCCAGCGTCGCTTTGCGACGGAAGTCGCCGCGGAACATGCCGCCGATCTGCGGCACGGTGACGTGGCTTTCGTCGGCGAACACCAGCGCGTTGTCGGGCACGTATTCGAACAGCGTCGGCGGCGGCTCGCCGGGCAGGCGGCCGGTGAGATAGCGCGAATAATTCTCGATGCCGGCGCAGCTTCCCGTCGCCTCCATCATCTCGAGATCGAAGGTGGTGCGCTGCTCCAGCCGCTGCGCTTCCAGCAGGCGCCCCTGGTTGTTGAGCTGGTCGAGCCGCAGCTTCAACTCCGACTTGATCGACTTGATCGCCTGCACCAGCGTCGGCCGCGGCGTCACATAGTGCGAATTGGCGTACATCTTGATGAATTCGAGCTCGTCCTGCTTGTGGCCGGTGAGCGGATCGAACTCCTCGATGGCCTCGATGGTGTCGCCGAACAGGTTCACGCGCCAGGCGCGATCCTCATAGTGCGCCGGGAAAATATCGATCACATCGCCGCGCACGCGAAAAGTGCCGCGGGTGAAATCGGCCTGGGTGCGCTTGTACTGGAGCGCGACGAGGTCGGCGATGAGCTGGCGCTGGTCGATGCGCTCGCCCTTCTTCAGCGCGAAGGTCATCGCGGTGTAGGTCTCGACCGAGCCGATACCGTAGATGCAGGACACCGACGCCACGATGATGACGTCGTCGCGTTCGAGCAGCGCGCGCGTCGCCGAGTGACGCATGCGGTCGATCTGCTCGTTGATGGACGAGTCCTTTTCTATGTATGTGTCCGTGCGAGGAACATACGCTTCCGGCTGGTAGTAGTCGTAGTAACTGACAAAATATTCGACCGCGTTGTCGGGGAAGAAGTTCTTGAACTCGCCGTAGAGCTGGGCGGCCAGCGTCTTGTTCGGCGCCAGGATGATGGCGGGGCGCTGCGTCGCCTCGATCACCTTGGCCATGGTGTAGGTCTTGCCGGAGCCGGTGACGCCGAGCAGCACCTGCGAACGGTCGTTGCGCTCGATACCCTCGACCAGCTCCTTGATCGCGGTCGGCTGGTCGCCACGCGGCTGATACGGCGACTTGATCTCGAAGCGCACGCCGCCTTCGGACTTTTCAGGGCGGGGCGGCCGGTGCGGCGTCCACACTTTCGTGGAGCCGTCATCCTTGCGGAACTCCGGCCGGCCCTCGCGGATCAGCGATTCCAGCGCCTCGGCGGTCGCCTTGACGCCGAGCGCCTCCATCTTGTTGCGCGGCGGCCGCGCCAGCGCTTCCGCATCGTCCTCCTCGGTCGGCAGGCCGAGCTGACGCGCGAGTTCCGGATCGAGCGTCGGGATCGTGGCGGCGGTGCCGTAATTGGCCTGCGGTGCCTCGTCAAAGCCTTCAGTCGATGCACGGGCTCCCGGCGGCTGCGGGTTGGGCCGCAGTGGCATCGGTCTGGCAGAGTCCTGGGGAAACTCCTTCGGCGTCGAGGCCCGCGCGCGATGCGCGGCGGCCTCGCCCCCGGCGCGGCGGTCGCGCGAATTGTCCGGCGGCGGCTGCAGGCCGGTGCCCGAGCCAAGCCCGGCATCGCCGCGGTTGATCGCGGGATTGAGCAGTTCGGCCAGCGCCGGCCCGATCGGCTGCACGTCAGGGCGGTGCGCCTTCGAGTTCGGGGCCTTGGTTTTGGGGGATTTGCCGGATTTTTCGGATGCAGGTTTCTTCGCCATGGGCCGAATATGGGACGAGTCCGCCCCTCAATAAAGAGCGAATGACCCGATCCCGGTCAGCCTGCTGACAGCAGGTTGGCAGCAGGCTTCGGCGTCACGTCGTCACATTGCGGGGGCGTCCGATTGCAATCCAGGGTCGCCATGCTAGCGTGCCCGCATTGCGACACCCGAATTTTTCAGCGAGTCCATATGCAAACATCGAGATTGGAGCGGGCCGGCAGGCATCGCGAGCTGGTCGTCCTGCTGCACGCATTCTGCCAGAGCCCGAAGGCCATCAAGCCGGTGAAGGACGCGGTCCGCGACGCCTATCCGGATGCCGATATCTACGCCCCGAAGCTGCCGTATGGAGGGCCACTGGGATGGCTGTGCACGCGCGATGCGACCGAGGTGGTCGCCGAGGTCATCGGGCATATCGAGGAGATCGTCGCGCTGCGGAGCCGGGACAGCCAGCAGGACGGCGGGCAGGACGATTCCGGCGAATATGAATCCATCGTGCTGGTCGGGCACAGCATGGGCGCCGTCATGGCGCGGAAGATCGCCATCGTCGCGCATGGCGAGCAGGATCGCAGCGATTGTCCGACGCTCACCGCTCCCTTCGAGCCCGCCTTCAGTGCGTTCGTGAAACCGCGCTCCTGGGCCGGCAAGATCAGCCGGATCGTGCTGATCGCCGGAATGAATCGGGGCTGGACACCGTCGTCGGCCATGGACTGGTGGACTTCGACCAAGTGGAACATCTTCATCTCGGTCGGCGAAACCCTGTTTGCGGGCTCTCCGATCATCTTCGATATAAGGCAGGGCGCGGTCTTCTCGATCCAGACGCGGTTGCAGTGGCTCGCGCTGATGCATTGCGAGCCCGGCAGCACCCGTGCCCGTCCGGACATCGTCGTCACGCAGTTGCTCGGCACCGTCGATGACATCGTCTCGCCCGACGACAGTGTCGACTATGCCGTGGACGGCTCGGGACACCAAAGGTCGTACTTCTACCTCGAGGTTCCCAACTCCGGTCATTCGGACATCGTCCGCCTGAAGCGGCCGGAGCATGTCGCGGCCGCGATGAGGCGCAACGATTTCGTCACGGCAAGACGACCCGGCCAATCGGCCAAGGTCTTCGCGCGGATCTGCGACGAGCAGCGCTACGTCGTGTTCCGCCGCGCGCTGGAAAACTCGCCGGCCGACCTCGCGGCGGATCGTTGCACGGTGGACCGCGAGCAGATGGTGGACAGCCTGCCCAATCCGCCCAACTGGAACGTGACGGACGTCGTGTTCGTCATCCACGGCATCCGTGACAAGGGTTTCTGGACCCAGAAGATCGCACGCGCGATCAAGCTGGAAGCGGCTGGCCGCAAGCAGGACTTCCGCTCGGTGACCACGAGCTACGGCTATTTCGCCATGGCGCCCTTCGTCCTGTGGTGGGTCAGGAAGCAGAAGGCGGAATGGCTGATGGACCAGTATGCCGAGGCGAGGGCGCATTATCCCCGGGCGCACTTCTCCTATGTCGGCCATTCCAACGGCACCTATCTCGTCGCCCGCGCGTTGCGCGACTATCCCGCCGCGCAGTTCAAGCGTATCGCGCTGGCAGGCAGCGTGGTGCGCACCGACTATCACTGGCACGAGCTCGGTGCCCGCGTGCAGCAGGTCGTCAACTACGTCGCGACAGGCGACTGGGTCGTTGCGATCTTTCCCAAGGGCATGCAGCCCATTCGCCTGCTCGACCTCGGGAGCGCGGGGCATGATGGTTTCAGGGAGGCCGGGCGTGGATTGGTCCACCAGGTCGATTTCATCGCGGGCTCCCATGGCGCGGGCCACGAGGAACGGCATTGGAGCGACATCGCCCGCTTCATCGTGTCGGGCACCGTGCCGGCAGGGGATGCGAAAGCTCAGAGCGGCTTCATCAAGCTGGCGGGTTTCTGCTCGACGATCCTGCTGGCCGGCGGCGCGGCGCTGATCCTCTGGCTCGGGTTCCTGATCGCGTTCCCGGCCCTATGCCAGATACCGCACGAGCGATTGCTCGGCCTGCTCGAGTGGATCAACCTGCATCCCAAGGCGAGTTGCGCGCCGGACGTCTCGCCCGGGACAGCCGCGTTCCGGACCTTCGCCGCGATCCTCTATCTCTGGGCCGTCTATATCGTCATCAGCCGCGTGTGACGCGGCCGCCAGAGCGGCACCGGAGGTGCCGCTCACGCCACCGGCAGCGGCCCGTCGTCGTCCCCGGCCGCCTGGCGCGGCTTGAGGATGTCGAGATGGATGCCGCCGCAATCGGTGCAGCGCATGGTCCAGTACTCGCATCCGGCGCGGCCGCCGATCACACGGAGCACCGTGAGATCGCCGTCGCAGCCCGGGCATTTCGACAGCACCGATCGTGCGTAGGATCGGGCCAGCGGCTGGGTCTCATCGATCTCGATATACGACATCAGCGGTTCCTCGTTGCGCGCCGCGCTGTGCTGGAAGATCTAGTCGTCGTCGCGATCGGTGCGCCGGCGGAAGCGGTCGATGTGGTGCTTGGCGTCGGCGATCGCGGCGTCGCGATCGGGCCAGGCGAAGCCGACTTCCATGGCCGGAAACAGCACGCCGTCGATGGCAACCGGGCTGAAATCGGCGCGCCGGATCCGGGCGTGCCACAGTCCCTTGCCTGCCTCGAAGGATTCGATGTCAAAGCCGTCGTAGATGGTCGTCATTGGTAGTCCCCAAAGTGTCTTGGTCGCGTGTCTTGTTGGAGGGTTAGGGGACCACGATTGCGGATTTGATGATGTGAAGCCGTTCACAAGCGCCCGGCTTTTTTGCCTGCGCGCGTCAGTTCCGCGCGGAACTGCGGCCGGTCCGCCGCACGGGGCGGGTCGCCGGTTCCGAGGCCGCTCGCATGATCCAGCGGCGGAACGCGGCGAAGTCGCGCTGCTCGGTCTGGAAGCTGCGATAGAGCAGGTACCAGCGCATGCCCTTGGGCACCGAGAGGTCGAACGGCGCAACCAGCCGGCCGGCGGCGAGATCGTCGTCGATATAGGGGCGGATCCCCATGCCGATGCCGAGCCCGTCGGCGGCGGCCTGCAGCGCCTGGCCGTAGAACTGGAATTCCGGCCCGCGTGCGTTGATGCGGCCAAGGCCGGCGGCCTTAAGCCAGATCGGCCAGTCCTCGGGTGAGTGCGCGACGCGGATCAGGCTGGGTCCCCTGAGGTCGGCCGGCCGCTTCAGGCCGCTGGCGAGGCGGGGCACGCAGACCGGCGTGAGATCGCCGGCGAACAGCGGCTCGGCGACGAGGCCCGGCCAGTCGCCCGTGCCGAGCTTGATGCCGCAATTCCAGTCTTCGCCGAACGGCACCAGCGCCCCGCCGGTGGTGAAGCGCACCTCGATGTCGGGCTCTTCGCTGCGAAACTCCGACAGTCGCGGGATCAGCCAGCGCATCGCAAAGGTGTGGCCGACGCCGATGGTGAGCACGCGCACGCTGGAGGGCGCCGTCACCTGGGCGGTGAGGCTCGCCAGCGCGTCGAAGATCGGCGTCAGCCCGCTTTGATAGGCGCGGCCCGCCTGCGTCAGCACCAGCTTGTTGGCCTTGCGCTCGAACAGGGCGACGCCGAGCCGCTCTTCCAGCAGATGCACCATGCGGCTCACCGCAGCCGCCGACACGTTCAGTTCGAGCCCGGCCGCAGCAAAGCTGCCGGTCCGCGCCGCCGCCTCGAATGCCTTGATGCCGTTGAGAAACAGCAGCCGCCGCAATGCCCGACCCTTTTGCGAGACCCTCAGGAAAGCTGAGGCCAGGGCAAGATAACTCAGTTTGCGAAGGGGGAGCAAGCGGGGCACAAGAATGAGAGTAGTTCCAAGCTGATTTGTCGAAGCGGAGGCGGTGCCCTTCGCCTCTCCCCGCCTGCGGGAGAGGCCGGGATTTGCGTCAGCAAATTCCGGGTGAGGGGGACTCTCCGCGAGTCTAACTGTCACCTCCCTTGCGGAGACTCCCCCTCACCCCACCCTCTCAGGGCGAGCTTTGCTCGTCCCGGCCCCGCAAGCGGGGCGAGGGAGTGAAACAGTTTGCGTCCCTTACTACCCGCACAGGAGAATCCCCACGTGACGCCCATCATGATCGCTGCCCTTGGATTGCTGATGGTCGCCACCGCGTTCCTGTCGGGGCTGTTCGGCATGGCGGGCGGGCTGATCCTGATCGGCGTGCTGCTGGCCCTGATGCCGCTGCCGACCGCGATGGTGCTGCACGCGATCACCCAGATGGCCTCGAACGGCTGGCGCGCCCTTCTGTGGCGGGAGCATATCCGCTGGCGGCCGGTCGCGAACTACATGGTCGGCGCGGCCATCGCGCTCGCGGCCTGGTCGATCACCCGCTACGTGCCGGACAAGCCGACGGCGCTGCTGCTGCTCGGCGTCACACCGTTCATGGCACGGCTGCTGCCGTCGAACGTCAAGCCGGATCCTGACCGGCTCTGGCAGGGCACGGTCTACGGCACGATCTGCATGGGCCTGATGCTGATGACCGGCGTCTCCGGCCCGCTGCTCGACACCTTCTTCCTCGGCGGCGATTTCGGCCGGCGCGAGAAGGTCGCGACCAAAGCGATGTGCCAGCTCGTCAGCCATTTCACCAAGCTGATCTATTTCGGCGGCGTCATCGACCAGGCCGCAAGCCTCGATCCCGTGCTCGCCGGCGTCGCCATCGCAGCCTCGATGCTCGGCACCACGCTGGCACGGCGCATCCTCGAGGCCATGACCGACCAGCAATTCATCGCCTGGTCCAACAAGCTCATCACCGCAATCGCCTGCTACTACATCGCTTATGGCGGATGGCTTATGGTTCGCACGGAGGTAGCGGCCGCCTTCGACAAGGGAGGTTTGCAATGAGCGAGACTGCCGATCCGCTGGTGCTGGACTTCGTCGAATGGGTCGCGCGCGAGCCGCGCGCCTATGCCGAGGTGATCGCGACCTGGAAGACCTCGTGCCCGCGCCTCACCATCTGGGAAGACGCGGCCGATCGCGGCTACGTCGCTCGCGAGACGCTGCCGGGCGTGGGGCTAGTGATCGCGGTGACGGAAGGCGGCGAGAAATGGCTGCGCACCAACGGGCGGTGACGCGCGGCTTCCGGCCTATCGTGAAGGCACCGCAAGCCGTGGCCGGATGATCTCGACCATGCGCTCCGCCGACGTGCCCGGCGGAAAGAAGCCGAGATATTTTCCGTCGCGGTCCATGAGATAGATGAAGGACGTGTGGTCGACCGTGTAGTCGCCGGCGTCCTTGCCGATTGGGACCTTCGCAAAATAGACCTTGTAGGCCTCGGCCGCCGCCCCGATCGCCTCGAGGCTGCCGGTCAGCCCGAGCAGCCGCGGATGAAACATCGGCACGTATTCGGCAAGATGCCCGGCGGTGTCGCGTTCGGGGTCGAGCGTGATGAAGACGGGCTGCAGGGCGTCGGCGTCCGGCCCGAGCTGCTCGAGCGCCTGTCCGATCGCCATCAAATCGGTCGGACAGACGTCGGGGCAATAGGTGAAGCCGAAATAGACCAGCATCAATTGTCCGCGGAAGTCGCGGTCGCTGCGTGCCTTGCCGGTCTGGTCGATCAGCTCGAACGCTCCGCCGACCGGCTCCCGATTCCACATCAGGATGTCCATGGTTTCGGCGGCCGAGCGCGCCTGCGCCGTGCCGGCGCAGGCGAGCGCCAGCATCGCGCACAGCCAGGCGCCGGCGCGTCGCATCATAGCCCGAAGGTGAGGCGGCTGCCCGTCGTCGTCACCACCACCTTGCCCTCCATCTGGGCATTGGCTTCCTGCGCGAAGTTGAGGCCGCTGCAATGCATGGGCACCACGACATCAGGATTGAGCGCCTTGATCTCGCTCACGACCTGCGTGAGGTAGTCCTTGGGCGCCGGGCCGAGATGGAAGCCGCCGACGACGGCGTGCACCTTCTGGATGCCCGAAACCTCCTGCGCCTGCTTCACCGAATTGACGATGCCGACATGGCCGCAGGACGAGATCACGACGAGGCCGAGATCGCGAACGTTGAAGCAGGTGGCGTGCTCGTGGATGTGCTCGTCCGGCACGATCTTGCCTTCCATCTCCGCGGGCAGATAGTGGCCGGCATTGCAGCCCAGCCCGTCCTTGATGCCGAATTCGACCAGTGTGTTCGGCAGCACGCGCTCGCTGCTGCGGCGAGTGATCTTGCCGGTGGTGAAGGCATGGTCCGCGATGACGGTCGGCGTTTCGCACAGCACGGTCGTCACTTTCTGCGCCGCGAGCTGCCGCCGGTCGAGCGTGCCGAAATCGGCGAACTGCCCCTGCGTCGGCGTCGGGCTGACGCGATGGCAGAAATTATCCTCGCCGCCCGCATAGAGCTTGAGGTCGGTGGGTAGCTTGTCCCGGAATTTGTCGAGGAAGCCGTTCAGGCCGCCGAAATGATCGTAATGGCCATGACTGACGATCAGCGCGTTCAGCTTGGCCGGATCGACGCCGATCAGCGCCATGTTGTTGAGCAGCACTTCGGGCGTGTAGCCGTAGTCCAGCATCAGGGTGCGCTGGTTGCCGCCGCCTTCGGATTCAAGCCAGAGCGACAGGCCCCATTCATTGTGCAGCGATTTGCGGTAATCGCCGCCGACGCGCGTGGCCGGCGCGATCGAGACGCCGTTGATCTGCTTGGGACGGAAGAACAGGTCGAAGCTCGAATCCACGAGCACGCGGATCGAGAGCTTGTCGACGGTCGGAACGGCGATCGGCGCCGCGCTCGCGATCTCGACGCAGGTGAAGGCGTTGGCGGCCGCAGCGCCGGCGAGCGCCGCCGAGCCGAGAAGGAAATCGCGCCGTGGAATGGTCCGGGTCATTGCAATGCCTCCCAATTCTTGAAATGCCCGAGCTTAGGTCCAATCCGTGGCCCCCTGCAACAAGCAGGAGCAAGCCCGGCGCGGGCACAAGCAAGATAGCCGATTGCCGGTCACACCCGGGCACCGGCAACGGGACGGCTTTCTTGCGCTCCGCGCCATGACGGTTACTCTGTCCGGCAATCCAGCAACGGGACCAATCATGTCACTGAAACTCTACGAACTCGTCGGCACCGATCCTTCGCGTCCCTTCAGCCCGTATTGCTGGCGGACACGGATGGCGCTCGCGCATAAGGGCCTGTCGGCGGAGACGTTGCCCTGGCGCTTCACCGAGAAGAGCGCGATCGCGCCGCACGGCTCGGAGAAGGTGCCGGTGCTGCTGCATCACGACAAGCCCGTCGTCGATTCCTGGGCCATCGCGAACTATCTCGAGGACCATTTTCCGGATCGCCCGTTGCTGTTTGGCGGCGAGGGCGGCCGCGCCATGGCGCGCATGATCAACGCCTTCGGCGACATCGCCATCGTCGGCGGCATCTTTCCGCTGATCGTCGCCGACATCCCGAACAATCTCGCCGAGGTCGATGCCACCTATTTCCGGCAATCACGCGAGGCGCGCTTCGGCGGCAAGCGGTTGGAAGAGGTGATGGCGAGCCGCGACACCGGCGTCGTCGCCTTCCGCAAGTCGCTGGAAGTGATGCGCCAGACGCTGAAGAAGCAGCCCTTCATCGGCGGAGCTGCGCCGAACTATGCCGACTATATCGTGTTCGGCGGCTTCCAGTGGGCGCGCGTGGTCAGCCCGTTCAGGCTGCTGGAGAGCGACGATCCCGTCTACGCCTGGCGCGAAAAGCTGCTGGATGCGTTCGATGGCATGGCGCGGACGTCGCCGGGGTTTGCGGTGTAGGGCACACTCTCTCCCCAATGTCGTCCGGGCCTAGCGCGCAATTGCGCGCTAGGCCCGGACGACACGGAGGATGTGGCGGTCGTCTTGCGCCTAACCCGCAGCAGCGCGCGCCTCCGCTGCCGCCTTCCGCAAACATTCCCGGCACAGGCAATCCTCGCCCTCGACCGGCATCGGCAGCTTTGCCGTTTCCTCCGCGCACCAGCAGGTGCCCGAGAGGTCGCAGCCGAACTCCGCGCCGCAGCGGGCGCAGGCGAGGCGGCGCGGAAGGGCCGGGGCCGGCGGCATTTCTTTCGGATTTGTCATGATTTACGCAAAGGCTTCGCCGTCATTTTCATGTCGGGTTCATCTGTCGCTGCGCTATACTATGCGCTGCGCACGTCTCGGAAAAGCGGTTGGCAAGGCGCGAAGGACAAATCGATGGCCCGCGATTCGCAAGCCGCCCTCGTTGCGCTCAACCGTTTCGGCTTCGGCGCCCGCGGCGGCGCATCGGGCGATCTCATCAACGCCGCCTCCGATCCCAGAGGCTTCGTGAAGGCGGAACTGGCCCGTCCGAACGGCGTGCTGCTGGAGGCGCCGGGCCTGCAATCGACGCCGCAGCTCGGCCAGGCCGTGTTCGCCTATCAGGACCAGGTCAAGCAGGCGCGCGAGGCTGCCAAGGAAACTTCTAAGGCCGCCGCGCCCGCGGAGATGCCGCCGCAGGCGCCTGCCGATCAGAAGCCCGCCCTGCGCCGCAATCTCTCGCTGAACACGGCCGCCACCGAGATCGGCGGCCAGATGACGGATGCGAAGCCTGCTGACGCTGCCGCCAAGCCCGAGACGATGCAGCCGAATGCGTCTCCGCCGCCGACCGCTAAACCCGCGCCGCAGCCGCTCAATGTGATTCAAAAGACCTTTCGTGCCGAAGCACTGGCGCGCCTGCAACGCGCGACGCTGGTCGAGTGCGGCTTCACCGAGCGTCTCGTCGTGTTCTGGTCCAATCATTTCTGCATCTCCGCGAGCAAGGGCGAGCTGGCACGGATCTGGGCCGGCGCGTTCGAGCGCGAGGCGATCCGGCCGCACGTGCTCGGGCGCTTCGCCGACATGTTGAAGGCGGTCGAGCAGCATCCGGCCATGCTGTTCTTCCTCGATAACCAGCAATCGCTCGGGCCGGACTCGCGCGCGGGCCAGAACCGCAAGCGCGGGCTCAATGAAAATCTGGCGCGCGAGATCATGGAGCTGCATACGCTCGGCGTCGGCGGCGGCTACACGCAGGAGGACGTCACCTCGCTCGCGCGCATCATCACCGGCTGGAGCTTTGCCGGACGGCAAGGGCAGCTCGGCACCCCCGGCTCCTTCGTGTTCAATACGAATGCACACCAGCCCGGACCGCAGGTGCTGCTCGGCAAGACCTACGAGCCGGCCGGCGTCGCGCAGGGCGAAGCCGCACTGGCCGACATCGCGCGCCATCCCTCGACCGCGAATTTCATCGCGACCAAGCTCGTCCGTCATTTCGTTGCCGACGATCCGCCGCCGGCGCTCGTCGCACGATTGCGCGACGTCTTCGTCAAGACCGACGGCGATCTCAAGGCGATGGCAACCGCGCTCGTCGATTCCGACGAGGCCTGGAAGGCACCGCTGACGAAGATGCGCAGCCCCTACGACTTCCTGGTCGCAAGCGGCCGGCTGCTCGCGCGCGTGCCCGAGGATCCAGGCCGCTATCTCAACAGTCTGAACCTGCTCGGCCAGCCGCTGTGGTCTCCGGCGGGTCCCAACGGTTTTCCGGATACCAGCACCGCATGGGCTGCGCCTGAAGGCATCAAGCTGCGGCTCGACATTGCGGCGCAAGTGGCCTCGCGGCTCGGCGACAATATCGATCCGATCGACCTCCTGGAATTCGCAGCAGCCGACGCCGCATCCATCGAGACGCGCCGCACCATCGAGCGTGCGGAATCGCGACAGCAGGCGCTGGCGCTGCTGTTGATGTCGCCGGAAATGCAGAGGAGATGATGATGATCGACTGTGTCGAGAACCGCCTCCTCACCTCGCGCCGCGGCCTTCTGCTCGGCGGCGCCTCCTTCGCGGCCTGGGCTTATTTGCCGAAATTCGCGCGCGCGGCCAATGGACGCGATCCGCGGCTGATCGTCGTGATCCTGCGCGGCGCGCTCGACGGGCTCTCGACCGTCGCGCCGCTCGGCGACCCCGACTACGCCGGCCTGCACGGCTCGATCGCGCTCGCGGCCGACGGCGCGCATCCCGCGATCATGCTCGACTCTTTCTTCGCGCTGCATCCGGCGATGCCGGAGTTCGCGCGCATGTATCGCGGCGGGCATGCCGCGGTGATCCACGCGGTGGCGACGCCCTATCGCGACCGCTCGCATTTCGACGGCCAGGACGTGCTCGAAAGCGGCTATGCCGGCCCGGGCCGCGTGCAATCCGGCTGGCTCAACCGCGCGCTGGAAGCGCTGCCGCGCGGCGAGCGCGTGTCGAGCGGTCTTGCGGTGGGCCCGACCACGCCGCTGGTGCTGCGCGGCAATGCGCCGACCGTCGGCTGGGCGCCGGTCGCGCTGCCGCAGGCCGACGACGACACCGCGATGCGGCTGGTCGATCTCTACCGTCATCGCGATCCCGCTCTGGCCTCCGCGCTGTCGCAGGGCCTCCAGCTCGAGAAGGCTGCGAGCGGCGACGACATGAAGCCGAAGCCCGGCAATCAGGTCGTGCAGATGCGCCAGGTGGCGCGCGGCGCCGCAAAGCTGATGGCGGCCGACGATGGTCCGCGCATTGCCGCGCTCGCCTTCGACGGCTGGGACACGCATGCCAATGAGGGCGGGCCCGTCGGCCGTCTCGCCTTCCTGCTCGGCGGGCTCGACGGCGCACTCGCCGAATTCGAGTCTGGCCTGGGGGATCGCTGGCGCGACACCGCCGTCGTCGTGGCCACCGAATTCGGCCGCACCGCGCGCATCAACGGCACCGACGGCACCGATCACGGCACCGGCACCATCGCGCTGCTCGCCGGCGGCGCGGTCAAGGGCGGCCGCGTCATCTCCGATTGGCCGGGCCTGAAGCTCGGGAATCTCTATGAGGGCCGCGACCTCAAGCCCACCACCGACCTGCGCTCCGTGATCAAGGGCGTGCTGCAGGACCAGTTTGGCCTGTCCGACCGCGTGCTGGCCGAAACGGTGTTCCCGGACAGCGCAAGCGCAAGGCCGATGAAGGGGCTGATTGCTTAACTGTCATTCCCGGCCCGCGCCTTGCGGCGCGTCGGGGAATGACGACATGATGTGACGAGCATCAGGAGAGATCATCCATGTACATCGCCATGAACCGGTTCCGTGTCGCCAAGGGCTCCGAGGCCGCCTTCGAGCAGGTCTGGCTCACGCGCGACACGCATCTGGACAGGGTGCCGGGCTTCGTCGAATTCCATCTGCTGCGCGGGCCGGAAGCCGAGGATCACACGCTGTACGCCTCGCACACGATCTGGGCGAACCATGCCGCCTTCGAGGCGTGGACCAAGTCGGAAGCGTTCCGCGCCGCGCATCACCGGGCCGGCGACAACAAGCCGCTCTATCTCGGCCATCCCCAGTTCGAGGGGTTTGAGGTGATGCAGACGGTCGGACGCGGCGCGAAATAGCGCCGCGCCGCAGAGATCGGCAGTCGCGATGATCAGCCCAGCGTGATCTTGTCGATCTCGGCCATGTCTTCCGCGCTGAGCTTCCACGCGATCGCTTTGACGTTCTGCTCGATCTGCTCGGGGCGGGTGGCACCTGCAATGACGCTGGAGATCTGCGGGCGCGCGGCCAGCCAGGAGAAGGCGAGCTCGAGCATCGAGTGTCCGCGCGCCCCAGCAAAGGCCTGCAGCTTCTCGACGATCGCCTCGTTGCGCGGGGTGACGTAGCGGTCGCGCAGCCGTGGCGTCTGGCCGAAGCGGGTGTCGCCGGGCGCCGCTTCGCCCTTCTTGTATTTGCCGGTCAGAAGCCCGCTCGCGAGCGGAAAGAACGGCAGCAGGCCGAGCTTGTATTCGGTGGCTGCCGGCAGCAAATCCTTCTCGATGTCGCGCACGACGAGCGAGTATTCGTCCTGGCACGACACGAAGCGGCTGACATTCATCGCGCGGGCGACATACTCCGCCTCCGCGATCCGCCAGGCCGGGAAGTTCGAATTGCCGATGTAGCGCACCTTGCCTTGCCTCACGAGATCGTCGAGCGCGCGCAGGCTCTCCTCGATCGGCGTCAGCGGGTCGTAATCGTGCTGCTGGTAGAGATCGATGTAATCGGTCTTCAGCCGCTTCAGGCTCGCCTCCACGGCCGCCATGATGTAGCGGCGCGAGGCGCCCTGCTTGGTGCCGTCCTCCGCCATCGGCTTGCAATATTTCGTCGCCAGCACGATGTCCTTGCGGCGATCGCCCAGCACCGCGCCGAGCACGGTCTCCGAGCCGCCCATGTTCGAATAGATGTCGGCGGTGTCGAACAGCGTGATGCCGAGGTCGAGCGCGCGATGGATCACCTTGCGCGAGGCTTCGAGGTCGATGCGCTGGCCGAAATTGTTGCAGCCGAGCCCGACCGCGGACACGCGAAGGCCGGAGGCGCCGAGATTACGAATTTCCATGGGGGATCCTGTGGGAGATGAACGGCGGGCATTCTGACCACCGTGCGCCGCAGCAGCAAGCTGCCCGCCGCGCTGCTGCCATGCCGGCGGCGCGGCCAAAAAAAATGCGGCCCCTGTCAGACGCGGCGACTGACGGGGACCGCTTTGGGGCGCTTGATCGGTGACGGGGGGCCTGATCAGACGCAGCTGCAACTTAATCCCGGTGTGTTACGCGCCGGTGACAGGCCGAGTTATCCACAGGCAGGCATGATCCGGGAAAAGTGTGCAGCGGTTTTCCCGAAAAGATCATGCTCAAAGGCAGCCTGAAGCGCGATGATCATTCATCGCGGTTCGGGCCCCGCCGGGGATCAGAAGATCTTGCGATAGACGATGAAGCCGGAGCGCTCGGCGACCTTGTCGTACAGGCTTTGCGCGGTGACGTTGGTCTCGTGGGTCTGCCAGTAGACCCGCGGCGATCCCGCCAGCTTGGCGCGCTCGTAGACGCCGTAGATCAGCGCCGAGGCGATGCCCTTGCCGCGCGCAGCCTCCAGCGTGAACAGATCCTGCAGATAGCAGGACGGCTCGATCGCGGTGGTGCTGCGATGGAACAGATAGTTCGTCATGCCGAGCAGCTTGCCGTCGCTCTCGGCGACCAGCCCGTGCACCGGCTCATAGGCATCGAAGAAGCGCTGCCACGTCACTTTCGTAATCTCTGGCGAGAGCGCCGTCGGGCCCGAGCGGCCGTAGAAAGCATTGTAGCCGTCCCACAGCGGCAGCCATTGGTCGTAGTCCTGCCTCGTGACGGAGCGAATGGTGAGCGACATCTGAAAATCCCGCGATCGATGAAGTGTCCTTCATACGGGATGATGGGAGCACCGATCAATCGCGCAATCGCCTCACTCCGCAACGCGAAGATACCGGATCAGCTTGCGGTTCTGGGGATCGCGCAGCGAGCGGTAGTAATCGGCGCGCGCCGGCGCGTCGGTGTGGCGCACGAGGTCGGTGACCGGCGTGTAGCTCAGCATGCGTCCGCCGTCGGGCAGCGCGGCGCAGACGAAGCGCAGCACCTCGCCATTGCGCAGCTTGATGGTGATCGGCGTGGCATCGCCGACCCGCACCATCTCCATGCGCTGCGCGATGAAGGTGCCGAGCTCGTCCTCCGGCAGCTCGAACGCGCCGGTGTCGCGGCCGTGATACATCAGCGCGATGAAGGGCGGCTTGCTGTCGGCCATTTCGTCCGGCAGCGCGAAATAGTCGCGGAAGGCGCGGTTGATGAATTCGGCGCGCGTCTCGGTATCGAGCAGCACGATGCCGATGTCGACCTGGTCGAGCGCGGCCGACAGCCGCGCGGCGAGGGCGTGGCTCTGGCGCTCCGCGGCGAAGGTCGCAAGCAGCCGCTCGCGCATCAACCCGGTGATGCCTGCGGTCCCGAACGCCGTCACGGCGAGCAGCCCGACCAGGTCCGCACCGGCGTAGAAGGACGTGGCGCGATGGTTGAGGAAGAACAGCGCCGCGCCGACGACCGCGAGGGCGGCGCTGGTCATGGCGGCGGCGAAGCCGGCAAGCGCGCCGGCCAGCGCGACGATGCAGACGAACAATGGCGCAGGCGAGGGAACGTGGACGGAGCGATCGAGCAGGATCGCCAGCAGCGTGACCGCTACCGTCAGCATTGGACCGGAGATCGCGCGCCATCCGAACCGCATGGCCTCTCGTTCCTCCCTGAACGAGTAAGGGCGCAACACTGACTCATTGTTGCGATGACGCAGTGCGAAATCGTGCGGAGCCCTTAAGGGCGGCTTGAGACGCTGCGCAAAGCTTTCGGATGATTTTAGGTCAAATGGACGTGCCTGATGCGCTGCTGCGCCGGCGCGTTCAACGTCGAGCTGCCCGGGCTCTTGCGCATGCCGGCGAAGATCAGCAGCGAGGCCGCGACCAGGATGGCCGCAGTCAGGGTGATTGCAACGATGACCACAGGTGATTTCATCGACGTCCTGTCGCGCTGCCGGCCGGCGCGGGGCGTGCGGCGCCTTGAAGGCTCGTCGAGGATGAAACGGGAATCAGACCGGCAGGCCCATCGCCATGGTCGCCTTGGTCGACAGCACTGTCAGGGTGACGATCAGGCACAGCGAGAGCGCGGCGACGGCGAGCGAAGCCGCGACCGCGTTGGTCAGCCGGGAAGACGAAACGGTATCGGTTTGGCTCTGAAAGCCTGCCGTGCCGGACGCCCGAGTCATGGTCTAAATCCTTCAACGCGCGAGCGAATCACCCGCGACACCGAACAATTTCACCATTTCAACCGGCAATATTGCGGCGGCTGCCGCGCCGAACGTGGCGGGATTGCGGCAAAGGTTAACGCTATGCCCGCTATTCGTTAACGCTGCACCGGTTTCAGGCCCCCGCCGCGATGCTGGCGGGGTCGTCGATGTCGGCCGGGCGCCAGTCCATCGACACGAAGCCGGGCGCGGCCTCGACCCGCTTCAGCCAGTCCCGGATCGCCGGGAAGGCGTCGAGGTCGAAGTCGCAGCGGTCGGCGAGGTGGGTGTAGCCGTACAGCGCGATGTCGGCGACCGTGAGCTGGCGGGCGGCGAAATAGGAGTTGGTCTTGAGGTGGTTCTCCATCACCTGGAGCGCGCCGTAGCCGCGCTCCATCCAGTCCTCCAGCGCGTGGGTCTGCAGGTCGCGGCCGCCCTTGACCAGCGACAGCCAGAAATAGGCTGCGCCGATATTCGGCTCCAGCGCGTGCTGCTCGAAGAACATCCATTGCAGCGCCTCGGCGCGGTCGATGCGGTTCTCCGGCGCGAGCGGCGTGCCGACGGCGACGTACCACAGGATGGCGTTGGACTCGGCGAGGAAGCGGTCCCCGCCGACCTCGAGCAGCGGCACCTGGCCCGACGGGTTCTTCGACAGGAAGTCCGGCGTGCGGCTCTCGCCGCGCAGAATGTCCACCTCCACCGCTTCGTAAGGGACGTTCAACAGCGCCAGCGCAAGGCGGACCTTGTAGCTGTTGCCGGAGCGTTGCATCGAATAGAGCTTGTACATTCCGGAGTTCTGAACCGAGGACGGGAAGACGCGGCGCTTGTTGCCCCGCAGCGCGGCTAAACAATGATGCCGATGCGAATCCGCCGCAAGGGCCAGCCCATAGAAAAACTCGAAAACCCTACCGCGCTGCAGCGCCGCGGAAGATCATTTCCGCGCGACCACGCGACACAGTTCACGCTTGCGTCAACGCGGAGAGGCGTTGTGCCGAGCAGTGGTGTGAATGGCTGAGCGATTGAACCCGCATCGGGCCGTGACGTGTCAATACGTCCACATCGTCATGCCCGGGCTTAGCCGTCCGAAGGACGGCGTCGCTTGCGCTCGCCTATGTCCCGGGCATCCACGTTCTTCGTGCCGCTTGGCAAGGCGCGTGGATGGCGGGACAGGCCCGGCCATGACGCGGTGGAGAGGCTCGCTGCGAACCCCCAAATTGCTCCGAGGACAAGCCTTGCCGGATATGAGGGTTTTGCGCGGCAAAGTTGCGGGAAATTGCGGGAAAACACGCTTTGAACCGCTCCAAATCGTAAACTTTTTCGGGATCGGGCCGAAGTTTCTTGCGATGCAGCGGCGCTCGTTTTAGGGTGTGTCCATTCCCACAATCAGAGTCGTGACGACCCATGGGTTCACGACGCTTGTCAGGAGATGACGATGTCCTTCCTTGCCGCTGCGCTCGACCGTGTGAAGCCGTCCGCGACCATCGCGGTCACGGATAAAGCACGTGCGCTGAAAGCGGCGGGCCG
>Ga0207426_1000854_pt1 | contig 32034 bp, 31 predicted proteins | sample AraplaMF_Cvi_mMS_FD_184265 | JGI IMG/M metagenome (GOLD analysis project Ga0207426, IMG submission 184265) | Arabidopsis root microbial communities from the University of North Carolina, USA - plate scrape MF_Cvi_mMS (SPAdes) (version 2) | ecosystem: Host-associated > Plants > Roots > Endosphere... | reverse complement strand
TAGTCTTGAGAAGGCGCTCCATCAGGCACTGACCTTTGCCAACGAGCGGCATCATGAATATGCCACGCTCGAGCATCTGCTGCTCGCCCTGATCGACGATGCCGATGCGGCCGCGGTCATGGGTGCCTGCAATGTCGACCTCGACGCGCTGCGCAAAACGCTTGTTGAATATGTCGATAACGAACTTTCCAATTTGGTCACTGGCTATGACGAGGATTCCAAGCCGACATCAGGCTTCCAGCGTGTCATCCAGCGAGCGGTGATCCATGTGCAGTCTTCCGGTCGCGAAGAGGTTACGGGGGCAAACGTCCTTGTTGCCGTTTTCGCCGAGCGCGAGAGCCATGCTGCCTACTTCCTGCAGGAGCAGGAAATGACCCGCTACGACGCCGTCAACTATATCTCGCACGGGATCGGCAAGCGGCCGGGCTCGTCCGAGTCCCGTCCGCCGCGTGGCGCGGACGACGGCGAGTCCGAGAGCAAGCCGGCTTCTCGCAACAGCGGTGATCAGGAGGAGGGCGGTCCGAAGAAACAGCAGGACGCCCTGAAGGCCTACTGCGTGAACCTCAACGAGAAAGCCAAAAGCGGCAAGATCGATCCGCTGATCGGCCGCCAGGCTGAAGTCAACCGCACCATCCAGGTTCTGTGCCGTCGCTCGAAGAATAACCCGCTCTACGTCGGTGATCCCGGCGTCGGCAAGACGGCGATTGCCGAAGGCCTTGCCAAGCGCATCGTCGAGGGCAAGGTGCCGGAAGCGCTTGCTGATGCCACCATCTTCTCGCTGGATATGGGCACGCTGCTGGCCGGCACACGCTATCGCGGCGATTTCGAGGAGCGCCTGAAGCAGGTCGTCAAGGAACTGGAAGAATATCCGGGCGCCGTGCTGTTCATCGACGAGATCCACACCGTCATCGGGGCGGGTGCGACGTCGGGCGGCGCGATGGATGCATCGAACCTGTTGAAGCCGGCTCTGTCCTCGGGCGCGATCCGCTGCATCGGTTCGACCACCTATAAGGAATACCGCCAGTTTTTCGAGAAGGACCGTGCCCTGGTTCGTCGTTTCCAGAAGATCGACGTCAATGAACCGTCGATCGACGATGCGATCGAGATCATGAAGGGCCTGAAGCCTTACTTCGAGGAATATCATCACCTGCGTTATTCGAACGAAGCGATCAAGACCGCCGTCGAGCTGTCCGCCCGTTACATTTCGGACCGCAAGCTGCCTGACAAGGCAATCGATGTGATCGATGAGACTGGTGCTGCTCAGATGCTGCTGCCGCCGTCCAAGCGCCGCAAGCTGATCACCGAGAAGGAGATCGAAGCGACGGTCGCGACGATGGCGCGCATCCCGCCGAAGACGGTGTCGAAAGACGACGAAGCCGTTCTTGCCAATCTCGAGCAGGAACTGCGCTCGGTCGTCTACGGCCAGGACAATGCGATCGAAGCGTTGTCGACGTCGATCAAGCTCGCCCGCGCGGGCCTGCGTGAACCGAACAAGCCGATTGGCTCCTACGTCTTTTCCGGCCCGACAGGCGTCGGCAAGACCGAGGTTGCAAAGCAGCTGGCGTCGTCTTTGGGTGTTGAGCTTCTGCGCTTCGACATGTCCGAGTACATGGAGCGGCACACGGTATCGCGCCTGCTCGGTGCACCTCCCGGCTATGTCGGCTTCGACCAGGGCGGTCTCCTGACCGATGGCGTTGACCAGCATCCGCATTGCGTTGTGCTGCTCGATGAGATCGAGAAGGCGCATCCCGACATCTACAACATCCTGTTGCAGGTGATGGACCACGGCGCGCTGACGGACCACAACGGCAAGAAGATCGACTTCCGCAACGTCATCCTGATCATGACGACCAATGCGGGCGCATCGGAGATGGCCAAGGCCGCGATTGGCTTCGGCTCGTCCAAGCGGACAGGCGAAGACGAAGAGGCGCTGACCCGCCTGTTCACGCCCGAGTTCCGCAACCGCCTCGACGCGATCATCCCGTTCGCGGCGCTGCCGACGGAAGTCATCTACAAGGTCGTGCAGAAGTTCATCATGCAGCTCGAAGCACAGCTTTCCGAACGGAACGTCACCTTCGATCTGCACAAGGACGCCATCGCCTGGCTGGCCGAGAAGGGTTACGACGACAAGATGGGTGCTCGCCCGCTTGCCCGCGTCATCCAGGACGTCATCAAGAAGCCGCTTGCCAACGAGATCCTCTTCGGCAAGCTGCGCAAGGGCGGCGTCGTCAACGTCACGGTCGGTCCGAAGGAAGATGGCAAGCCCGGCATCATCCTCGAAGCTGTGTCGGACAGCGCCCCGATCAAGCCGAAGCCGGAAGCCGAAGTCGTCCATTCCGAGGCCGATGATGAGGATAACGGCGAGTTGAAGACGAAGGCCCGCCCGAAAAAGGCAACGGCCAAGAAGGCGAAGGCAGCAGCCGAACCGGTAACCAAGAGCTTGCCCAAGAAGGGAAGTGCGGTTCCGAGGGTTCCGAAGAAGTAAACTGAGCAAAAGGCGGCCGAAGGCCGCCTTTTCTTTTTCGCACTAGCGGTTGCTTAGACGATTCTTAAGTGAACCGGCTTTATATCGGCTCCAGCAAGGAGCCTTACGATGGTGTTTCTGCCGGCTGAACGTTTCATTGTTTTCATCATCACGACCTTGGCACTTCTTGATGCCTGCCTGTTGTTGTTGAAGGGCGTTGGAATAGACTTTGTAGGATATGCGAGCCTCATTGCTTGCGGCGCGTTCCTGGTTGCCCTTGGCCAATTTTATCGGCGTGTCCGCCACAATAACCGGATCGCGGCAGCGGCGACCGCTGCGGGTCTCTTCGTGCTCTTCACGATTGCCGGTTCTATCTTCAACTATCTGTTGTTGCCTTCCTACTTCGCGCAGATTGACGGCACGCTAACGCAGATCGACGGCATGCTTGGGTATTCCTGGCCCGCTATCGTCGAATGGGCTGCGCGCCATCCGTTGGTTGGTCTCGTGTTGTACGCGGTCTACACGAGTTCGCTGATGCAGCTGTTAGGCGTGATCCTGGTTCTTGGTTTTTCCGGAAGAACAACGAGACTGCAGCATTTTCTGCTGACGGGAGTTATCGGGGCGCTGCTGGCAATCATGTTCTGGTTTTTCTTGCCGTCGATCGGTCCCTCTGCATTCCAGCGGCTCCCTCGGCAGGTCCTCGAGGCAATGCCGCTGGCTGTTAGTCCCGCCTATGGAACGGAACTCGGCCGCGTGTTGCGCGAAGGAAGCACTCATCTGACGCCAGCCAATGTGCTCGGCCTGATCGCATTCCCTTCCTTCCACATGGTCATGGCGTGCATGTCGGTCTGCTTCCTTGCCCGTATCCGGTTCGTCTTCGTTCCAGCGGCCATCCTGAATGCGCTGATGATGCCCGCAATTCTCGTACACGGAGGGCATCATCTGGTCGATCTTGTCGGCGGTGGTGTGACCTTTGCTATCGCCTATGCACTGGCGCGATCTCTACTTGAGAAGGCGACGCCGGCGGATGCGCAAAATTCAACAATACGGCTAGCGGACTAGAGCTCAGCCTTAATCTTCTCCGCGTTCGCCGCGAGTACGGCATTGTCTTCCATCTGCCCGGAATGCGGACGCAGGGCCGTACCTTCAAAACGCGGGATTATGTGGAAGTGCAGGTGAAAGACGGTCTGGCCGGCGGCTGGTTCGTTGAACTGGCAGACGAAGACGCCGTCGGCGTCGAAGGCTTCCTTGACGGCATTGGCGATCTTCTGGACGACGGGGATGGTCTTGGCGAGAACGGTCGGGTCCGCATCGAGCAGGTTGCGTGACGCCGCCTTGGGAAGGACAAGCACATGGCCCGGAGCCTGCGGCATCACGTCCATGAAGGCGATCGTGTCGCTGTCTTCGTAAATGCGGTGCGAGGGAATTTCGCCACGCAGGATCTTGGCGAAAATGTTGTTGCTGTCGTAGGCGGCGCTGGTCATACGAACTCTCCTCGTTGCTGCTGTGATCGCGTAGCGCGGCAGGGGCGAAAGCGTCAATCCTCCTGCTGGCGCTCGCCCTTTCGAAACGGGCTGTGCTCCGTCAGGATCTCGTTCATGTGCTCTACGTCGTCACGCTCGCGCTCGAGATAGTCGGCTATAGCCCGCCGCAACCCAGCATGAGCAACATAATGCGCGGAGTGAGTTGTCACCGGCAGGTAACCTCGTGCCAGCTTGTGCTCGCCCTGGGCGCCGGCTTCCACCCGTTTGAGGCCTTTCGCCAATGCAAAGTCGACTGCCTGATGATAGCAGACTTCGAAATGCAGGAACGGATGGTCCTCGATGCAGCCCCAATGACGGCCATAAAGCGTATCGCCGCCGATGAAGTTGATCGCGCCGGCAATATAGCGACCGTCACGCTTTGCCATGACGAGCAGGATGTCATCGGGCATGCGCTCGCCGATCAGCGAGTAGAATTTGCGCGTCAGGTAAGGCCGGCCCCATTTTCGGCCGCCCGTGTCCATATAGAATTCGAAGAACTGGTCCCAGATCCGTTCTGTCAGATCGCGACCGGTCAGCCAATCAATTTCAATGCCGTGTTCGAGTGCGGTGCGGCGTTCCTTGCGAAGTGCTTTGCGCTTGCGCGACGCGAGCGTTTCCAGAAACTCCTCGTGATTGGCGTAGCCTTCGTTGATGAAGTGGAACTGCTGATCCGTCCTGTGCAGGTAGTCCTCACCTTCGAAGATGCCGATCTCGTCTTCGGGCACGAATGTGATGTGGGCGGAAGAGACGCCAAGCCGGCGCACGACCTCCTTGAGGCTCTCGGCAATTGCGTGCTGGATCGGCAGGCGCTGCAGACCTTCGGCGACAAGCAGGCGCGGGCCGGTCGCAGGGGTAAAGGGGATGGAGCATTGCAGCTTCGGATAGTAGCGTCCGCCGGCTCGTTCGAAAGCATCGGCCCAGCCGTGGTCGAAAACATATTCTCCCTGGCTGTGGTTCTTGAGATAACCGGGCAGGGCGCCGATGAGTTCGCCTTTGTCGGTTTCCAATAGAAGATGATGACCCATCCAGCCGGTTTGTGCGGTCGCCGATCCTGATTCCTCCAGCGAGGACAGGAAAGCATGCGACACGAACGGATTGTAGGCGAGAACGCTGCCTTTGCGGGAGGCCCCGGAAAGCTGAGACCAGCTCTCCGGGGAAATCGCGGTGAAAGACCGCTCGATGCGGATTGAAAGTTCGTCTGTCATGGAGCGAATGCGAGACCGTTTGGGAGGAGAATAGGGCCCACCAACAGTCTGAGCATGATCTTGTCCAAAAAGCGAGCGTCAAACCGAAACGCGCGGATCGAATCCTTCGAACGTCATCTGATCGGCATTCTCGAAGGTATGCTTTCGCCCCTTTTCGTCGCGGACGGTCCAGGTGATGACAACCATGCCCTTTTCGCGCTGGGCGGTTATGAACGGGTTCGGCAGGTCGGCGACGAAATAGGAAATGAAGTCAAGGCCGAGTTTCATCGCATTTTCATGCACTTCGAATTCTTCCGGCTTGTTGCCACCTGCCGTCAGCCCGAGAGGATAGGGGGCATTGAGCGCCTTCAGATCGCGAAGCAGCCAGTGGTCGAAGCTCATGAGGGCGACCTTGCCTTCATAGCCCTCAAGCACTTCGAGAACTGCTTCGGCAAAGCCCTCGTCATCGGCCTCGCGGCCTTTCAGCTCGATGACCAAGGGAACCTGACCCTTGACGAGATCGAGCAGCTGCCGCAGCGTCGGGATCTTGTCGGTCGTCCCGCCGACGGAGATGAGACCGAGCTCCTTGGACGTGCGTTCGCGCACGTCTCCCTTCAGATTGCACAGACGCTCCAAATCCTCGTCATGGAAGACAACAGGAACGCCGTCGGACGCATAGTGCAGATCGCACTCGATCGCGAATCCTGCATCGACTGCGCGCGTGAAGGCGGAGAGTGTGTTTTCCCAGACCGTCTTGTTGAGGTCATGATAGCCGCGATGGGCGACCGGTTGCTCCTTGAGCCATGCTGCTGAGGTCATCAGGCAATTTCCACGATCGCATCGATTTCGACAGCGGCGTTCATCGGCAACGCGGCCATGCCGACGGCGGCGCGCGCATGCTTTCCGGCCTCGCCAAGCACGCCTGCAATCAGGTTGGAGGCGCCATTGATGACGAGGTGCTGTTCGACGAAATCAGGAGTGGAGGCCACGAAGCCGTTGAGCTTGATGACGCGCTTGATGCGACCGAGATCGCCGCCGAGGGCAGCGCTTGCTTGGGCGATGATGTTGATGGCGCAGAGTTCCGCGGCGCGCTGGCCGGTTGCGACGTCTACATTCTTGCCCAGGTGACCGAGAACAGCAATCTTTCCGCCCTCGAGCGGCAGCTGTCCGGAGATATAGAGAAGGTTCCCGCTGATGACGTAGGGGACGTAGTTGGCGGCCGGTGCAGCAGCCTCAGGCAGGGATATCCCCATTTCTTTCAGGCGTGCAGCGATTTGATCGGGCATTTTCCTCTCCGCTTTTATTGTCAATAGTTCTAAAATTATGCATCAAGGCTTGGAATCTGCTTTGTGACATTTTCGAGCCTCGATTTGGCCGAAAGCGTTCTTATAACATTGCAGGCGAGTCCAACAGGAGATTGTCAATGTTCCGATCGAGTCTTGCCGCACTTCTTCTGGCGAGCGTTTCGACGACCGTCCATGCGGCCGCGCCGGTAACGAGTGCGGCGATCGCGACTGGCCTCGTTGCTCACCGGGCGGTCTACGATCTGGAATTGAAGGATGCCTCCGAGCGCTCCGGCATTTCGGGCATGTCGGGCCGCATGGTTTATGAGTTCGACGGCAATTACTGCACGGGCTTCACCACTAACTTCCGTTTCGTTACCCAGATCGATACGGGCGATGCCGTCCGCGTCAGCGACCAGCAGACAAAGACCTTCGAGAACCTCAAGGACCGCCGGTTCACCTTCGACACCAAATCCTTCACCGACGACCAGCTCGACAAGGAGGTTAACGGTGCCGCACAGGACCAGGCTGAAGGTGTCAAGGTTGCCTTGACCCAGCCGACCAGCAAGGAGTTGCAGCTGGCGGCAAGCCGGTTCCCAACGGAACATATGCTGGACGTGATCCAGAACGCCAAGGCTGGCAAGCGCCTGTTCGAGGCGCGCGTCTTTGACGGCTCGGACGATGGAGACAAGGCGTTGGTGACGACGACGGTGGTCGGAAAGCAGGTGGCGCCCGCAACCGACGAGGCCGATGCGGGCAACGCTGGCGCCTTCTCGAAGGCAGCCTTCTGGCCGGTCACGATCTCGTATTTCAACGAGAATACGAAGACGGACGCTTTGCCGGTCTACCGTATGTCGTTCAAGCTCTATGAAAATGGCATCACGCGTGATCTGACGATGGACTATGGCGATTTTGTTTTGAGCGGCAGGCTTGCGAAGCTCGAACTGCTCGACAGCAAATCGGCTGCCTGCAAATAACCGGAATGTAGCAAGTGCAACAAGCAGGACATCCCTACCTAAACTCGCACTTCATGAACTTTGTCGCGGGCTGAAGGTTCGATTTCCCAGCTTGAACGGGCCTAATCAGTCTGAAACAGGCGCCCTTTGAACAACCTCTAGAACGTCACGCGTCCGTGTGGCGCGTGAGCCCATGTGACATCGAATTCTTGGCCCGGCGATCGCATCGCGGCGTTCGCTGCCTCCAAACTAGAGAATTCATAGAAGGCAGTGTGCTTCGAGGGATTGGTTCGGCTCCAAGCGCGCCACGCGTGGAGTGCCCCAAAAGCGCGTACTGCGTCTGGCATATGGCGATCATACCAATCGTCGAAAGGCGCTCGGTCCGCTTCGTTGGGAATATCTGCCTGCACTATTAAAAGCGCTAGAGTGGACATTTTCCGTCCCTTCTCAGATCGCGCATGACAGGGCGCTCGCCGCTAAGCATATAGGAGATCCGCACGGTTCGCGACAACGCTCTGTCGCATTGCCTCCGAACCTTCGACGAACGCTTGGACACGGCTTTGAGCAGCAATTTTTATGGCATCCGCTGTCTAGTTTCGCAAAGAACCGTCACGAATGCGCACGCCGACGATTGTCGCTAAGTAAACCCTCTCTATGCTAGTAATTCGAAAGGCGTGCTGATTTGGGCGCTAGAGTCGGATTGGAGTGAGAATCTTGACGATGCGGCATGGTGTTTTGAGTGGTGGACTCTATGGTATTTCAACGGGACTGGTTGCGCTGACGTTGTTCGTGAGCCCTCCGGCCCTCGCTGCAGATTGCGGCAGCACGCCGGCGGCAGGAGTTAATTGGAGTGAATGCACCAAGAGGAATCTCATGTTGCAAGGGAGCGACTTCCAGGGTGCCAACCTGGGAGATGCCGATCTCAGCCTGACCAATCTCAGCCACACCAACCTGACCGGAACGAATTTCGAGAAGGCAACACTGGTGCGGGCATGGCTTACGGGAGCGCAGGCCGGCAAGGCGAACTTCTCGAAAATCGAGGCCTATCGATCCGGCTTCGAGAACGTTTTCGCAGAAGGAGCGTCGTTCGCCGGCGCGGAACTCCAACGCTCCAATTTCAATGGTGCAAAGCTCAGTGGTGCGAATTTTGAGAAGGCCGAACTTGGCCGCGCAAGTTTTGACAGAGCCGTTCTAACGGGCGCACGGTTCTCGCTCGCCAATCTATCTCGCGCTGACCTCAGCGAGGCAACATTTGAAGGACCGGTGGCGTTCGATCGCGCCTTCATGTTTCTGACGCGGATCGAAGGGCTTGATTTGTCTGCCGCGACTGGTCTCGAGCAGGCTCAGGTCGATCTTGCCTGCGGGGATGCCAAGACCAAGTTGCCCGCCGGTCTCTCCGCGCCGACAAGCTGGCCCTGCGAGTCCGATTGACGCTTGGCGCGGTGGTGGACGCCAAGGGCCTGCCGGCCCATCCTCTCCACCCCACGCTGGCTGCCGGCTCCGAATGTCGCTTTTTTCGCAGGAAGCCTTGATTTTCTGCGGAAGGGAGGGTAAGGCCACCCGCATTCCACACGTAAGGCATGGGATGGTCCGGGAGAAATCCGGATTGTTCCGCCCGGTGGCATCCTCGAAGAGGGTGCTGTTAGCCTTGCGGAGGTTCAACCGGAAAAGGATTACAAGGCATGGCATTGCCCGATTTTTCTATGCGCCAGCTCCTCGAAGCAGGCGTCCACTTCGGCCACCAGACGCACCGCTGGAACCCGAAGATGAAGCCGTACATTTTCGGCGATCGTAACAACATCCACATCATCGACTTGGCTCAGACCGTTCCGATGCTGTCGCGCGCCCTGCAGGTTGTCTCCGACACCGTTGCTCGTGGCGGCCGCGTTCTCTTCGTCGGCACCAAGCGCCAGGCTTCCGAGCTGATCGCTGACTCGGCCAAGCGTTCCGCTCAGTACTATGTCAACTCGCGTTGGCTCGGCGGTATGATGACCAACTGGAAGACGATCTCCAACTCGATCCAGCGCCTGCGCAAGCTCGACGAAATCCTGTCTTCGGAACAGTCCGGCTACAACAAGAAAGAGCGCCTGAACCTCGAGCGCGAGCGCGAAAAGCTCGACAAGGCTCTCGGTGGTATCAAGGATATGGGCGGCACGCCGGACCTGATGTTCATCATCGACACCAACAAGGAAAAGATCGCGATCGACGAAGCCAAGCGCCTCGGCATCCCGGTTGTCGCAATCATCGACTCGAACTGCGATCCTGATCTGATCGACTATCCGATCCCGGGCAACGACGACGCCTCGCGCGCCATCGCTCTCTACTGCGACCTGATCGCACGCGCTGCCATCGACGGTATCGCTCGCCAGCAGAGCTCGTCGGGCCGCGATCTCGGCGCATCGATCGAAGCTCCGGTTGAGCCGGCGCTCGAAGGCGAAGCCGAAGCCTGATAAAAGAAGCAGTCGGGCTGGATGGCCCGTCATGCTTTCCAGAGATTGGGAAAAGGCCGCTCGCGACTTTCTAAAGTTCGGCGGCCTTGACCGTTTCAGGCGAGGGCGATCAGTCTCTCGCCATTTGAGTTTCGTATGAGGCGTCTTTCATCACGCTGTCATACATACAGGTACATTTCGTGCCTCAATCCGGTGTTGCACCGCCTTTGCGGGCCACCGTTTGAACCGACAAGAGGAAGCTTATGACCGAGATTACGGCTGCACTGGTGAAGGAACTGCGCGAGAAGTCCGGCGCAGGAATGATGGACTGCAAGAAGGCGCTGCTCGAAAACAACGGCGACATCGAAGCATCGATCGACTGGCTGCGCGCCAAGGGCATCTCCAAGGCCGACAAGAAGGCCGGCCGCGCTGCTGCTGAAGGCCTGATTGCCATTGCCGGCGCCGGTCACAAGGCTGTTGTCGTCGAGCTGAACTCGGAAACGGACTTCGTTGCCCGCAACGATGCCTTCCAGGATCTCGTTCGCGGCATCGCCAACGTTGCCCTGTCCACCGATGGCACGGTTGAAGCCATTGCTGCCGCGACATACCCGGCATCCGGCAAGCCGGTCGCCGACACCATCAAGGACGCGATCGCGACCATCGGCGAAAACATGACGCTCCGTCGCGCTGCCAAGCTCGAAGTCGAGCACGGCGTTGTTGCGACCTACATCCACAACGCTGCTGGCGACGGCATCGGCAAGCTCGGCGTGCTCGTCGCCCTGAAGTCGGAAGGTGACAAGGCCGTCCTGACCTCGATCGGCCGCCAGGTTGCCATGCACATCGCTGCGACCAACCCGCTCGCCATCCGCGCCGAAGAAGTCGACGCTGCCGTTGCCGAGCGCGAACGCAACGTCTTCATCGAGCAGGCCCGCGAATCCGGCAAGCCGGAAGCCATCATCGAAAAGATGGTCGAAGGCCGTATGCGCAAGTTCTTCGAAGAAGTTGCTCTGCTCTCGCAGGCTTTCGTCATCAACCCCGACCTGACGGTCGGCGCTGCTGTCAAGGAAGCAGAAAAGGAAGCCGGCGCCAAGATCGAAGTCGTCGGCATGGCACGCCTTCTCCTCGGCGAAGGCGTCGAGAAGGAAGAGAGCGACTTCGCTGCTGAGGTGGCCGCTGTCGCCAAGGGCTGATCGACCTATACATGTGAAAACCGAAGGGCATCGCGTGACAACGCGGTGCCCTTCGTGTATCCGGCACACAGCGGTAATATACGAGGAGCCACGATGTCGTCAGAGCCTGTCTACAAACGCGTTCTACTCAAGGCTTCCGGCGAAGCCCTCATGGGCAGCCAGGGATTTGGAATTGATGTAGCGGTCGCAGACCGCATTGCGGCTGACATAGCCGAAGCGCGGCAGATGGGTGTGGAAGTCGGCGTCGTCGTCGGCGGCGGCAACATCTTCCGCGGTGTCGCAGTTGCCTCCAAGGGTGGCGATCGCGTTACCGGCGACCACATGGGCATGCTCGCGACCGTCATCAACGCGCTGGCGCTGGCAACGTCGCTGCGCAAGCTGAACATCGACACTGTTGTGCTCTCGGCGATTGCGATGCCGGAGATCTGCGAGAGTTTCTCGCAGCGCGCGACGCTCTACCATCTGTCGCTCGGCCGCGTCGTGATCTTCGCAGGCGGCACCGGCAACCCGTTCTTCACGACGGACTCGGCAGCCGCGCTGCGCGCCGCCGAAATGGGAGCGGAAGCGATCTTCAAGGGAACGCAAGTCGATGGTATTTATTCGGCTGATCCGAAAAAGGATCCCGAGGCGACGCGCTTCGACCACCTGACGCACAAGGAAGTCCTCGACAAGGGACTGGCCGTCATGGACGTCGCGGCAGTGGCGCTTGCACGGGAGAATTCCATTCCGATCATCGTCTTCTCGATCCACGAGAAGGGTGGTTTTGCTGAAATCCTCAAAGGCGGTGGCCTCAAGACCATCGTCTCTGATAACTGATTGAGTGGGCGGCCTGCTTTGCCGCAGCTTCTACCAAGACGGGAGCAATAAAATGAGTGAAGGCATCGACATCAAGGAACTCAAGCGCCGCATGGATGGCGCGATTTCCGCGTTCAAGCACGATATCGCATCGCTGCGCACCGGCCGCGCCTCGGCCAACATTCTCGACCCTGTCATGGTCGAGGCCTATGGTTCGCGCGTGCCGCTGAACCAGGTGGCAAACGTGACCGTTCCAGAGCCGCGCATGCTTGGCATCTCCGTCTGGGACAAGTCGATGGTCAACGCCGTCGATCGCGCGATCCGCGAGGCCAACCTCGGCCTCAATCCGATCATCGATGGCCAGAACCTGCGTATCCCGCTGCCGGAGCTCAACGAGGAGCGCCGCAAATCGCTGGTGAAGGTCGCCCACGACTATGCCGAGAAGAGCAAGGTTGCGATTCGCCATGTACGTCGTGACGGCATGGACGGCCTTAAGAAAGCCGAAAAAGACGGTGCGATTGGCCAGGACGAAAGCCGGGCACAATCAGATCGTGTGCAGAAGATGACCGACGAGACGATTTCTGAGGTCGACCGCTTGCTTGGCGAGAAGGAAAAGGAAATCATGCAGGTTTAAGGCGCGCTGCGGCTGCGCCTTGGCTGCAAGAACCGGACGGGAAATGTCGGAACGAACATTTTTGACTGTGCCAGAACACGTTGCCATCATCATGGACGGCAACGGCCGATGGGCAAAGCAGCGCGGGCTTCCGCGGACGATGGGGCATCGAAAGGGCGTTGACGCTGTGCGCGAGGCCGTGCGCGCAGCGGGCGACGTCGGGATCAAATATCTCACGCTCTTCGCCTTCTCGTCGGAAAACTGGCGGCGTCCGGAAACGGAGGTCTCGGATCTCCTCGGATTGCTGAAAGCCTTCATTCGTCGTGACTTGGCGGAACTGCATCGCCAGAACGTGCGCGTGAAAGTGATTGGCGACCGGCACAGCCTCAAGAGCGACATCCTCGATCTTCTCGTGGATGCGGAAGAGACCACAAAGACGAATACCGCGCTGACGCTCATCATCGCCTTCAACTATGGCTCGCGCGACGAGATCGCGCGTGCGATGGCGAGCCTTGCACGGGATGTCGAGGCAGGACGGCTGAAGGCGCAGGATATTTCTCCGGCGCTGATCGATGCGCGGCTCGACACGGCCGGGATCCCGGATCCGGACCTGATCATCCGCACAAGTGGTGAAGAACGCCTTTCCAACTTCCTGCTCTGGCAGGCGGCCTACTCCGAGTTCATTTTCGTGCCCGAGTATTGGCCCGATTTCAGCCGGGAGATCTTCTACTCGGCGTTGGAAACCTTCGCGTCGCGCGACCGTCGCTTTGGCGGACTGGTGGCACAGACGGCTGCGGCAGTGGGCACCTGATGCAGCAGGAGCTGAAGCTGCGCATTATTTCGGGCGTAATCCTTGCCGTTATCGTTCTGCTCGCCACCTGGTACGGCGGCGTTGCCTTCAGCCTGCTGTCGGCAGCGATCGGACTGCTGATCTACTATGAATGGTCGACCATTACGAAGCTTGCCACGGAACAGCCGGTCGCCAATGCGATCGGTTGGATAGGGCAGGCGGCAATCGCGGTGGCCGTCGTTGCGGGGACGCTTGGATATTCCCTGCTGCTACTGGTGCTGTTCTTCCTGATTGCTGTCGGCTTCGTGCTTGTGTCTGGCGTATCGCGCTGGTTTCCCACGGGGATCGTGTACGCCGGTCTTACGGGAATTGCCCTTTCGAGCATCCGCGGCTCCGATAGCGTCGGCCTTTTCGCGATGCTCTTTGTATTCGCAGTCGTGTGGTCGACCGACATTCTTGCTTATTTCGTCGGGCGCGCCATCGGTGGCCCGAAGCTGGCGCCGAAGATATCTCCCGGAAAGACATGGTCCGGCGCTATTGGCGGCGCCGTTTCCGCTGTGATCGCCGGTAGCCTGGTTGCCTATTTTGCCTTTCCGCAGAGCCTCGTGCTCGCGGCTCCGGTTGCGTTCATCCTATCGGTATGCAGTCAGAGCGGCGATCTCTTCGAATCCTTCATCAAGCGTCGCTTCGGCGTCAAGGATTCGAGCCACCTGATTCCAGGGCATGGCGGCGTCATGGACCGTGTCGACGGGCTCATTTTCGCCTGCTTTGCGGCGTTCTTGCTAGCTGGGCTTTTTTCGCTGATAAAGGGCGGCGAAATAACGTCGCTCGGTGCAGCCCTGTTCGGCGTATAATGTCTGCAAAGGCTGGCGGAAAAATCAGATGCTTGGCTTGACCGGTATATTGGCATTCCTGACGGGCTATATCGTGCCCTTTGTCCTCGTGCTGTCATTGCTCGTTTTCGTGCATGAAATGGGCCACTATCTGGTGGGGCGATGGAGCGGCATCCGCATATTGGCGTTCTCGATCGGCTTTGGTCCGGAATTGCTCGGCTTCACCGACAAGCATGGAACGCGCTGGAAGCTCTCACTGATACCGCTGGGCGGCTATGTCCGCTTCTTCGGCGACGAGGATGTATCGAGCAAGCCCGATGACGACAAGCTCGCGTCAATGTCGGAAGAGGATCGTGCGCGGTCCTTCGCCGGTGCGAAGCTGTGGAAGCGTGCCGCAACGGTTGCTGCCGGCCCGATAGCGAATTTCATCCTGGCGATTGCGATTTTTGCGGTTCTCTTCTCGATCTACGGTCGATCGGTTGCTGATCCTGTGGTTGCCGAAGTCAAGCCGGGCAGCGTTGCAGCCGAAGCGGGCGTCGTGCCTGGCGACCTTCTGATCGCCATCGATGGCGCGAGGGTCGAGACTTTTGACGACGTCCGGCGCTACGTCAGCATTCGGCCCGAGCAGCAAATTGTCGTAACGATCGAGCGCAACGGCCAGAAGCTGGATGTGCCGATGGTGCCGGCGCGAACCGATATGACCGACCAGTTCGGCAACAAGATCGAAATCGGCCTGATCGGCATCGTCACCAACCAGGAGGTCGGCCACTTCCGGGTACAGACCTACTCGCCGCTGGAGGCGGTCAAGGAAGGCGCGATCCAGACCTGGCACATCGTAACTGGCACCTTCAAGTATATTGGCAACCTGATCTCCGGCTATATGAAGCCAGACCAGCTTGGCGGACCGATCCGCGTGGCTCAGGCTTCCGGTCAGATGGCGACGTTGGGCGTTGCAGCTTTGCTTCAGCTTGCCGCTGTCTTGTCTGTTTCCATCGGATTACTGAATTTGATGCCGGTTCCGGTACTTGATGGCGGACATTTGATGTTCTATGCGATTGAAGCGGTGAGGGGAAAACCGTTGGGTTCGTCTGCGCAGGACATTGCGTTTCGCATTGGCTTGGCGATGGTTTTGAGCTTGATGGTTTTTGCCACCTGGAACGATATAAGTGCTTTGATTGGTTGATTGCTCGACGAGGGAAATTACCATTTATTTACGATGTTTCAAAGCTGTAGTGGCGAATGCGTCACGCTTTGAAATGAAGTAAACAGAAATTAACTTGCTCCCTTGCTTGTAAGACAAAAGCGGGTAAAACGACACACGTGACCGGAATCGGGGGACGCCTGGGGCCGGGGACGAGAAAAAAGGTAATGGGTGAAATGAAGGCTGGTTCAAGATTTTTGAACGCAGTATCGGCGGTTGCGCTGTCTGCAGGTATTGTTGCTTCGGGAGCAGGTGCAGCGGTTTTCGTCTCCGCTACGACGGCAGAAGCTGCAGTGATTCAGCGCATCGATGTGCGCGGCGCCAGCCGTGTCGGCGCTGAGGCCGTTCGCTCGAACCTCACAATCCAGCCTGGCCAGAGCTTTTCCAACACCGACATCGATGACTCTGTGAAGCAGCTTTACGACACGGGCTATTTCTCCGACGTCAAGATTTCCGTTTCCGGCGGCACGCTGGTCGTGACGGTCCAGGAAGCGCAGCTCATCAACCAGGTCGTCTTCAACGGCAACCGGAAGATCAAGGACGACAAGCTTGCTGCGATCGTGAAGACGCACGCGGCCGGACCTTTTAACGACGCGCAGATCCAGGCGGACATTCAGTCGATCAAGGACGCGTATGCGGCAACCGGTCGCAGCGAGGTCCAGGTGACCACGCAGGTCGTGCCGCTCGGCGAAGGTCGCGTCAATCTGGCTTTCGTCATTGACGAAGGTGATCGCACCAAGATCGGCGCCATCAATTTCGTTGGCAACAATGCCTATAGCTCCGGCCGTCTCGCTTCGGTCATCAACACGAAGCGCTCCAACTTCCTGTCGTTCCTGACACGCAAGGACGTCTACAGCGAAGACAAGCTTCGCGCTGACGAAGAGGCGCTGCGTCAGTTCTATTACAATCGCGGCTTTGCCGACTTCCGTATCATCTCGTCGGACGCGACCTTCGACGAGGCGACCAACAAGTACACGTTGACCTTCAATATCGAAGAAGGTCCGCGCTACAATTTCGGCGCCGTAACCGTGCAATCGACGGTTCCCGGAGTTGATGCCACGCAGTTGCAGGGGCTCGTCCGCACTCGCGAGGGCCAGGTCTACAGCGCCAAGGAAGTCCAGAAGTCGATGGAAGCGATCTCTGACCAGGTCGCCTCCGCTGGATATCCTTTTGCGCGCGTAACGCCGCGCGGCAATCGTGACCTGGCGAACAACACGATCGGCGTCGAATACCTCGTTGACCAGGGCGAGCGCGCCTATGTCGAGCGTATCGAAATCCGCGGCAACAGCCGCACGCGCGACTTTGTCATTCGTCGCGAGTTCGACATGAGCGAAGGCGACGCCTTCAATCAGCAGATGATCACGAGGGCAAAGCGCCGTCTCGAAGCTCTCGGCTACTTCTCGTCGGTCAACATCTCGACGCAGCCGGGCAGCTCTCCGGACCGCGTTGTCGTTGTGGTTGATGTGCAGGACCAGTCGACGGGTTCGTTCGGTATCGGGGCGGGCTATGCGGCCGGCGGCGACGGCCTGCTGCTTGAAGCCTCGGTCGAGGAAAAGAACTTCCTGGGTCGCGGTCAGTATATCAAGATCAGCGCTGGTGGTGGTCAGGAAGGTTCTCGTACCTATGGCCTGAACTTCACTGAGCCTTACTTCCTCGGTTACCGTTTGGCTGTCGGTTTCGACCTCAATCACAGCGAGACGTCGAGCAACGATAACTACGACTACGAAGAAAACAGCGGTGTTCTTCGTGCCACGGCGCCGATCACGGAAGATCTGGCGACGACGTTCCGCTACAACTACAAGCAGATGAAGTACGATCCCTCGGGTTCGCTGAGCGATCTGTCTGCGCCGTATCAGAACCTTGTTGAGAATAGCCCATGGGTAAAGTCGTCTGTTTCGCAGACGCTGACCTACAACACGCTTGACGACATGACGCTGCCGCGCGAAGGCATCTACGCAAGCGTTACGCAGGAAATTGCTGGTATCGGCGGTGACTCGCAGTTCTATAAGATCTACGGCAAGGCGCGGTATTTCCATCTGCTGGCCGATGATGCTGACATTATCGGCTCGGTTACGGGTTCGGCGGGTTATGTCGTAGGCTTTGACAAGAGCCTGAACGTCTTTGACCAGTTCACGCTGACCAACGGCGATATCAGAGGCTTCGAAAACAAGGGCATCGGCCCGCGCATTGCCGGGGCGAACGACGATCCGCTCGGCGGTACGACCTATTTCACGGTCTCGGCTGAAGCGACGTTCCCGCTCCCGTTGGTTCCGCGTGACTTTGGCCTGCGTGGCGCCTTGTTCGCCGACGCTGGCACGCTGTTCGGCAATGATGTCGACCCGCTCGGTGATACTGTGAACGGCGAAGATGCGTCACTCCGTGCGTCCGTCGGCGTTGGTCTTATGTGGGCGTCGCCATTCGGTACGCTGCGCGTCGACTACGCTATTCCGGTCGCCAAGGAAGACTTTGACAAGACGCAGCACTTCAAGTTTGGCATAAACAACCAATTCTGATATCGGCAGTCCGGAACCGTAAAACCGAATTCCGTTCTGGAGATTTGCCGATGGAGCAAAATAGCTTTTTTCTGCCCCATGATGGCGTGAAACTCTCGGAGTTGGCGCAGTATCTTGGGGCAGAGCTTGCTGACCCCAAAAATGCAGATGTCGTGATCCGTTCCGTTTCCCCCGTAAGTCGGGCGAAGGCGGGCGATCTCTGTTACATCATCTCGAAGCGGAGCAAGGACGAGCTTGCGACATGCGCAGCGTCTGCAGTGCTTTGCAGCGCGGGGCTGCGCTCGCTGGTGCCGGATCATCTGCCTGTTCTGATTTCGAAGAATGCCCATGCGGCCTTTGCGATGGCGGGTGGTTTCCTCTACCCGAAGGCGCTGCGGCCAGAAGCCCTTTTTTCCGAAGCCCCTGGTATTTCGGATCGCGCGGTTGTTGATCCTACGGCCCGTCTCGAAGGGAAGGTTTCGATCGAGCCGATGGCGGTGGTCGGTGCGCACGCTGAAATCGGCGAGGGTACACATATTGGCGCCGGCGCTATCATTGGGCCCAACGTCAAGATCGGCCGCAATTGCACGATCGCGGCTGGCGCAAGCGTGCTCTGCGCCCTCATTGGCAACAGCGTCATCATTCACAATGGTGCACGGATCGGCCAGGATGGTTTCGGCTACGCTCCGGGTCCACGCGGGATGATCAAGATCGTTCAGATCGGCCGGGTGATCATCCAGGATCATGTCGAGATTGGCGCGAATACAACGATTGATCGTGGTACGATGGATGATACGGTCGTCGGCGAGGGCACGAAGATCGACAATCAGGTCCAGATCGGCCACAACGTCCGCATCGGACGTCACTGTGCCATCGTTTCGCAGGTCGGCATTGCCGGCAGTACGGTGCTTGGCGACGGCGTGCAGATCGGCGGTCAGGCAGGACTGAATGGACATATCAAGATTGGCGACGGGGTGCAGATCGCTGCAAAGAGCGGCGTGATCGGAGACATCCCCGCTGGTGAGCGCTACGGCGGTGTGCCGGCCCGCCCCATCAACGATTTTCTACGGGAGACGGCCGCGATTTTGGCGCGATCAACCGGCGGCAAGAAAACGGGAGAAAAGAATGACTGAGGAAGCAAAGACTTCGCTCTCTTCGGCAGATATCATCGAGATCATGAAGCTGCTGCCACACCGGTATCCGTTCTTGCTCGTAGACCGGATTATCGAGATCGATGGCGACGAATCCGCGGTCGGTATCAAGAACGTGACTGCAAACGAACCGCATTTCACCGGTCACTTTCCGGAATCGCCAATTATGCCGGGAGTTCTGCTCATCGAGGGGATGGCGCAGACGGCCGGCGCGATCTGCGCCAAGAAGCAGGGCGAAACCGGCAATCTCGTCTACTTCATGACGATCGATAACGCGCGTTTCCGCAAGCCGGTCGTTCCCGGCGATCGCGTCGAATACCACGTGAAGAAACAGAAACAGCGCGGTAATATCTGGAAGTTCCATTGCGATGCTAAGGTTGATGGAGCGCTCGTCGCCGAAGCCGACATCGGGGCGATGATCGTTCGCAAGGATCAGGCATGAGCACGATAGCAGCCAGCGCCAGCATTCACGCCATGGCGGTCGTCGAAGATGGCGCCGTGATTGGCGAGAACGTGAAGATCGGCCCTTTCTGCCATGTCGGGCCGAAGGTCGTGCTGGGTGATAACGTGGAGTTGCTGGCGCATTCGGTCGTATCCGGCAGGACGACGCTTGGTAAGGGGTGCCGCGTTTTCCCGATGGCCGTGATCGGCGGCGATCCGCAGAGCGTCCATCACGGCGGCGAAGAAACGACCTTGACGGTCGGCGACAACTGCACGTTCCGCGAGGGCGTCACGGTGAACACGGGTACTGCCGATTTTGGTGGCCAGACGATTGTTGGCGACAACAACCTTTTCCTGGCGAATTCGCATATCGCCCATGACTGCCGGGTAGGAAACAACGTCATCATGTCCAACAACGTGATGCTCGCCGGCCATGTGACGATTGAGGACCGTGTCATTCTTGGTGGTGGCTGTGCCGTGCACCAATTCACACGTGTCGGTCGCCAGGCGTTCGTCGGCGGTCTCTCTGCGGTCAGCTATGACGTCATTCCCTATGGCATGCTGAACGGCAATCCGGGCCTTCTGAGTGGACTGAACGTCGTTGGCATGACCCGCGCCGGTGTTGACCGGGCGACGATTCATGCCGTGCGGCGCGCCTACAAGGCGATCTTCGAAGGCGCCGGTTCGATCCGTGCCAACGCCGCCGTGATCCGGGATGAATACGCCGATTGCGAGCAGGTCCTTCAGATCCTCGACTTCATCGCAGCCGATAGCGATCGTGCTCTTTCCTCTCCGACCAGGGGACAGAAAGGGTGATGCTTGGCTCTCGCGGGTGACATGGCAAAAGGCCGCTTGGCCATCATCGCAGGTAGCGGGCTTCTGCCGTCCTATGTCGCCACCGCGGCGCGGCAAGCAGGTGAAAATCCCTTTATTATCGCTCTGAAGGACGAGGCCGATCGCTCTTGGAAAGGCTTTGACCATGCGGTTATCGGGGTCGGAGATTTTGCCGCTCTCAGTCGGATATTCGAAGGCAACGGCATCGACCGCGTCGTGATGTCTGGTGGTGTACGCCGGCGTCCGGAATGGCGCGAAGTGCGGCCGACGCTGAGGACCCTCGTGAAATTACCGTCGACAATCCGGACGCTGCTCGCTGGTGGCGACGATACCGTGTTGCGGATGGTCATCACGCTGATCGAAGAGAATGGGCGCCGGGTCGTCGGCGCGCACGAGATCGCACCGGATCTGCTGGCATCGGTCGGTCCGCTGGGCGCTGTGCGACCAAGCCTCGATAATGCGAAGGACATCGCGCGAGCCGCAGAAGCAGCGGATGCGCTCGGCAGGCTGGACGTCGGTCAAGGGTCGGTGTCGGTCGGCGGTCGCATTGTCGCGCTCGAAGGCGTGGAAGGCACGGACAGCATGCTGGAGCGTGTCGCCGAGCTGCGGTCGGCGGGGCGAATTTCTCAGCGCCGCCGCGGCGTGCTGGTGAAACTGTGCAAACCGCAGCAGGATATCCGCGCGGACCTGCCATCGATCGGCATTTCGACGATCGAGAACCTGCAGAGAGCAGGACTTGCCGGAGTGGCTGTGGAGGCGGGCCGCTCGCTCATCCTGGAGCGCGACGCCGTCATCAAGGCTGCCGATGAAGCCGGTATCTTTGTATGCGGACTGGATAGGGGATTGCCATCCTGGGGGCTGGCGTGAGCGAAGCTTCACTGAGAGTTGCCATTGTTGTTGGAGAGGTTTCGGGCGACCTCCTGGGTGCCGACCTGATCGCCGCTCTGAAACGAAAGTTTCCTGGCGACGTGGAACTCATCGGCGTTGGCGGCGAGGGGCTGGAGGCGCAGGGTCTGCGCTCGCTTTTCGATTTCGCCGACCTTCAGGTCATGGGCATCACCCAGGTGCTTTCGAAGCTGCCGCGGCTCGTTCGGCGTATCGGTGAGACGGCGTCGGCCATCATCGCCGCAAAGCCTGATGTGCTTATTATCGTCGACAGTCCCGACTTCACGCACAGGGTCGCAAAGCGTGTTCGCACGGTGCTGCCCAGCTTGCCTGTCGTCAACTACGTTTGCCCCAGCGTATGGGCGTGGAAGGAATACCGGGCGCAGCGCATGCTCGCCTATGTCGACCATGTGCTCGCTGTGTTGCCATTCGAACCGGACGTGATGCGCAAGCTGGGCGGGCCGCCGACAACTTATGTCGGCCACCGCTTGACAGCCGATCCCAACCTGTTGGATGCACGACGCCAGCGCGCGCAGACGAAGCCGCGAAACCAGGCCGACCGCAAGACAGTCATGCTTCTGCCGGGTTCGCGCTCGTCGGAGATCGCCAAGCTGCTGCCACACTTTGGCGATGCCATTAGCGAGTTGGTAGCGCGCAACGGCGAGATGCGTATTATTTTGCCGACGATGCCACGCCGTGAAGCCATGATCCGTGAGCTCGTCAAGGATTGGACGGCCAAGCCGGAGATCGTGACGGGAGCCGAGGCGAAGTGGCGAGCATTCACGGAGGCCGATGCCGCCATGGCTGCCTCCGGCACTGTCGTGCTTGAGCTGGCTTTGACGGGCGTTCCCTGTGTTTCGGCGTACAAGACGGACTGGATCATCAGGCTCATGACCAGCAAGATCAAAACGTGGAGTGCTGCGCTTCCGAACTTGATCGCCGATTACGCTGTTGTGCCCGAGTATATCAACGACGTGGTCCGAGGCGGCAGCTTCGCTCGCTGGATGGAGAAGCTTTCAGCGGATAGCCTGCCACGGCAGGCAATGATGCAGGGCTTCGACGTTCTCTGGCAGAGAATGCAGACCGAGAAGCCGCCGGGAGAACATGCGGCAGAGATTGTTCTCGACGTTCTCCAAAAGAAAAAGCCCGGTCATTTCTGACCGGGCTTTTTGCTGTCTGTGATCGCCGATTAGCGCTTGGAAACCGGCACGTAGTCGCGCTCCGGTTCGCCGACATAAAGCTGGCGCGGGCGACCGATACGCTGCTCTGGATCTTCGATCATCTCGTTCCACTGGGCAATCCAGCCGACCGTACGGGCCAGGGCAAACAGCACGGTGAACATAGTCGTGGGGAAGCCCAGGGCCTTCAGCGTGATGCCGGAGTAGAAGTCGATGTTCGGATAGAGCTTCTTCTCGATGAAGTATTCATCGGTTAGGGCGATGCGCTCGAGTTCCATCGCAACTTCGAGCAACGGATCGTCCTTGACGCCGAGTTCGCCGAGAACCTCATGCGTCGTCTTCTGCATGATCTTGGCGCGCGGATCGTAGTTCTTGTAGACGCGGTGACCGAAGCCCATCAGGCGGAACGGATCGTTCTTGTCCTTGGCGCGGGCGATGTATTCCGGAATGCGGTCAACAGTGCCGATCTCAGTCAGCATGTTCAGCGCTGCCTCGTTGGCGCCGCCGTGTGCCGGGCCCCAGAGGCATGCAATGCCGGCTGCGATGCAGGCAAACGGGTTTGCACCCGACGAGCCGGCGAGGCGGACGGTCGAGGTCGACGCGTTCTGCTCGTGGTCGGCGTGCAGGATGAAGATGCGGTCCATGGCGCGGGCCAGAACCGGATTGACCACATATTCCTCGCAAGGAACTGCAAAGCACATGCGCAGGAAGTTCGACGCGTAGTCGAGATCGTTCTTCGGGTAAACGAAGGGCTGGCCGATGTGATACTTGTAGGCCATGGCGGCCAGCGTTGGCATCTTGGCGATCATACGCAGGCTTGCGACCATGCGCTGATGCGGATCGGTGATGTCGGTGGAGTCGTGGTAGAACGCCGACAGCGCGCCGACGCAACCGCACATGACAGCCATCGGATGTGCATCGCGGCGGAAGCCCGTGAAGAACCGGCTCATCTGCTCATGCACCATCGTGTGATGCGTCACGCGATAGTCGAAGTCCTTCTTCTGGGCTGCGGTCGGCAGTTCTCCGTAGAGAAGCAGGTAGCAGACTTCGAGGAAGTCGCCGTGCTCGGCGAGCTGCTCGATCGGATAGCCGCGATGCAGCAGTACGCCGGCGTCACCGTCGATATAGGTGATTTTCGATTCACAGGACGCGGTCGAGGTGAAACCAGGATCGTACGTGAAGGAAGCCGTGTTCTTGTACAGGGCGCCGATATCGATGACGTCAGGACCGATGGTGCCGCTCTTGACGGCGAGATCGACTGATTTGTCACCGATTTTCAGTGTTGCGCTTTGTTCCGTCATTATGATCCTCCAAACTGGCGGTTGGCGCCATAAAAGCGCCATAGGGTTAAGCGTCGTCGATGATTGCTATATGATCGCGCGCCTAATGCCAAGTTACCGTGACGCCATTTTGTGCATCGCAGTATCAACTTTTGGGCACTTCTGCGATGACCCCTGCGCATAGCAGAAGCTGATGATTATCCTTAGCTTTTCCGGCTTCCGATTTTCCTTCAGATTTCAATCGATTATTCTTGCTTGGAAGCCCGTTAGCTTTCATTCTGGTTGTACGGGCGGCTGTTTTTGGGCGCAATGCATGCCGGGGTTGAGGCCATTGGAGGTGAGGGAAGCCACACCCGGCGCGGACGCGTTTGGGCGCGCGCCACAGCCTTCTTTTCTCGTGCCACGAGTTCCTGCGGAACCTCCGCTAACTTTCCAGACGCAATCCTTCGTGCCGTGGCCGACACGGATAAGGACTGCGTCGGATCGTTGTACCGTGTGGCTTCGTCTCGCCGTGGCAACGGAGATAGAGCATGGGCGGTTCTTCCTGGTTTCGTCCGTCTTCGCTGGGGCGGGCGCGATCCTCTGGTTCGTGCTTGGAAGTGCCCCCGGCCGAGCTCCGGATGTCGTTTGCGGCGACGCTTGCCCTCGTCGCCGGTTTACGCGATCTGGTCAAGAAGGCCGCCGCACGAACATCCCTTGCTGCAGGTCGCCGCAGTAACGCCCGTCGTTTTCATCATATGCTTCTTTGGTGGCATCCTGCTGACCGCGATGATCGGCGGCTTCTCGACCGCGCTTTTCGCCGTCGAGCACTTCCACCGGCTCAGCGCTTATGGTCTGCCGGCAAATCTCATGGCCATGCCGGTGGTCTCTTTCGTGGTGATGCCGATGGGCATGCTCGCTATGCTGCTGACACCTTTTGGCCTCGACGTCATTCCATGGAAAATTGCCGGTTTCGGGCTCGACATCGTGATCGCCATTGCCCAGATGGTCTCGACCTGGGCGGCAATATCGATATCGGCAGATTGCCGGGTTGGTATTTTCCTGTGGCGGTAGCAGGGTTCCTCTTACTTGCCCTTCTGCGCACCAAGATCCGCTACCTCGGCGCTGGCATTGCGGCGCTGGCAACAGTGCTTGTTGTGGTTGCGCCGAGCGAGCCGCCGCCCGACATGGTCATTGCCGAAGACGGCAATCTCGTCGCGATTGTGAGAGGACAAGTCCTTGCACCGAACCGGCCGCATCCGCCTGACTTCATTTTCGACCAATGGCGAATGGCGCTCGCCGCGGAGCTAGATCAACCAACGTAATTGTTGGAGGGTGTCAACGCTATCAGGCGGCGGGACAGTCAAGGCAGATCGGAAAGGTTATCTGCCGTGGAATTGCGCAATGCCCGCGATGCGTTACGTCAGGCTGCGACGAGCGCTGAGAACCGATTTGTATGCCTGAAAGGCGCCTGGTGCACAGCCACGCACGATAGCGGCTACGTCGTGACGATCGTCGAAAATCCCGCTTACTTCGGCGCTGCCTGCGATACGGCCGATATCGTCGTGACACCCGCTCGCCTCCGCACGACGGGGTGCCGGTCGGGCGCACTTTTGTTCACCGGCGAAACCTTGCGTCGCTTTGGTGCCGCTGAGGTAAGGATCGACGATCAAGGTAGCCCCGTCGTCACGACGGCCTATACGAGGCCCGACCGCCCTTGGATCCGCCATCGGGCGTATAATTGGCGAAGCGGCACCTTTGACGGCGAGCCGCTTGCCTTCAATGATAGCGGCGAATGAGGCCGACAAGCTTGCCCTGGACCTTGACACGGTCAGGCCCGAAAATGCGCGTCTCGTAAGCCGGGTTTGCCGCCTCAAGTGCGATGGAGGCGCCTTTCCGGCGGAAGCGCTTGAGCGTCGCTTCCTCATCATCGACAAGCGCAACAACGATGTCGCCGGCATTGGCGGTGCTGCCGTTGCGGATGATTACCGTGTCGCCATCAAAGATGCCGGCCTCGATCATCGAGTCGCCCTTGACCTCAAGCGCATAGTGCTCGCCTGGGCCAAGCATGTCCGCCGGAACCGTGATGTCATGGGTATTGTTCTGAATTGCCGAAATCGGTACGCCGGCAGCAATCCGTCCCATGACCGGTACAGAGGCAGGACCGCCGTTGTCAGCCTGCGGCGCTGGCTTCGGCGCCACAACTGGCTGTGGTTTGCCGAGGCTGCCTTCGATAACGCTCGGCGAAAAACCGCGGCGGGGCTGCAGGCTCGGGTTATATGCCTCGGGCAGTTTGATGACTTCCAGAGCGCGGGCTCGATTCGGCAGTCGGCGAATGAAGCCCCGTTCCTCCAGCGCGGTAATCAGGCGGTGGATGCCTGATTTCGACGCGAGGTCCAAGGCATCCTTCATTTCATCAAAAGAAGGGGGGACACCGGACTCCTTCATTCGCTCGTGAATGAAGAGAAGAAGCTCCTGTTGCTTGCGCGTCAGCATCGAAGTTGAACCCCAGAGTCGTGAAACAAAGCCAGAACAGACACTATATGTTCCATATGTGTTCCGCAAGTACCTAAATTTTCGTAAAACTTGCCTGCAACTTGCTGAGTTTTTGCGTCTCATTTGACCGAAAGCGTAGAAGGGGGTTGCATTGTCCTGTTGCCCGGCGCACATCTTCGCAAATTCCGGAGAAGTTGCCATGAGCGAAGCACATCCGCTGGACCACATCGTGCTGCCGGTTCCAAATATCAGGCTCTCGCGCGAGCGTCTCGGAAAGCTGGGATTCACCGTCGCGCCCGACGCCCGGCACCCGTTTGGGACCGAGAATGCCTGCATATTCTTCGCCGACGAAACTTATCTGGAGCCTCTCGGGGTCGCCAATGCCGAACTGCATGAAGCTTCGGCGCAGAAAGGCAATGTCTTCACCGCGCGGGACCGTGCCTTTCGATTCCGATGTGGAGACGATGGGCTGTCTGCCGTGGTCTTTGCGACGGCGGATGCCGATCGCGACCATGCCCGGTTTCTGTCCGAAAAGATCAATGGCGGCGAGATGCTGCAGTTCGAGCGGCCGATGAAGATGCCCGATGGCTCGGAGGTGACGGCTGCATTTAAGCTCGCCTTTGCAGTTGACCTGCGCGCTCCAGATTTCTTTTTCTTCACATGCCAACGTGTCAACCCGCTGCCAGCCGACCGGAAAGCCCTGCAAGTGCATGCAAATGGGGTGGTTGGGATCGCAGAGATCGTGCTTGGGGCACCCGACCCCAAGGCGTTTGGACCATTCCTGCGCGCCGCCGCCCACAGCTTGGGAACGACCAATGAGGCCTTCGGTGTGAGTGTGACAACTCCGAATGCCAGAGTGAGTGTTCTCTCCCCGGATGGACTGGACGCCTACTTCGACATCCCTGCGCCTTCCGACGATCGCGGTCTGCGTGGTGTTGCCATCGTTTTCAAAGTAGGCGATCTCGCCGTGACAGAAGCGCAATTGGCTGCTAACGGGATGACCTATACGCGCAAGAACAATCGAATTCTGGTGAAGGCCGCGCCCGGACAGGGCGCTCTCTTCGCCTTCGAGGAGAAACGATGAGCCAGACAAATTCCGAAGTCGTGGTCGGCGAAGGGGCCGGCCGCGTCACCTTTTCGAATTCCGGCAAGCTGTCGCTGATTGCCGGGCCTTGTCAGATGGAGAGCCGCGCGCATGCCTTCATGGTCGCCGGTGTGCTGAAGGAACTCTGCGACAAGCTTGGTCTCGGCCTCGTCTACAAGTCCTCCTTTGACAAGGCGAACCGGACGTCGCTGTCAGCGCAGCGCGGTATCGGCCTCGAAACGGCGCTTGAAGTGTTCGCCGATCTCAAGAGGGAATACGGCTTTCCTGTCCTGACCGACATTCATACCGAAGAGCAGTGTGCCGAGGTGTCCACCGTCGTCGACATCCTGCAGATCCCAGCTTTCCTCAGCCGTCAGACCGACCTGCTCGTTGCCGCCGCCAAGACCGGCCGCGTCATCAACGTCAAGAAGGGGCAGTTCCTCGCGCCCTGGGACATGAAGAACGTCCTCAACAAGCTGAATTCGAGCGGAAATCCGAACATCTTGCTTTGCGAACGCGGTGCTTCCTTCGGCTACAATACGCTGGTCTCCGACATGCGATCGCTGCCTATCATGGCGGCGATGGGCGCCCCCGTGGTCTTCGACGCCACGCATTCGGTCCAGCAGCCGGGCGGGCAGGGCGGTTCGAGCGGAGGGCAGCGCGAGTTCGTGGAGACGCTCGCGCGTGCGGCGGTCGCCGTCGGCGTCGCTGGCGTATTCGTGGAAACCCACGAAGATCCTGACAATGCGCCTTCGGATGGTCCCAACATGGTCTATCTGCGGGATATGCCGCGGCTTCTCGAAAAGCTGCTGGCCTTCGATGCGATTGCCAAGGCGGGATAAATGGATGGACGTGCACGCCGTCAACCGGCGAGCGCCAACCTCGTCTTTGTGGGATATGCCGATCCTGCCGTCCTCTCCGTGCCTTCGAGAGCGAAGCGGGAGAGCAGGTGATTGAGGTGTAGCGCCTCGTTGCCAAGCTCGCGGCAGGCTGCGCTGGTTTCCTCCGCCATCGCGGCGTTTTGTTGGGTGACGCTGTCCATGGTGTTGACGGCGGCATTGACCTCGACGAGCGCGGTCGTCTGTTCAGAGGAAGAGCGCACGATCGCCTCGATCAGCGTCGTCACCTTCAGCACCTGCTGATCGATACTGTTCAAGGCTTCGCCGGTGCGGTTCACCAAGGCAACGCCGGTTGACACCTGACTGGACGAAGTCTCGACCAACTGCTTGATTTCCTTCGCCAGCTTGGCAGAGCGGCCGGCGAGGTCGCGCACTTCTTGCGCCACGACGGCAAAACCCTTTCCGGCCTCGCCGGCACGAGCGGCCTCAACACCAGCATTGAGCGCGAGCAAGTTGGTCTGGAAGGCGATCTCGTCGATGACGTTGATGATTTCGCCGATCTGCACGGATGATGCTTCGATCTTCTCCATCGCAGCTACGGCCTCGTGCACGACAGTTGCCGAATAGCTGGCGCTTTCCTTCGTCACCGTCATCATCGCGTTTGCTTCATGGGCGCGTTCCGACGAGTTTTTGACCGTAACCGTGATCTGATCTAGCGCCGAGGCTGCCTGCTCCAGCGATGCGGCCTGATGTTCCGTTCGCCGGGCCAGATCATCCGTGCTTGTTGCGATTTCGCTAGTGCCAGTCCTGACCGTAGTGGTTGCCGTCGCGATATCCCTCATTGTGCCGGAAAGCGTGCGGACGCTCGAATTGAACTGCTCGCGTAGCCTCTCGTAGTCTGGCGCGAACGCTTCGTTGAGCTGGACGGTGAGGTCGCCGCGGGAAAGACGGTCCAGGCCGCGGCTTAGGCTCACGATGATGCGTTCGCGGCCGGCATCCTCATCAGCATTGGAGGCGGCCAGCGCCGCATCGCGCTGGGCTTGGGCCTGGCGCTCCGCATCCTGGTGTTCGCGGATTTTGTTCCGTTCTTGCGCCGATTCGCGAAACACGGTGACGGCGCGTGCCATTTCGCCAATTTCATCGACACGGTGGCTGAAGGGGACTTCCTTGGAATAGTCGCCGCCCGCCAGGATCGCCATGTAGTCGCGCATCGCCGAAAGTGGCACGATGGCGCGCCGGCGGAAGGCGTAGAGGCCGCCAAGAAGCAGGCAAAGCGAGACCGCCGCAGATGCAACCGTGATCGCCGAGAGAATGCTTGTCTGTTCGGCCGCGTCTTTTTCAGCCTTTGCCAGGAAGGCGTTCGCCATATCAACGAGCTCGTTGACCGCCGTTTCGTGGATATGAAAATTGGTCGCAAGCTTCTCGAAGGCTGTCGGGATGACCGCAGAGTCGTGGTTAAGGATGGCGGGCGCGAGTTCGTCCTGCATCACCTTCCAGAACGCATCGCCTTTGATGAGGACGTCGTTCAGAAGTTTTTCCTTGAGGTCTGCGCTGAGCGCGGTTGCCTGCCAATACTTGCGGCGATCCTCATAGGCGGGCTTCAGGACATTTTGAATGCGGTCGATGTTCTTTCCGGCGACCTCCGGGCGCTGCACCGCCTCGAGTGCAAGCATGTAGGATTCAACGACATAGAGGGGCGGCGGCAGAATATCGGCAACGAGATCCTTGCCGTAGACGATTTGCCGGTACATCTCGCCGTTCACGCGTAGCTTATTGAAGGCGTAGTTTTGTATGCCGATCGAAGCAATGAGCCCGGCGGCGACGACCACCGCGAAGATTGCAAGGCTTCGTGCAATATTGAGTTTCATCCTATGCCCCGTAAATAGTAAATAGTGAACGACGTCGTTTCTGAAACCATTGGAAATTTTCGAGCAGCAGCTATGGATCGTGACAGGCGGCTTGGCCACATAAGGAAGCGCATCATGCAATAACGCCTGCCGAAGAAGGTGTTATTTCCTTTCGGCCGTTAACTATAAATATGATTGGTTACTGGACGATAAATTTACAACCAGCTTGAAAGTCAAAATTTATATTTCCAAAACTTCAGGTTTTGAAAGTTGATAAGCGTTGTCTCTAACCAACGGCCGGGCGTGGCTTCAAAGGCCTGACATATTCACCCGTTAGGGCCGTGGCATGCCATCTGTCGTCAGTGTGGCATTGTAATTTGTGTGCCTTCGATTAAACAGGCTTCCAACGTTATCACCCACCGAGCAGGAAGAACCGATGACTGCAATTACCGACATTATCGCCCGCGAGATTCTCGACAGCCGTGGCAATCCGACCGTCGAAGTCGATGTCTATCTCGAAGACGGCAGCATGGGCCGTGCGGCGGTGCCGTCGGGCGCTTCCACCGGTGCTCACGAAGCTGTTGAAGTTCGCGATGGTGGCAATCGCTATCTCGGCAAGGGTGTTGAAAAGGCTGTCGAAGCCGCCAACACCGAAATCTTTGACGCGATCGGCGGCATTGATGCCGAAAACCAGATCCAGATCGACAACATCATGATCGAACTGGACGGTACGCCGAACAAGTCGCGCCTCGGCGCCAACGCCATCCTCGGCGTATCGCTCGCGGTTGCCAAGGCTGCTGCCCAGGCTGCCGGCCTGCCGCTCTACCGTTATGTCGGTGGCGCCAGCGCCCACCTGCTGCCGGTCCCGATGATGAACATCATCAACGGTGGCGCGCATGCCGACAACCCGATCGACTTCCAGGAGTTCATGATCCTGCCGGTCGGTGCCGATTCCATCCGCGAAGCCGTTCGCATGGGCTCGGAAGTATTCCACGTCCTCAAGAAGGAGCTGTCGGCTCAGGGCCACAACACCAACGTCGGCGATGAGGGTGGTTTCGCGCCGGGCCTGAAGAGCGCCCCTGAAGCCCTCGACTTCATCATGAAGTCGATCGAGAAAGCCGGCTACAAGCCGGGCGAAGACATCTACCTCGGCCTCGACTGCGCTGCGACCGAATTCTTCAAGGACGGCAAGTACGTTCTCGAAGGCGAAGGCCGCACGCTGGAATCGGGTGCCATGGCTGAATACCTTGCCCAGCTCGCCGCCCAGTATCCGATCATCTCCATCGAAGACGGTATGGCTGAAGACGATTGGGACGGCTGGAAGGCACTGACGGATCTGGCCGGCAAGAAGGTCCAGCTGGTCGGTGACGATCTATTCGTCACCAACTCGGCCCGTCTGCGTGATGGTATCCGCATGGGCGTTGCCAACTCGATCCTCGTCAAGGTCAACCAGATCGGCTCGCTGACGGAAACGCTCGACGCCGTCAACACTGCGCATAAGGCTGCCTACACCGCAGTCATGTCGCACCGTTCCGGTGAAACCGAAGATTCGACGATTGCCGATCTGGCGGTCGCCACCAACTGCGGTCAGATCAAGACCGGCTCGCTGTCGCGCTCGGATCGCCTGGCCAAGTACAACCAGCTGATCCGCATCGAAGAGGGCCTCGGCCCGCAGGCCCGCTACGCCGGCCGTTCGATCATCCGCGGCTGATCAATCGCGCCTGAATTGAGCGACTTGGACCCGCGTCTACGAAAGGCGCGGGTTTTTTCGTGCCTGATTTTTCATAGTCAACGGACAGTTAATCTCTGCCCGGTAGTCTTCAGCGCATCGAGGTAATGCGTTCGAGCGTGCGTTTATGTGGACAAAGCATCACAAGAAGAAAAAGATCGGTCGTTTCGTGGTTCCCGCGATGACGGTCGCGTTTCTCTCCTACTTCGGCTATCATTGCATTCATGGTGATTACGGTCTGCGGGCAACCGAGGGGTTCGAGCGCCAGCGGATAGCGCGCGAAAGGGAGTTGGCGGTTCTGAAAGGCAAGCGCGAGCATCTTGAAAAGCAGGTCGCGCTGCTGAGCGACGGTTCGATGGACAAGGACATGCTGGACGAGAAAGCGCGTCTTCAGCTTAATGTTTCTCGCGCCGACGAGATCGTCATATTCAATCACTATTCGAATTAACCGAAATTCAGTTAATCGAAATAAAGCGTTATTTATCAGTGATTTACTGATGAATACGAGCCATGCATTTATGGCATTGCTGTGGCTAAA
>Ga0207426_1000853_pt1 | contig 32038 bp, 29 predicted proteins | sample AraplaMF_Cvi_mMS_FD_184265 | JGI IMG/M metagenome (GOLD analysis project Ga0207426, IMG submission 184265) | Arabidopsis root microbial communities from the University of North Carolina, USA - plate scrape MF_Cvi_mMS (SPAdes) (version 2) | ecosystem: Host-associated > Plants > Roots > Endosphere... | reverse complement strand
CGCTTCGGTCATGAAGCGTCGTGAGGCCTCGTGGCGGAGTGGTGACGCAGAGGACTGCAAATCCTTGTACCCCGGTTCAATTCCGGGCGAGGCCTCCAAACCTTCCCATAGATTCTGCAGTCATTGATTTTGCGGCTGTGTTTCCCACAGTGCCGCGGTGTTGTGGTCGCGTCTTCAGGCCGCCATTCGGTCGACAACAGCGGCGAAATCAACGTGCTGGTTCCATCCGACGAAACTTCGAGCCTAACCTCGGCAACCGCCTACTCCAATCGGATTAGGACCTAGGTCCGTCTAGGATAGCCCCTGCTACGGGGCTATTGTGTCTCTTGCAAGTCTGCGGAGGACGGTGGGGCTTTGAGGCACCGGACCCACTTGCTGAACAGGTCCATTGCCCGTGGCAGACTCGGCGGGGGTATGTTCACTGTCCCGAAATGCTGGAGGGGCTAGCCAAGTAGGCTGGCCCTCCCGGCTTCTGGGTTGCCGCCTCGACGTAAGAGCCTTCAGTGTCGACAGCACTCTCTTTGTTGCGTCCGTTCCCGCGCCGCCAAGTTCACCTGCTTTGGCAATTGCTCCATCGGCATAGTGAGAATCCACACAACACTAGCGCTGGCGCATGTCTTCCATACCCAAATCGTCGGATTGCCGAATTTTCGATAGGCCCTAAGCTTTGTGTTGAGTTGTTAGGAGCGCCTCCCATGCCGGCGACCCAAATGCCGCAATTGATCTTTGCCCTGAGCGTGGCGCGGGAAATGGCGAAGCGCGAGCGGCACGCCGACGTGCTGGTGATACTGATCGACGAGGCCCTGAAAGAGGCAAAGGAAGAAGCGCTGCGCTACGGCATTCTCGTCGACATAGAAGAGGAAACGGAACTGCAATAGGCCCGCCGGGCGGCCCCGGCCGCGGCTATCAAGGGCCCCGGCCGGGTTGTCGACCGGGGAGGGGCTGGGGAGGCTCCAAGGTCGGCGTCGATACGCTACAGCTCCTGTTTGACGGCCGCTATTGGTGCTTAGAGCTATGTTTCGTCGTTTGTTCTTGCCTAAAAAGAACCTTGCAGTGGCGGTCCATTTGTCACCCAGCGAAAACGCCCCCGTTGGCGTTCAGTTCACTCGCTGCAGTGACGGCACTGGCGACACGCCCGACGTCGCGACATTCGGCGCGCCGACACGCACAAAGGGAATCAGGAGAATGATCGCGAGCAGCACGCAGATGAAAAGGCTGCCCAGCAAGATTGGTTTGATTGCCATGTCCCGTCCGTCGAATCCCAAGGGAACGACACTATTGGGGCAGAACCTGACAACGGCCTGAAGGCAGGCAGTCAGCTCGTTTCACGATCGAAAAGACCGCAGCAAAAGATGCCGACCAGTGTTGCGATGATGAAGAAGTCGAACAACGAGAGATATTCGATGATATTAGGCATGGCCTACTCCTCCTCTGTTCCTCCGGTTGCAACAATATCACGGCGCCCGCGTTTGTTCCATGAAGGATTGCGGTCGGGTCACTTCCGCGACACTCGTACTGGAATTCTTGGCGCAGGCATTCGCGAAGCCTTGAAAGGCCGGTGTGCTGAGATTAAGAGACGTGCAGACAAAGCCGCTTCTACGGGCGAGAGGACATGATGAATTTCGAATCAGCACGCGCAAACATGGTCGACAACCAGCTTCGCACGACGGACGTCACCTCGCATTCAGTGCTGACGGCCTTCCTCACGGTGCCGCGCGAGGCTTTCGTTCCTGAGAAGGCCAAGCCGCTCGCCTATATCGATCGTGATGTTGAAATCTGTCCTGCAGCGGCCGGCAAGCCGGCGCGCTACCTCATGCAGCCGTCGCCGCTTGCAAAGCTGCTCCAGCTTGCGGCTGTCACGAAGGATGACGTCGTCCTCGAGATCGGCGCTGGCAGTGGCTATGTATCGGCTCTTTTCTCGCAGCTTGCCGGTACGGTGATCGCCGTTGAAGAGGAGGAAACGCTGGCGGCGGAAGCCAAGACCAACCTCGCCGCCTACACAAATGTGTCGGTCGTCACGGGGCCGCTCAATGCGGGCAACGCGTCAGGCGCTCCCTATGATCTCATTTTCGTCAGCGGCTCGGTCGAGGAGGTTCCTTCCTCCTTGCTGTCGCAGCTTCGTGATGGTGGCCGTCTGGTCACCGTACAGGGCTACGGCGGTTCGGCGCGTGCGAAGGTTTTCGTGAGCGAGCGCGGCACAATTTCCGAAAACGTCTATTTCAACGCCTCCGTGAAGCCGCTGCCCGGCTTTGCCAAGGCGCGTGAATTCGTATTCTGAGCCAAAGCTCCGATGACCGATTCTCGACGGGCGCCTCTGGCGCCCGTTTTCTTTCCCGCCATGGAATCCGAGCGCCAGGCAGCGTGGCAGAAAAGCTGTGCATGGCATCATTCATTTGATTCGCGATGATTTTTTTAAATCCTCGGCTATCCTAAGGTATGGGTGATTCGGATGCCCATTCCACGCAATCCGGTCGTTTTTCGGAGTAACGGGGATAGATATGGCTCAGCCAAGCGTAGCGCGTGAACCGTCCATGGAAGAGATTCTGGCGTCGATCCGCCAGATCATCGAGAGCAATGACCCCGGTGCGGGCAGGGCACTCTCCGCGTCACTGCCGGCGGTTTATGGTGCTGACGAGGACGATCGCGACTCGGACATTCATTTGACGGTGGACGAGACCTACGCTGGCGTGGAATTCCCTGAAACGGTCGCTCAGCCCGATCCGCGTTTCGTCGCGGCCAACTCGGCAGGGTCGGCTCCCGTGCCGGAGGCACAGCCGCGCGCCATGTCTCTTGCCGATGTCGCTGCGCGCGTCCGTGCCGCCTCGGAGAGGAACGCTGCGCAGTTGCAGCGCGAAGTGCCGCCGGCATTTCGGCCGCCGGAAGCAAGAGCCACCGAGGTGAGGACTGAAACGCCGGACGCTGTCGGCGAGGCACCGCTGTCCCCGCGCCCTACGGAAGCCGTTACCGCACCCTTTTCAGTTCCTGCGGCGAAAATTGTTGCTGTTCGCCCGCCGGTAGAGGTTCCATTCGAGCTACCTCCGGTCGTTGCCATGGAGCCGCGACCAGCTGTCGTTCCCGCGGCCGAGGTAGCAGTTGCCGCTGTCGCCGAGGCTGCGAAAGAAACAATGCCAAGCGTTGTTGAGCACGAGCAGCAGCCAGCGCTGCTCTCGCACGACGCCGGACTGCAGATCGCTCGTTCCTTTGAGGAGCTTGCCGCCGCAATCGATGGTGCCGAGCGCCGGTCGTTTGATGAGATCGCCGAAGACATGCTGCGCCCCATGCTGCGCGAATGGCTGGACGACAATCTGCCGACGCTGGTCGAACGTCTCGTGCGCGAAGAGATCGAACGCGTGGCGCGTGGCCCGCGCCGCTGATCGGAAACGCCTTTGCTCAAAAGCCGCTCCGGTCTCCGGGGCGGCTTTTTTATTGACTTGCCCGTAGCCATCCTATTTACAACCCGCATCTAAGAACCTCCAGATTTTGGTCCCCAAATGCTCGACAAGACCTACGATTCCGCTACCGTTGAACCGAAAATCGCTGCGAAATGGGATGAGGCGGACGCCTTCCGCGCGGGCGCCAACGCCAAGCCGGGCGCCGAGACTTTTACCATCGTCATCCCGCCGCCGAACGTGACCGGCTCGCTGCACATGGGGCACGCGCTGAACAACACGCTGCAGGACATCATGGTCCGCTTCGAGCGCATGCGTGGCAAGGATGTGCTCTGGCAGCCGGGCATGGACCATGCTGGCATCGCCACCCAGATGGTTGTCGAGCGCAAGCTGATGGAACAGCAGCTGCCAGGTCGCCGCGACATGGGGCGCGAAGCCTTCATCGATAAGGTCTGGGAGTGGAAGGCGGAATCGGGCGGCCTTATCTTCAACCAGTTGAAGCGCCTCGGCGCCTCCTGCGATTGGTCGCGTGAGCGCTTCACGATGGACGAGGGGCTTTCGGAGGCCGTTCTTGAAGTCTTTGTAACGCTTTACAAGGAAGGCCTAATCTATCGGGACAAGCGCCTTGTCAACTGGGATCCGAAACTCCTGACGGCGATCTCCGACATCGAGGTGGAGCAGCACGAGGTCAACGGAAATCTCTGGTACTTCCGCTATCCGTTGGAGCCCGGTGTCACCTATCAGCATCCCATCGCCTTCGATGACGACGGCAAGGCAACGGAATGGGAAACGCGTGACTATATCGTCGTCGCGACCACTCGCCCGGAAACGATGCTTGGCGACACGGGCGTCGCGGTGAACCCGAAGGATGAGCGCTACAAGCCGCTCGTCGGCAAGCATGTCATCCTGCCGATCGTTGGTCGGCGAATTCCGATTGTCGCCGATGATTATCCGGACCCGACGGCCGGAACCGGCGCTGTCAAGATGACGCCGGCACATGATTTCAACGACTTCGATGTTGGCAAGCGTGCCGGTCTGCGAGTCGTCAACGTGCTCACTGCCGACGCTCGGATCACGCTCAAGGATAATGAGGATTTCCTGGAGGGGATTCCGGATGCCGCCGCATTGCACGGCGCCTGGGACGAACTTGAGGGCAAGGATCGTTTCGAGGCCCGCAAGATCATCGTTCGTATCTTTGAAGAAGGCGGCCTGCTCGACAAGGTCGAGCCGCACAAACACATGGTTCCCCACGGTGACCGTGGTGGTGTCCCGATCGAGCCGCGCCTGACGGAGCAATGGTACGTCGACGCCAAGACGCTCGCGGCACCGGCGATCGCCTCGGTCCGTGAAGGCCGGACTAAGCTCGTTCCGCGCAGTTGGGACAAGACGTATTACGAGTGGATGGAGAACATCCAGCCGTGGTGCGTTTCCCGTCAGCTCTGGTGGGGCCATCAGATCCCGGCCTGGTACGGTCCGGATGGTCAGGTCTTCGTTGAAAAGACCGAAGAAGAAGCGCTGCAGGCGGCGATCCAGCACTATCTCTCGCACGAAGGCCCGATGAAGGCCTACGTCGAAGACCTGCTCGAGAACTTCAAGCCCGGCGAAATCCTGACGCGCGATGAAGACGTTCTCGACACCTGGTTCTCCTCCGCGCTGTGGCCGTTCTCGACGCTCGGCTGGCCGGAACAGACGCCGGAGCTGGACCGCTACTATCCGACCAACGTTCTGGTCACCGGCTTCGACATCATCTTCTTCTGGGTTGCCCGCATGATGATGATGGGCCTGCATTTCATGAAGGATGACGATGGCGTTCCGGTCGAGCCGTTCCACACGGTTTATGTCCACGCGCTGGTCCGCGACAAGAACGGCCAGAAGATGTCGAAGTCCAAGGGCAACGTCATCGATCCGCTGGAACTGATCGATGAATACGGCGCCGACGCGCTACGCTTCACGCTGGCGATCATGGCAGCCCAGGGTCGTGACGTGAAGCTCGATCCAGCCCGCATTGCCGGCTACCGCAACTTCGGCACAAAGCTTTGGAATGCGACGCGGTTTGCCGAGATGAATGGCGCCAAGAGCGATCCGCATTTCGTGCCGGAAGCAGCTGAACTGACGATCAACCGCTGGATCCTGACGGAGCTTGCCCGTACGGAACGTGACGTAACGGAAGCCCTGGAATCCTACCGCTTCAACGATGCAGCAGGGGCGCTCTATCGCTTCGTCTGGAATCAGGTCTGCGACTGGTATCTCGAGCTGCTGAAGCCAGTCTTCAACGGCACGGACGAGGGTGCTAAAAAGGAAGCGCAGGCCTGCGCGGCCTACATCCTGGAAGAAATTTACAAGCTCCTGCATCCCTTCATGCCGTTCATGACGGAAGAACTCTGGGCGCACACCGCAGGCGAAGGCATCGAACGCGACACGCTGGTTTGCCATGCCGAATGGCCGGCGCCGTCCTACGCCGACGATGCGGCGGCCGATGAGATCAACTGGCTGATCGATCTGGTTTCCGGCATTCGCTCGGTTCGCGCCGAAATGAACGTTCCGCCGTCTGCCGTTGCTCCGTTGGTCGTTGTGGACGCCAACAGCCTGACGCGCGAGCGGCTCGTTCGGCACGACGCCGCGATCAAGCGTCTTGCCCGTGTCGACGCCATCTCGCTGGGCAGCGAGGCACCGAAGGGAGCCGCGCAGATCATCGTTGCCGAGGCAACTGTCTGCCTGCCGCTCGGCACCCTGATCGACCTTGCCGCGGAGAAAGCTCGCCTCGAGAAGGCGATCGCCAAGGCCGACGGTGAGATCGCCCGCATCAACGGCAAACTCTCGAACGAGAAGTTCGTCGCGAATGCCAACCCTGAGGTGGTCGCCGCTGAACGTGATCGCCTCGAGGAATTGCAAGGCCAGATCGCCAGCCTGCGGGTTGCACTATCGCGTGTGTCTGAGGCGGCATAAAATCAACGCTTGGTAGTAATATATTCTAAGGCGTCCGATTGCGAATCGGGCGCCTTTTTTCAGGCTCGGTCGAGATTGATGGATTTCAAGGCCAGGCTTGCCGGGATCGCTGACGGGAATCCTTGATTTCACACGTTTTCTTGAGCCGTTTGGCGAAAAATATGACTGTTGTTTCTCTGTTACAGGGCGGCGTTATCGTGGAATGGTCGACCTCAATTGCTTGGGTAGTTTTACCTTTCGTGGAATTTTCTTCTAAATTGTTGGAATATTGACGTGCCCGTCAAATTTTTACGTAAAGCATCTGTTGGTGCAGTTTCTAATCACGCCCGATCACAAAGTTGCCATTTATCGGCATCGTCGGCACAGTCCCGCCATTGCAATTGCCCGAGTGGGGGAGACACCTTGGCATCTCGTATGACTTCGGCCAGCATTGTGTCGCTGGTTCTATTTTCAACGCTGGCGCAGCCGTCCTTCGCGGGCGGTCTTGACCGCAGCGGCTATAATATCGATCTGCTGTTTGATCAGTCGCGCTTTTCAGCGCAGTCGGCCGTGATCTATGTCATGCCGCAGCGCGAATTGAAGAATGTGAGGGACACTGATCCTTCCATTCGGCCCGGCGGCGGAAACCTGAACAATCGGTCCCACTCGGCGGACGACACAGAGAATTATGCAGTCCCCTACGTCGGTTTCAAGGCCGGGTATGAAGATGTGGACTGCCTCTTCGACTACTCCGAGCCATTTGGCGCACACACGAATCCCGGCATCAATTGGGCAGGTGCCAACAACAACATCGAAACGAAGATCAAGACGCATAACTATGCCACGACGTGCTCGTACAAGTTTGATGTGGGCCCTGGCCAGCTTCGCTTGATTGGCGGCGCCTTCTATCAGGAAGTGGAAGGCTTCAAGGAGCGCCTAGTTAGCACGGTTCCAATCGCATTCGGCACCGGAACGGGCGTAGGTCGGTTGGACCTTGAAGACAATGCTTGGGGATGGCGGACTGGCATCGCATATGAAATTCCAGAATACGCGATGCGCGCGAGCTTGGTCTATAACAGCCGTGTGAAGTATGACAGCCTGAGTGGTACGGTTGACCTGACGCAGGTCCGGGCGCCAGTCGCACCGCTGAATGCCGCGCCCTATGGCGCAGTCACGAATGTCTTCGGCGAGGCGGAAGCTCCCGACTCGCTGGAGCTAAAGCTTCAGAGTGGTATTGCGCCAGATTGGCTGGCATTTGGTTCTGTGAAATGGACCAACTGGAGTGTCCTCCAGTCGATCTCACTCTGCCCTACATACACGAAGGGCAGGGCTTGCACCGCCACGAGCGGAACTCAGCTCACGTCTCTTGATCTGCTCTATCAAGATGGCTGGACCATTACCGGCGGCATTGGTCACAAGTTCAATGAGCAGTGGACCGGCGCTGTTAGCCTGACTTGGGACCGCGGTACGAGCCACGGCTATGGCTCGCAGACGGACAGCTGGACGGTTGGGGTCGGCGCTGCTTATAACCCGACCGACAACATTGAATGGCGCCTTGCCGGTGCCCTCGGCGTTCTGACGAGCGGTTCCTCCGGAGTGCTGGTGGAGAATGGTGTTCCCTACGGAACCGACGTCTCTTATGACTTCGGCAATGATCTCGTGGCCGCTGTCTCGACCAGCATCAAGGTGAAATTCTAGGTTTCAAAGATGAACCGCAGATCAGCCCGGCAAAACTGCCGGGCTTTTCTTTGTGTACGGGTCGTTAAGCATGGCGTTTCCCTGTCTCGTTTTGTGACGATTCAGCAACAGTTTTTTACCAGCATTTGCGTAAGATGATGCCAAGCTGAAATTGTCCATTTCCCGCCACAAACTAGGCGCAGCGCTATATGCGGGCGAGGGAATGACAGGCGTAAGGTGCGCGTAAAAGAGTACGATGAGCGAATTCGTAGCGGATACAGTCAGGGTGGGTAAGGCCTGCGGCAACGATGCCGCGGCCAGCGCGATTTCCCTTTTCCCGCAAGGCTATTCCGTCTCAGAACTTCGCTCTGACGTTGCGCTTCCGAACCTCTCTTTCTTCTCGCATTCAAACCGATTGGCGTTGTCGGAATCGGCTTCCGGTAACAACGATACAGGTTTGGTCACAATTGGTGATTACCTTTTTCTCGACTGCGGAAAGGCGCGGAGCCGGGCCGCGGGAGTGAGGCGAATGGCATCGCGGGGGAGCCGCGCCGGGCAGCGGGCGGACAGTGTCGATGCGCTTGGAATTGAAGCTCTCGCAGGAGGGCGGAAGGCTGGATGCGACGCGGGCAAAGGGGCCATTGAGCCCACCGCGGGATCGCTCGCCGGGAGGAATGCATCCGCGGATCGAAAGTCCGCACGGGTGGAATCGAAAGAAACCGAGTGAAATGCTGACGTCCGAGTTCAGACCTTTCAGAATGATGCTCATGGGGATTTCCATTGCCTGTTGCGCGGCAATTGTCTCCCCAGCGGGTGCATTCGACATAAAGTCGGGTGTATCGAAGGAGTCTGGCCCGTTCGACCTCTTCAAGTTCGGTTTCAAAGCCTACAAGAACGGCCAGAAGGAAGAGGCGGTCGAAGCCTATAAATACGCGGCGGAAAAGGGACACACGGGCTCACGCTGGGCGCTCGCCAACATGTATGCCGACGGCGATGGCGTCGCGCAGGATGATTTCGAAGCTTTCAAGATCTACAGCGAGATTGCGCAGCAGGGCGTCGAGCCTGGCTCTGAAGATACAGGATTCTTCGTCAACGCCCTTCTGTCGCTTGCCAACTATTACAAGCACGGAATTCCCGGTAGCCCTGTAAAGACCGATCTCAACCAGGCGCGTCAACTCTACTTCCAGGTCGCGTCTACCTTCGGGGTGCCCGAGGCGCAGTTCCAGCTGGCACAGATGATGCTGGCGGGCGAAGGCGGCAGCACCAGCACGCAGCAGGCAAAGAAGTGGCTCAACCAGGCCCGCAAGAGCGGCCATCCCGGTGCCATGGCCGTCTTCGGCAATATCCTCTTCCAGGAAGGGCAGGCAGCCAACGGGCTCGCGCTAATGACCGCGGCGCTCGACCGCTGCAAGCCCACGGACTGCGGTTGGATGGAGACCCTGCAGGAGCAGGCTTTCTCCGTCGCAACGGAAAGCGATCGCCGCTCGGCCGTGGCGCTTTCTCACAAGATCGCTGTCAACGGCGCCGATTAAAGCGCGCTGAGCGCTGTCGCCAATCTGAACGAAAAAGCTCAGGCCGCGAAATCGAAGTAGGCTACGACTGGCACGTGGTCTGACGGCTTCTCCCAGGCACGAACGTGCTTTTCGATCGCTGATGATGTCATGCGATCGGCAGCCTCGGGCGAAAGCAACAGGTGGTCGATGCGAATGCCGTTGTTCTTCTGCCAGGCACCCGCCTGATAATCCCAGAACGAGTAGAGTTGAACGGCATCGGTCGTCGCGCGCACGGCATCCGTCAGTCCAAGGCCTCCTAGTTTGCGGAATGCCTCGCGCGTCTGCGGCAGGAACAACGCGTCGTTCTCCCAGGCCTTCGGGTCGAAGCAGTCATGCGGCTCCGGGATGACGTTGTAGTCCCCTGCGAGGATCAGGATTTCCTCGTAGGCCAGACGGTCGGCCGCGAATGAGCGCAGCCGTTCCATCCAGGCGAGCTTGTAGCTGTATTTCTCGGTTTCAACAGGATTGCCGTTCGGCAGGTACAGGCAGCACACGCGGGCGACGCGGTTGCCCGGCAGCGAAAAGACGGCTTCCAGGAAGCGAGCCTGCTCATCGAGCGGATCGCCCGGCAGCCCGCGGCTCACTTCGTCAGGTTTGGTCTTGGAAAGGATCGCGACGCCATTGAAGCCCTTCTGGCCGTGTGTCTCGACATGATAGCCCATCGCTTCGATTTCGAGCCTCGGGAAGCCCTCGTCGATCGTCTTGATTTCCTGCAGGCAGACGATATCGGGATCGGAGTCCTTCAGCCATTGCGTGAGATTGTCGATGCGCGCCTTGACGCCATTGATGTTCCAGGTCGCGATCTTCATGGGGTGTCCTATTCCGCTTCGTCGGCTTCTTGTATCGCGCTCTTTCGATCGCGGACAAGACGATAAAACCGGCCGCAAGGGAATCTTTCGGCGGTTCGATGTGGATACCAGGGATAGGGATTAGATCGAGAAGCTTGTGCCGCAGCCGCAACTTGCAACTGCGTTCGGGTTCTTGATCTGGAAGGATTGGCCAAGGAGATTGTCGACGAAGTCAATCTCGGATCCGGCCATGTAGACCAACGAGAGGCTGTCGATCAGCACCTTGGCGTCGTTCTTTTCGACGATCGTGTCGTCGTCCTGCGGGTCATCTGCAAGGTCGAACTTGTAGGAAAAGCCTGAGCAGCCGCCGCCTTCTACGGAAACGCGCAGCGCGCTCTTCCCGGGTTCGGTGCCGACGATCGCTGCGATTCGTTTTGCCGCGGCATCGGAAAGGGTTACACTTGTGTCCGTCATGTTTGCTCCTGCCGGGGTCAAGATCCGGAGAGAATATCTGTTAGCCGCTCGTTTCAAGCGGCAGATTTCATAGCCACTTGCGCTCTATACCACGAAAGCGCCAGTTCGGGCAAAGTGACTGCTAAAGCATCACTTTGCCGTTTATGCTCTTATAGGTATGAAGAGTGCAGGGCGGCGTCAATGGGCGGGCTGCCGCATATAAGTAATGGTGACGAATGACGATCGACAGGCATGCTTTGGGTTATGGCGACAGCGAGAGGGCCGTCTATGCAGCGGACCCTTGGAAGACTCGCGGCAGGCTTTATCCCGAGGATTTCAGCCCGACACGGTCGGATTTTCAGCGTGACCGGGATCGTATTGTTCACACGACCGCATTTCGCCGGCTGAAGCACAAGACGCAGGTCTTCATCGCCCAGGATGGCGATCATTATCGCACCCGTTTGACGCACACGATCGAGGTCGCGCAAGTTGCCCGCGCGCTGGCCCGGGCATTGAAGCTGGACGAAGATCTCGCTGAGGGCGTGGCGCTCGTCCATGATTTCGGCCACACGCCCTTCGGTCACACCGGCGAGGATGCGCTGCACGAGGTTCTGCTGCCCTACGGCGGGTTCGATCACAACGCCCAATCGCTGCGCATCGTCACTAAGCTGGAGCGCCGCTATGCCGATTTCGATGGCATCAATCTGACATGGGAAAGCCTTGAAGGGCTGGTCAAGCACAACGGCCCGCTTCTGACGAAGGACGGTGCCGGCACACGCGGGCCAGTTCCACAGCCGATCCTGGATTATTGCGAGATCCACGACCTGGAACTGGATACCTATGCCAGCCTTGAGGCACAGGTGGCCGCCATCGCTGACGATATTGCCTACAACACGCATGACATCGACGACGGGCTTCGCTCCGGCTACCTGAGCTTTGAGATGCTGGAGGAGATCCCGTTTCTGGCCAGTCTGATGGCCGAGGTACGGGAACGCTATCCGAACCTTGAGCCCAGCCGCTTTACCCACGAGATCATGCGCCGCCAGATCACACGGATGGTCGAAGACGTCATTTCCGTTGCCCAACGGGGTCTTGCGGAGATCAAGCCGAAAAGCGCAACGGATGTTCGCCTGGCCAATCGGGTGATCGCGACATTCTCCGACGAGATGTCCGAGACTGACCGGCAGATCAAGGCGATGCTGTTCAAGCGCATCTACCGGCACCCCGAGATCATGCGTATTCGTGCCGGTGCTGGGCAGATTGTGACCGATCTCTTCGGGGCCTATATGGCCAATCCAAAGGAGATGCAGAGCCACTATTGGGTGGATCACATCGCAGGGCTTGCCGAACCGGCGAGGGCGCGCCATGTCGGCGACTATCTGGCGGGGATGACCGACACCTACGCGATCAGTGCCCACAGGCGATTGTTTGACCACACTCCAGATTTGCGATAGGCAGCGGTCGCCCGGCTACGACCGGACAAATGCCTTGTGGCAAAGCCTATGCATGGAAGAGTGCGATGAACCTTTTTACCGATTTCGACGCCCGGATTAAAACCGCCCTTGAACAGATCGATCTGGTCAAGGAGAAGCGATCCGAGGTGGATTTCGGCCGCATCGCGATCGAACCGCCACGCGACCCGAGCCACGGCGATGTTGCAACCAACGCCGCGATGGTGCTCGCAAAGCCGCTCGGCACCAATCCGCGCGCCTTGGCTGAGATCATCACGGAGAAGTTGAAGGAAGACGCCGACGTCGCTGACGTCTCGGTAGCTGGACCCGGCTTCATCAACATCAGGCTCTCCGTCGGTTACTGGCAGCGCCTGCTTGCCTCGATGATTGAGGCCGGTACAGACTACGGCCGCTCGACGATTGGCGCTGGCAAGCGTGTCAACGTCGAGTATGTGTCGGCAAACCCGACTGGTCCTATGCATGTCGGCCATTGCCGCGGCGCCGTTGTCGGCGACGCCCTAGCCAACCTGCTTTCTTTTGCCGGCTTTGATGTCGTCAAGGAGTACTACATCAACGATGCCGGCTCGCAGATCGACGTGCTGGCGCGCTCCGTGTTCCTGCGTTACCGCGAAGCGCTCGGAGAGAAGATCGGAGAGATTCCGCCCGGCCTTTATCCTGGCGACTATCTCATCCCGGTCGGTCAGTCGCTCGCGAATGATTACGGGGTCAAGCTGCACAACATGCCGGAAGAGCAGTGGATGCCACTCGTCAAGGATCGCACCATTGATGCGATGATGGCGATGATCCGCGATGATCTGGATGCTCTGAACGTGCATCACGACGTCTTCTTCTCGGAGCGCACGCTGCATGCCAATGGCGCCGCCGCGATCCGCACGGCGATCAACGACCTGACATTCAAGGGACACGTCTACAAGGGCACATTGCCGCCGCCGAAGGGCCAGTTGCCCGAGGATTGGGAAGATCGCGAGCAGACGCTGTTTCGCTCGACGGAAGTCGGCGACGACATGGATCGCCCGCTGATCAAGTCGGACGGTTCCTACACCTATTTTGCTGCCGACGTTGCTTACTTCAAGAACAAATTCGACCGCGATTTCAACGAGATGATCTATGTTCTCGGTGCTGATCACGGCGGCTACGTCAAGCGCCTGGAAGCGGTCGCTCGCGGCGTTTCCGAAGGTAAGGCAAAGCTGACTGTCCTTCTTTGCCAGCTCGTGAAGCTGTTCCGGAATGGCGAGCCGGTCAAGATGTCGAAGCGCTCGGGCGAATTCGTCACGCTCCGCGACGTCGTCGAGGAGGTCGGTCGCGATTCGGTTCGTTTCATGATGCTCTACCGGAAGAGTTCGGAACCGCTGGACTTCGATTTCGCCAAAGTAACGGAGCAATCGAAGGATAATCCGGTGTTCTACGTGCAGTATGCACATGCGCGCTGCATGTCTGTTTTCCGGCAGGCGAAGGAGGTATTTCCTGACCTCGACGTGACTCCGGCCAACCTTGCTAATGCTGTTGCGGGCATCTCGGATCCCGCGGAATTGCAGCTGGTTGCGAAGGCCGCGGAGTTTCCACGCTTGGTCGAGTCTGCGGCGCAGTCACAGGAACCTCACCGCGTCGTATTTTACCTCTATGATCTGGCGAGTTCTTTCCATGCGCACTGGAATAAAGGTAAGGATCAAGTAGACTTACGATTTATTAACGATAAGAACCGAGAATCGAGTATAGCCAGATTAGGGCTGGTGTACGCCGTTGCGTCGGTTTTGAAGTCGGGACTTGCCATTGCGGGTACCGCTGCGCCGGATGAGATGCGGTAGCGTCACCATTTACCCACAATGCTCTGGCATAAACCTTAGCAGTTGCGAGTGGGATGAGTATGGCAGACAAACAGCGGGCGTATGACACGCGTAAGAATACGGACCTCTTTGCTGACGATGATCCTTTGGCGGAACTTGCCCGCATCGTCGGCTTCGAGCCGCGGGTAGCAGCAAATACCGTCGAAGATGCCCCCCGACAGGAGCCGGCCTTCAATCTCGAGGATGAATTGTTGCGCGAATTCGAGCGCTACGATGCGCCTCAGTCTGAGGCTTCCTTCGATCTGCCTGAACCCCCTTTCGAGCAACCGGCTGCCTTTGAGGCTCTTGTCGAAGCCGATCTTTCGCCGGTCAACCAGGCCGAGCCCGAATTTGCTGTCGAGCCTGAAGTCGCGAGCGAGCCGGTGGCCCATCGGTCTTTGGACGCGGCTTCCAACCTGGCCCCTGCCGCTTGGGCGTCGAATGCCGTCCGTGAGGGCGAGCAGATTTCTGGTGGCGCACGGGATCTGATCGAAGAACTCGAGATGTCGATCGGCGCGTCGCCGGCCTCCGCTGCTCCGGTGGCCCCCGCCAAGGCGCCGCAGTGGTCTGCGGCCAGCATTCGGTTGCCGATCGCCAACTTCCATCCGGCACGTCGCGATGAGCCTTCACCCGCGCCGATTATTCCTGTTGTAGCGCCGGAGCCAGTCGCCGCTGCGTCGGAGAGCGCTGCTGTTTTCGAAGTGCCCGTTGCCGCAGGCTTTCCTGCTGAAATCGATCGGCACGAAGAAGCCGAGGCGGTTTACGATGCGCCTGAGGTGCCTCAAGGGGCGCCGTTCGATGAACCTGTCATCGATCACAGCGCCTTCGATCTGGCTGCTGCAGCGAAGGATGACGGTGCCCTTCAGGCCGATGCCGCGCTGACCGAAGCCGCGCCGACGGAGAGCGACGATATTGCCTTCGATATCGACGAACTCCTCGCCGACGTATCGCATTACCCTGTTCCTGAGCGTCAGAACACGCCTGCGGCCGATGTCGCAGAGATTCCGCACTCGCCGGAGCCCGCCCGCGTAGTGGCGCCGTTGCCGAAGCCGGTCGAGCCGCCTCTGGCCGCTCCCACGGCCAAGGCCGAACCGGAAGGTGACGATCCTTTCGCTGGGCATGACTTTGAACTCGATCTTGAAGGTATCGAGCTGGAGCTTGCCGACTTTGACTTTGCTGAGCCCGTGAAGGTGCAACCGCAAGCGGTCGAGCCGGCGCGAGTTCAGGCACAGCATGTCGAGGTGGTCAGACCTCAGCCGGTTGCCCCGGTGCCCGCTTTCCAGCCGGCGCCCGCTCCGGTCGTTGCTGCCGCCCCGATCCACCAGGCCCCGGCCGAGGCAGCGTTCGTCGCGAAGGCGCCTGTTACACCCGCATTCACGGCCGATGCCGGAGACGATCTCCCGTTCGATCCGTCGATGATCTCGGATGCGGAATATCATCCGGAAGCCGTCGAAGAGATGCACGTGCCCGTGCTGCCTCCTATTGAGCAGCCGGAGCCAGTCGTAGCGACCTCCGATTTCGATTTCGACGTCGACGCCGAGATCGCCAACCTTCTTGCACCCGCAAATCCGGTGGAAATGCCCGCGAAACCGGTCGTCGAGGAATGGCGGACCCGTGCGCCCGTATCCGTCGCGCCGACTGCAACACCGGCAGCGTCCGTCGCCAAGCAGGCACCATTGCAGGGCTTGGACGAGTTCGAGCGCGCTTTGGAAGAAGACTTCCGCCGGAGCGTCAACGAGCCGGTACAGCGCCGCGAGAACGTTTCTCAGGTACAGATCCAGTCGGCGAGTGAAGCCGAGGACATGAGCCGCGCACGCTCGATGAAGCGTATGCTGGCTGCCGCTGCGGCAATCGTCGTGTTCGGCGGTGTCGCCTATGCAGGTTACACGTTCCTGGCCCGCGATGGAGGCCTCGGCATCGCCTCCGGCGAGCCGCGCGTGATCACGGCGGACAACGAGCCGGTTAAGGTCGTACCGGAAAACCCCGGTGGCAAGACCGTGCCGAACCAGGACAAGGCTGTTTACGACAGCGTTGGTGGGGCCGCTGCTGAGGCGCCTAAGCAGAAGGCGCTTGTATCCAGTGACGAGCAGCCGGTGGACGTCGTGCAGCGCACGCTGACACCGGAAACGCTGCCTGAGGACAACGACAGCGATATCGCGACGCCGCCCATGGCGACACCTGTCGGAGACACCGAGGATCCGCGCCTGCTGCCGAGCGAGGATACGGCCGCTGCCGACGAGGCAGACAGTGCCAATCAGGCTCCATCGGTTTCCGCCCGCAAGGTCCGCACCATGATCGTCCGACCGGACGGCACTCTGGTTGCCCGCGACGAGCCGGCTCCTGAAGCGGACCCGACGCTGCCGAAGGCAACGCCGGTTCAGACGCAGAAGATCACGGCTGGCTCAAAGCCGGCTGGCGGCACAGCTGCTAATTTCCCGGCGTCGGGACAGGTTGCTGCCGCTGACATCCGTTCGACTCCGGTTGAAGCAACCAAGCCGACGGCGGCTCAGGCTCCCTCTGAAAACGCGCTGGCCAAGGCGGCTGCCGCCACTCCGGCGAATGTCGATCCGCCGGTTCGCGCCGTGAAGAGCTCGACGGTGAGCGACACTGCACCGGCTCCCGCAGCGCGCCCCGTGATCGATGCGGCGAAGGCACCGGTTGAAGCGCCGGCAGCCCAGAAGCCGAAGGACGTTGCCGCTGTTTCGCCGGCTGCGACCCAGGCTCAGCCGACTGCATCGGCTAGCGGTTATGGCGTCCAGATCGCATCGCTTCCCTCCGAGGAAGAGGCGAAGAAGACCTTCGCTAGCCTTTCGAAGAAGTTCGCGAGCGTGCTTGCCGGTCGCACCTACGAGATCCGCAAGGCGGATATTGCGGGCAAGGGCACGTTCTACCGCCTTCGTATCCCGGCAGGCTCCAAGGACGAAGCCGCGGCCATTTGCGAAAAGTACCGTGCTGCAGGCGGCAGCTGCCTTATCTCGAAGTAAGTTTCTGCAAACATTCAATGAAAGCGGCGGGCCTCTGGTCCGCCGCTTTTTTTGTGAATGCCGATTGACGCGGCTCGTAATTCCGCAAGGCACCTCTATGATTCGGGTATGACCGAATCAAAAGCAATGATCCTTGGCTGTAGCGGCCTATCCCTCACTCCCGATGAAAAGGCGTTTTTCAACACCGAGCACCCCTGGGGCTTCATTCTGTTCGGGCGCAATATTTCCGAGCCGCAACAGATCAGTGACCTCGTCGCGGAAATGCGAGACGCTGTCGGTTGGCACGCGCCGGTCCTGATCGACCAGGAGGGTGGACGCGTCCAGCGTATCCGGCCGCCAATCTTCCAGCATTATCCGTCGGGGCAACAGCTTGGTGATATCTATCGGCAGGACAGAGAAAAGGGCCTGCGAGCCGCATGGCTGATGTCGCGGCTGCACGCCTTCGATCTTTCGGGCCTCGGGATCAACGTTGATTGCCTGCCGGTTCTGGACGTGCCGGTGGAAGGCAGCAGCAACGTGATCGGCAATCGCGCCTATGGCGGTGATCCAGCAACTGTGACGGCCATGGGGCGTGCCGCTGCCGACGGTTTGAAGGCGGGTGGCCTTCTACCTGTGATGAAGCACATGCCTGGCCACGGGCGCGGCTTTGCGGATTCACATCACGAACTGCCGGTTGTCACCGTCTCGCGCACGGAACTCGAGGCGCACGATTTCCCGCCGTTCATTGCCATGAAGAACGAATTGATGGCGATGACGTGTCATGTTGTCTTTGCGGCCATCGACTCGGAGCGTCCGGCAACGACCTCACGCAAGGTCATTGACGGCGTCATCCGCGACCATATCGGCTTCAAAGGACTGTTGCTTTCCGATGATACGTCGATGAACGCGCTTGCTGGTACGATCGGTGAGCGCGCCGCCAACATCATCGGCGGTGGATGTGATATCGTGCTGCATTGCAATGGCCACATGGACGAAATGCAGCAGGTGGTCGCAAACGTACCGGTCTTGCAAGGCCAGTCGCATTTGCGGGCAGAAGCGGTGCTGAATCGCTTCCCGACAGCTGACAAGGCCGACGAGGCCTCGCTTCGGGCCGAATTCGATGCGATGTTTGCAACGGTCTGATTGCGAAAGGAACAGGGCAGGGTGACGACGGCCAAGGACACGGAACGGCCACAGACGGCGGCTACGCCGATGGACAAGCTGTGGCAGGAGAGCGGTGCTGAGCGCGCGACCTCCGATCCGGCCCTGCTGATCGACGTTGCCGGCTTCGAAGGTCCCCTCGACCTCTTGCTCTATCTCGCCCGCAATCAGAAGGTCGATCTGTCCCGCATCTCTGTTCTTGCGCTGGCGGAGCAATATTTGCAGTTCATCGAAAGCGCGCGGCGGATACGGATAGAGCTTGCTGCCGACTATCTCGTGATGGCCGCTTGGCTTGCCTACCTGAAATCGCGTCTGCTGATCCCGCAGCAGGCCAAGGACGACGGGCCCTCCGGCGAGGAGATGGCGGCGACGCTCGCCTTCCGCCTGAAACGCCTCGAAGCGATGCGCGAGGCCGCGAGCGGTCTTGTCAATCGCAACCGCCTCGGACGGGATATCTTCGCTCGCGGCGTCCCAGAGCACATCCCGGACAGGCATCAGTCCGCATATGATGCAAGCCTCTATGATCTGCTGACGGCCTACGCGTCGCTCAGGCAGCGTCAGGCCGTGACGCAGGTCACCATCGCGCGCCGCAACGTCTGGTCGCTGACGGACGCCCGCGAGCTTCTGACCCGCATTATCGGCGAGGTCAGCGAGTGGACTGCACTCGAATCCTATCTGTTGCGTTACATGTCGTCTCCGGAAGACAGGGTCACGGCGATTGCCAGTGCGTTTGCGGCTTCGCTGGAGCTGGTCCGCGAAGGCAAACTCGAAATCCGGCAGGATGGAGCCTTCCAGCCCCTCTACATGCGGCGAGGCCCCAAGCATGCGACGCTGCAGGTCGTCGAACAGGAGCGACCGGCGTGACCGATCTGGAAGAAGAACACATCGATAGCGTAATGGTGGAAAATTCAGACGACGAGGTTCGTGCGGAGACCGAGGCAGAGCGCATCGCCGAGGCACTGGTCTTTGCGTCCGCCCAGCCCGTTTCCGAAAGCTTCATCGCAGACCGCTTGCCTCGCACGTTCAACGTCCGCGCCATCATGTTGCGCCTGAAGGAGCAATATGCCCATCGCGGCGTCAACCTCGTCCAGGTAGACGATGCGTGGGCGTTTCGAACGGCCGCTGATCTCTCTTTCGTCATCCGGCGCGACGAGAACGAAACGAAGAAGCTCTCGCGCGCGGCCCTGGAAGTATTGGCGATCATTGCCTATCATCAGCCGGTGACACGCGCCGAAATCGAGGACATCAGGGGCGTGCAGACCTCTCGCGGCACGATCGACGTGCTGATGGAGGCGGGTTGGGTTCGGTTTCGCGGCCGCAGGCGCACGCCGGGCCGGCCTGTCACGCTCGGCACCACCCGCGATTTCCTCGATCACTTCGGCCTGGAAGAACTCCGCGACCTGCCGGGGCTTGAAGAGTTGAAGGGGGCAGGGCTGCTCTCCGGTCGCATACCGGCCAATTTCAATGTACCATCGCCTATGATGAGCGACGAGTTGACCGAGGACGAAGATCCAATAACGCAACTCGATCTTGAGGAACTCGGCCTGCTTGCACCGGGCGGCGGGTCCGAAGACTAATCGGATTTGTCTTGGTTCCGCCACGCATCGCGAAAACAATGCCGATCATAGTTTTTCGGATGTGTATTCTCTTGTCACAGAGGGCGATCCCGTGACATTAAGCGACAATCCAAGGGGAACTTTGATGTTGGAATTGGTGTAGGAAGCTCTTACATCTGGAAACATCGCAACAGGGAGTTAGCGTAATGGGTTCTTTTAGCATGTGGCACTGGCTGATCGTTCTGGTCATCGTGCTTTTGTTGTTCGGTCGCGGCAAGATTCCGGAGCTGATGGGTGATGTCGCCAAGGGTATCAAGAGCTTCAAGAAGGGCATGAACGACGAAGACGCGCCTGAGTCCACGACTGCCAAGACCGTCGATCACAAGGCCGACGAAACGAAGTAATCCACTTCCGGGCAACGTAGCCCCCACGTTTCCCGTTCAGGAGCCTTGAATGTTCGATATTGGCTGGACCGAGCTGCTTGTCATCGCGGTCGTATTGATCGTGGTGGTTGGTCCTAAGGACTTGCCGCCGATGCTTCGTGCGTTCGGCAAGATGACGCAGCGCGCTCGTAAGGTCGCCGGTGAGTTTCGTGCCCAGTTCGACGAGGCCCTGCGTGAAGCGGATCTGGACGAAGTTCGCCAGACGCTGACCGATGCGCAGAAGCTGAACCCCGTCAACACCTTGCGCGAAGCAATGAACCCGCTTCGCCAGATGGGCAACGAAATCAAGGCTGACCTGCAGAAGGCGACGACGGTCGATAACAAGACCGAAGTTCCGCCAGCTGCCGTATCGGTTCCTGAGCCGTCGATGAGCCTGCCAGAGACGCCGCCGGTCGTAGCACCGGCGCCTGTTGCAGCAGGCGTTGAAAATGCGGCAGCCCAGGAAAAGCCGAAGGCGGCCCGTAAACCGCGCGCCAAGGCGGAGCCTGCGCCTGCCGCAGTTGCTGCTCCGGTCGGAAAGCCCAAGCGGACTTCGACGAAGACAGCGGCCGCCAAGAAGCCTGCGGCAGTTGCCGCCACAGCCGCTCCGAAGAAGACGGCAGCAAAGAAGAAGAAGGACGACGCATGAGCGGTGAAATCGAAGACAAGCCGCAGCCGCTGATCGAACACCTGATGGAGTTGCGTACGCGGCTGATCTGGTCGATCGGTGCGTTTTTCGTCGCGTTCATCGCCTGCTTCATATTCGCCAAGCATCTCTTCAATGTGCTCGTCTATCCATACAAGTGGGCGGTGACCTGGGCGCATCTAGACGTGTCCAAGGCGCAGCTCATATACACCGCGCCGCAGGAGTTCTTCTTCACGCAGGTAAAGGTCGCCATGTTCGGCGGCCTGGTCATCGCCTTTCCGATTATCGCCGCGCAGATCTACAAGTTCGTCGCCCCTGGCCTCTACAAGAACGAGCGAGCGGCCTTCCTGCCGTTTCTGATTGCGTCGCCGGTCCTGTTTCTGATGGGTGCTTCGCTCGTCTATTTCTTCTTCACGCCGATGGTCATGTGGTTCTTCCTGACCATGCAGCAGGCGCCGGGTGAGGGCGATGTCGCGATCTCGCTGCTTCCGAAGGTCTCTGAGTACCTCAGCCTGATCATGACGCTGGTGTTTTCGTTCGGCCTGGTCTTCCAGCTTCCTGTCATCACCACGCTGCTCGCCCGAGTTGGGCTGCTGACTTCCGATTGGCTGGCCGAGAAGCGCAAGTTCGCGATCGTGCTCGCTTTTATCGTGGCAGCGGTGCTGACGCCGCCCGATCCGATGTCCCAGATCGGCCTTGCACTGCCGACCATCCTTCTCTACGAGATTTCCATCTACGCGGCGCGACTCGTGGAGCGCCAGCGTGCCCGCGAGGCGGTCGAAGAGGCTGAAGGAAACACGGACGTTGCCAAGACGGACAACGTCTGACGATCTCCCTCAATGAGCGCTTCCAAGCATCCGGTCGAGGCCTAGCCGGCTTTGGCCGGGTTATCTTTTTTACAACGACCTGGAACGACGATGCTCGATATAAAATGGATCCGTGAGAATCCCGAAGCCCTCGATGCGGCACTTGCCAAGCGTGGTGCCGAGCCTTTGTCCGAAAACCTGATCGCGATCGACGAAAAGCGCCGTTCGGCCATCCAGAGCGTCCAGGACATGCTGTCCCGCCGCAATGCCGCCTCCAAGGAGATCGGCGCTGCGATGGCCCAGAAAAACAATGGGCTTGCTGAAAAGCTGAAGGCCGAAGTAGCCGACTTGAAGTCGCTGCTTCCGGCCGCGGAAGAGGGCGAGCGGCAGGCGACGGACGAACTGAACGATGCGCTGTCGCGCATTCCGAACATCCCGCACGATGACGTGCCGGTTGGCAAGGACGAGCACGACAATTCCGTTGCCCGAGTCGTCGGCGAAAAGCCCCGCTGGAATCATACGCCGAAGGAACACTTCGAAATCGGCGAAGCGCTCGGCTACATGGACTTCGAACGGGCTGCGAAGCTCTCGGGATCGCGCTTTACCGTGCTGACCGGCCCGCTGGCGCGGCTGGAGCGTGCGCTCGGTCAGTTCATGATCGACCTGCATACGCGCGAGCACGGCTACACCGAAGTCAGCTCGCCGCTGATGGTTCGTGACGATGCCATGTTCGGCACCGGCCAGCTGCCAAAGTTTGCGGAGGACCTGTTCAAGACCACGGATGGCCGCTGGTTGATCCCAACCGCCGAGGTGACGCTCACCAATCTCGTCTCGGGCGAAATCCTCGACCAGGAGAAACTGCCGCTTCGCTTCACCGCGCTGACCCCGTCCTTCCGATCGGAGGCAGGCTCTGCCGGACGCGACACGCGTGGTATGCTGCGCCAGCATCAGTTCTGGAAGTGCGAGCTCGTCTCGATCACCGATGCCGAGAGTTCGCTTGCCGAGCACGAGCGTATGACGGCTTGCGCCGAAGAGGTGCTGAAGCGCCTCGGCTTGCATTTCCGCACGATGACGCTCTGCACCGGCGACATGGGCTTCGGTTCGCGCAAGACCTACGACCTCGAGGTTTGGCTGCCCGGCCAGAACACCTATCGTGAAATCTCGTCCTGCTCGGTCTGCGGCGATTTCCAGGCGCGTCGCATGAATGCGCGCTATCGCGGCAAGGAAGACAAGGCGACGAAGTTCGTTCACACGCTGAACGGTTCCGGCACGGCGGTCGGCCGCTGCCTGATTGCGGTTCTGGAGAACTACCTGAACGAGGATGGTTCCGTGACCGTTCCCGATGCTCTGCTGCCATACATGGGCGGTTTGACGAAGATCGAACGGGCGGCCTGAGCCGATGCGCATTCTGCTCACCAACGACGACGGCATTCACGCGGAAGGCCTCGCGGCGCTGGAGCGGATTGCGCGGACGCTGTCCGATGATGTCTGGATTGTTGCGCCGGAGACGGACCAGAGCGGCCTTGCGCATTCGCTGAGTCTTTCCGAGCCGTTGCGGCTTCGGAAGATTTCCGACAAGCATTTCGCGCTGCGCGGAACTCCGACCGATTGCGTCATCATGGGCGTCAAGCAGGTTATGGACGTCAAGCCCGACCTGGTGCTGTCGGGCGTCAATTCAGGCTCTAACGTCGCCGATGATGTGACCTATTCGGGCACCGTCGCCGGGGCGATCGAGGGCACGCTGCAGGGTGTCCGCTCCTTTGCGTTGAGCCAAGCCTATCTGCACCAAGACGGGGCAAGGGTGGTCCCCTGGGAGGTCTGCGAGGCGCATGCGCCGGCACTTCTCGACAAGCTCATATCGCTCGACCTGCCTGACGGCACCTTCCTGAACCTGAACTTTCCGAATTGCCGGCCGGAAGAGGTCGAGGGCGTGGAAGTGACGGCGCAAGGGCGGCTTGCCTTCAACCTGCAGGTCGATGCCCGTTCCGACGGGCGCGGCCTGCCCTATTACTGGCTCCGGTTTGGAGAACGCGCCGGCGCCTTCGTCGCAGGCACGGATATTCACGCCCTGAGAAGCCGCAAGATTTCGGTAACGCCTTTGAAACTGGATCTGACTGATTATTCCGTACAGGACCGAGTCGCGCGGGCGCTTTCGGGTACGGAGTAGACTATTTTGACGGCACGGCTGGTGGAGAAGGAAGGTTTTGCGGCGCTCGTCTTGAGGCTGCGAGCCGAAGGCGTGTCCGATCTGGACCTGCTGACTGCAGTCGAGCAGACGCCGCGGTCGCTGTTCGTGCCGGCACAATTTGCCGAGCAGGCCTATTCGAGCCGCACGATCCCGATCGAATGCGGCTCCTTCATCGAAGGCGTCGATCTCGCGGTCAGGATCCTTCATCACCTGAAAATCAAACCCGGGCAACGCGTGCTCGAGGTCGGCACCGGCAGCGGCTTCATGGCCGCCGTCATGGCTCGCATGGCCGAGCGCGTGCTGACGATCGACCGCTACAAGACACTGACGACGAATGCGCAGCGCCGTATAGACTCGCTCGGACTGCGAAACGTCATCATCCGCCAGGCTGACGGCAGCGCCGGTCTGCAGGGAGAGGGGACCTTCGACCGTATCGTCGTAACCGCTGCGTTCAATTCGATGCCACGGTTCTACACCGACCAACTCGTTTCCGGCGGTTCGATGATCGCTCCATTGATGATTTCCGACAACGAGTGTCGCCTCGTGCGGCTCACGAAAACGGGCAGCCGCTTCGAGCGCGAGGAGCTGTTCGACACACCCTATCTTCCGATCGTCCCTCGTCTCGCATCTCAACTCTAGGGCGACTGGCTCGCAAGCGTTGCTATGGTTAGCAATCCCTCAAAAAAATCTCGCGGATTCCGGCACCTTAACCGCGTGGTAATACTAACGCGCTTTAATAAACCCACAAATGGTTGCGTTAATCAGTGGGTCGAGTCATGCGTTTCAGTCTTTCGCCAAGAGTGGGCAAGTCTGCCGGTAATGTCCTGATAGCGGCTTTGCTGGCGAGTGCGGCAACGGGTTGCAGTTCCGATGTGACACGTTTCGGTGGTCTCTTCTCGTCATCCGGTCAGGATCAGATGACGACCAACTCAATCCCTCGCAGAGGTATGCAGGCCGATCCGGTGCCGCAGGCGGATTTGGCACAGGGCGGCTACGCGCCAAGTAGCCAGGCAATGAGCCAGCCTTATTCCGCGCAGCCCGCTTATGGCGCCTCCAGCGCCCGCATGGCCTCGGCACCTGTTTCCGTCCAGCGCTCCGAACTTGCGGCTCCCTCCGCCGTTGCACCGGCAGCGCCATCCCGTGAAAGGCAAGTCGCACTCGCCCAGCCATTCCCTGCCGCCACTGCTCCGAAGAAGTCGGCGCCCATTCTCGTTCCACCGAAGACAGACTCGATCGTCACCGGCACGAACCCCAAGGTTTCCGGCTGGTCGGCAACCAATGCGCCGTCCGTCACACTTCGCCCGGGTGAAAGCATCGCGACACTCGCCAACCGCTACGGTGTGCCGGAGAAGGAGATCCTTCGGGTCAACGGCTTCAAGACTGCCGCTGCCGCCAAGCCGGGCCAGATCATCCTGATCCCGACCTTCAACGGAGGCAATGCAGCAAAGGCAGCCGCCCAAAGCGCCGACCTCTCCAAGGGTGGGCATCTGCCGCAACCGAACAAGCAGCAGGAACAGAACGTTGCGGTCGTTCCGGGTGCGAACTCCGCCCGTGACAAGTCAGTCGCAAATGCCGATCCGTCCAACAAACTTGCGGCCGGTGCAGGCAAGGGGCCAAAGGGCGCCGGCGGCACCTACGTCGTCAAGCCGGGTGACTCGCTCGCCAAGATCGCCAAGGCGACGGGCACCAGCATAGACGATCTGAAGGCCGCCAATAACCTGTCGGCCGGTTCTATCCGCATCGGTCAGGAGCTTAATCTTCCGGGCGGTTCTCAGGATGGCATGAAGACGGCTTCCATTCCGGCAAAGGCAGAGCCGAAGCCAGTCGCCGAGCCCGCCTCCGCAACGTCGACTGCTGCCGCGCAGCCGGCAACCTACAAGGCTCCTGTCGCCACCGAGACGGTGGATGAGGCTGCCAAGAAGGAAGTGGCGTCCGCCGCACCCGAGGCTACCGGCATCGGCAAGTATCGCTGGCCGGTTCGTGGAGCTGTCATTGCCGCCTACGGCGCCAACGTCAACGGCAGCCGCAACGACGGCATCGACATTTCCGTGCCCCAAGGTACGCCGATCAAGGCGGCCGAAAACGGCGTGGTCATCTATGCTGGCAACGGCCTGAAGGAGCTCGGCAATACGGTCCTCGTCCGCCACGACGATGGTACGGTCACCGTCTACGGCAACGCCGATACCTTGAGTGTTGCCCGCGGCCAGAAGATCCAGCGCGGCCAGACGGTCGCCGTCTCCGGCATGAGCGGCAACGTCAAGCAGCCGCAGGTCCATTTCGAAGTTCGGAAGGACGCGACGCCGGTCAACCCGATTACCTTCCTCGAATAGGTATTGCGTCCGAGGATGCTCAAAAGCCCGGCCTCAAGCCGGGCTTTTGTCATTATGCACGGTCGAGTGCGATGCGCATCCGACCGGCGAGATCCTGAATGTACTGCCAGGCAACACGGCCCGAACGTGCGCCACGCGTCGTGGCCCATTCTAGCGCCTCCGCATGCATCTTCTCGCGATCGATTGGCAGCCTGAAGTGGTCGGCATAGCCGTCGATCATCGTTAGATAGTCGTCCTGGCTGCATTTGTGAAAACCCAGCCAAAGGCCGAACCGGTCGGACAGCGAAACCTTTTCCTCGACCGCCTCCGAAGGATTGATCGCCGTCGACTGCTCGTTCTCCATCATGTGGCGCGGAAGCAGGTGGCGCCGGTTCGAGGTCGCATAGAACAGGACGTTGTCCGGTCTACCTTCCACGCCGCCATCAAGGGCTGCCTTGAGCGATTTGTAGGCCGTGTCATCATGGTCGAACGAAAGGTCGTCGCAGAAGACGATGACACGGTGCGGCGTGTCCTTGAGAAGATCGAGCAGCGTCGGGAGGCTCGCAATATCCTCGCGATGCACTTCCACCAGCTTTATCGACACGCCGCTCTCGCGCCGCACATCCTCGTGAACAGCCTTGACCAGCGACGACTTGCCCATGCCGCGCGCACCCCAGAGGAGAACGTTGTTGGCCGGAAAGCCTTCGGCGAAGCGCACCGTATTCTCGTGCAGGATATCGCGCACGTGGTCGACACCGCGGATGAGCTTCAGCGCCACGCGGTTCGGCCGTGCAACCGGCTGAAGATGCTGACGGGCAGGGGACCAGACGAAGCAGTCGGCCGCGTTCCAGTCGTTCAATGCGGGCGGCGGCCCCGCCAACCGATCGATCGCATCTGTGAGCCGGCGCAGCTCCGTCAGAATGGCGTTGTTGACGTCTCCGGCCATGGGCCTTCCTCCTGAATTCTGCTTGCAACCAGTGTACTGTGTCTTTTGCCTGCGGCGTAGCATGGCCTTTTACGAGCGGAAAGGTTATGAGGCAGCGGAATCGGTACGGTTTCCAGCTGTTTCTGTTGCATTCGCAAAGACCGCAATTATAGTCCGGCCACCCGAGAAAAGGCGGAGTTCCGCCTCCGGAAAGTTTGAGGAGTTTAGCATGTTCATCACCCCGGCATTTGCCCAGGCTGCCACCGATACCGCGGCGTCGCCGTTCGGTTCCGGCTTCGAAATGATCATTCTTTTCGTGCCGTTGATGGTTGTATGGTATTTCTTGCTGATCCGTCCGCAGCGCGCCCAGGCCAAAAAGCGGGAAGAAACGCTGAAGGCGATCCGTCGTGGCGATCAGGTTGTGACCGGCGGTGGCCTCGTCGGCAAGGTCACCAAGGTTGTTGACGACAAAGAACTCGAAGTGGAGATTGCAGACGGCGTTCGCGTTCGCATCGTCCGCACCGGCATTTCGGAAGTTCGCGTCAAGGGTGAGCCAGTCAAGGCGGACGCTGCATAGTATTGCAAACCAAGATGTGAACCGGATTAGGCCGGGTCGGAAATAGTCGAGAGAAAATGCACCGTTTTTCCCGCTTGAAGGCCGTCCTGATCTGGGTTTTGGTGGTGGTGGCCGTGATACTCGCGGCCCCAAATCTGTTGTCTGAAGGGCAGCGTTCGAGGCTGCCCCTGTGGCTGGCTCATAGCCACATTGTTCCTGGCCCCGATGTTCAGGGCGGTTCCCATCTGCTTTTCCAGATAGAACGCGCTGATATCGTAAAGCACCAGCTCGAACGCACAGTCGCGGATGTTCGCGGTAAGTTGCGCGAAGCCAATATTCGCTACACTGGCCTGACCGGCAACGATCAGGAGATCACCGTCAAGATTACCGCTGCCAGCCAGGTGGATGCTGCCGTCAGTGCGTTGAGCGCGCTGACCGTGAGCACGAAAAGTGCCTGGTTCGGTGGCTCGGTTCAGAATGTTTCCCTGCAGAAGGGCAATGACGGACAGCTTACGCTACGAATTTCGAACGCTAGCATCGACCAAGGTATCGTGGCCGCTCAGACGCAGTCCATCGAGGTTGTCGAGCGTCGCATCGCCGGCATTGGGATTAGCAGTTTTTCAGTCCGCGGAGACGGGCGCGATCGTATCGACGTCAAGGCACTGGGCTCGGTCGACGTCGAGCGCCTGAAGAATATTCTGAGCGAGCCGGCCCAGCTCTCCGTCCGGCTGATCGATGAAAGCATGTCGGGGCAGGAGGCCCTTGCCGGTCGCTGGCCCGCGACGTCAGAGGTTCTCTACTCGCTCGACGATCCGCCCGTTCCCTATCTCGTGGACCGCACTGATTTCGTGACGGGCAACAATCTCGTTGACGTTCAGGCCGTCGCCGATGCGAACACGGATTCAGTCGCAATCAGTTACAAGCTGGATGCTGAAGGGACCGAACGCCTCGCGCAGAAGACTCGCCAGAACATCGGTCGGCACCTTGCCATACTTTTCGATGATCAGGTCATGGCGGCGCCTCTGATCAATGCGCCGATCCTGGACGGCACCGGGAAGGTGCCGGTCAGCTTCAGTGAGGACGGAGCCCGCGATCTTGCGCTGATCTTGCGAAGCGGCGCTCTGCCGGCGACGTTGACGACCGTAGAGGAGCGCACCGTCAGCCCCGTCCTCGGCGCTGAATCAAAGCGCGCCGGTCTGATCGCCGGCTTCGTCGCTGCGATCCTTGTCACCGGATTGATGTTTGCCTTCTATCGCAAGCTGGGCATCATTGCCGGCATTTCGCTGGTCCTGAATCTGCTTTTGATTCTTGCTGTGCTGAGCGTGATCGGCGCGACACTCACGCTGCCCGGCCTCGCAGGTATCGTCTTGATCATCGGCATGGCCGTCGACGCCAATGTGCTTGTCTACGAGCGAATTCGCGAGGAGGCGAAAGCCGGTCACTCCTTCGCGGATGCGATCGACAACGGCTTCTCCCGGGCATTTATGACGATCCTTGATGCCAACGTCACGATCGTCATTGCGGCCGTCATTCTCTATTATCTCGGCAGCGATACCGTCCGCGGTTTTGCAGTGACACTGGCCGCGGGAATCCTGACGACGGTCTTCACTACCTTCACGCTGACGCGCTGGATTGTCGTTACCTGGCTGCATCGCAAGCACCCGCGGCATCTGCCAAGGGATGTTCAGACGGGCATTTTCGACCGCGCGAACATCCGTTTCATGGGTATCAGGCGCTACACCTTCACGGTGTCGGCCGTGCTTTCCATTCTCGCCATGGTCGGCTTCGCGACAGTCGGTGCAAATCTTGGCGTCGACTTTGCGGGCGGGTCGCTGGTGGAAGTCAAGGCGAAGCAAGGTGCTGCCGATCGTGATGATATCCGCGCTCGCCTCGGTGATCTGAACATCGGGGCCATTGAGGCTCGCCGCCTTTCCGACCCGTCGACGGCATTGGTCCGCATCCAGGCGCAAGGCGGCGGCGAGAATGCCGAACAGTCTGCCATGACGTTGCTGCGTGATGAATTGAGCGACGACTATGAGATCCGGCGTGTCGAGGTTGTCGGCCCCGCCGTATCAGGCGAACTGACCAGGGCCGCGACGTTGGGCACACTCGGTTCGCTCGCTATCATCCTGCTTTACATCTGGCTCCGCTTCGAATGGCAATTCGCGATCGGCGCGATTATCGCGACGCTCCACGATATCATCCTGACGCTAGGCCTTTTCGTACTGACCGGCATGGAATTCAATCTCACAAGCGTTGCGGCCCTCCTGACGATCGTCGGTTATTCGCTCAACGATACAGTCGTCGTCTACGACAGGATGCGCGAGAATCTGAAGCGCTATCGCAAGATGCCTATGCCGATCCTGATCGATGCTTCCATCAACCAAACGCTGTCGCGCACCGTTCTGACGGCGGCAACGACGCTGCTGGCGCTGCTGGCGCTCTGCCTTTTCGGTGGCGACGTGATCCGCCCGTTCGCCTTTGTGATGCTGTTCGGCGTTGCCATTGGCACCTTTTCCTCCATCTACATAGCCGCGCCCGTGCTGATAGCCTTCAAGCTCCGCCCGGACGCGATTGACAACGATCAGAACAAGAAAGTGGCCGAGCCGGATACGAACCCCGGCAATCCGGCAGTGTGAGAATATGGCAAGAGGCATAGAAATCCGCGAGGCGCATTTTCCTGGACGTGCGCCCATCGATACCTACGGCAATGGCGGCTTCCGTTTCGCTGACATGTCTCATCGCGGGTCGATCCTTTGCCTGCCGTCCGGCATCTATGGCTGGGACATGGACATGTCGAAGCCTCTGTCGATCAAGAATTTTCAAAAGGTGCTCGATGAAGCAGCCGAGATTGAGGTTCTGCTGATCGGGACGGGAGACGACATGCGTCCGATCCCGCCTGATCTGAAGGCCGCGCTCAAGGCTGCAGGTATTTCCTCGGATCCCATGAACACCGGCGCGGCCGTCCGCACCTTCAATATCATGCTCATGGAATCCCGCGCTGTCGCCGCGGCACTGATCGCGGTTTGACAATGGCGGAGCAGTCTTTGACGAACCAGGACATTTGCCTGGCGACGCTGCGTGACATCGACCGCGACCGCTATCTGGCTTGCCTGCTGGCGCCGGAAGTAAGGCGGGGCGCTCTGGCAGCTCTCTACGCTTTCAACGCCGAGCTCGCGCGCATTCGCGATCTGGTGCACGATCCCCTTCCAGGGGAGGTTCGCATGCAGTACTGGCGCGATCTGCTGGAGGGCGGCGCGCACGGCTCCACCCAGGCAAACCCGATTGCCGCCGCCTTGTTGTCGGCGATTGAAACCCACCGCCTGCCATCGCAGACACTCGTCAACATGATCGATGCCCGCATCTTCGATCTCTACGACGATCCGATGGTGACGCGGGTCTCACTTGAGGGGTATGCCGGCGAGACGGCGTCTGCGCTGATCCAACTGGCAAGTCTCGTGCTTGCGCCGGAGGCGGCCACCGCATCTGCTGAGGCTGCTGGGCACGCGGGCGTTGCGCAGGCCATCGCCGGTCTTCTGCTCCTGATGCCGTTGCATCGCCACCGCGGCCAGCTCTACCTTCCCCTTGAAATCCTGTCCGCTACCGGGCTCGATCGTGATGCGTTTCTCGCCGGCGAGGACAAGCCGCGAATCTCTGCCGCGATCGAAGCCTTTGCGGGACTTGGACGCGACCATCTTGCCAAGGCGAGACGTGTCGCAATACCGCAGTCGGTGTTTCCCGCCTTTTTGCCTGTCACCATGGCGGAGCCGGTTCTTTCCAACGCCCAGAAGGTAGGCGCGGGACTGTTCGATCGGCAGATCCAGCGATCGCAGTTTCGGCGCCAGGCCGGCATGCTGCTTGCGCTGATGCGCAAGAAAATCTGACCCTGTTTAAACTCGCGCAAGGCTCGTGCGTTATAAAGACGCCGTTGTCGATTTGATCGGAGAGGGATGTGAGCATAATCGTCTGGTGCGTTATATTCGCGATCGTCATCTTCATCGCCTTCATTTCGACGCGCATGGCGGCGCAGAACAAGGAAGATGGCCTGCACGATACCGGGCTCGCGATCATCGAGTTCAACCGGGCTTTCCCCAACGAAGCAATCCGCCAGTTGCAGGCGACTGCCGATGGGCAGGCGGTGTTCGTGCGTTTGCATGACAACAAGGCCGGCATCATGCGGAATATGCAGCGGCACTATTCGTGCCATGTTCTTGAGCCGGGAAGGGTGCGTGTGCTCAGCTCCGAAACCGGGCGAGGCCTCAACATAGAGTTCCTCGACGCACCACATTACAGCGGCACGTTTGAATTCGCGTCCGCCAGGGTGGCGTCGGAGGTCGCACTTTGGCTGCTCGGCAACTACGTGGCCGAGCCTGACAAGGCATTGCCGTCGCACAATCCCACGGTCGCAAACGGCCAGTAGCAAAGG
>Ga0207426_1000851_pt1 | contig 32072 bp, 32 predicted proteins | sample AraplaMF_Cvi_mMS_FD_184265 | JGI IMG/M metagenome (GOLD analysis project Ga0207426, IMG submission 184265) | Arabidopsis root microbial communities from the University of North Carolina, USA - plate scrape MF_Cvi_mMS (SPAdes) (version 2) | ecosystem: Host-associated > Plants > Roots > Endosphere... | reverse complement strand
TCGCGGCGGCCGTATCGAATGCGGGCGGGCTCGGCTCGCTCGGCGTCGGCGCGATGAACGCGCAGGGCGCGCGCAAGGTGATCCGCGAGACGCGCGAACTCACCAGCAGGCCGTTCAACATCAACGTCTTCTGTCATGCGCCCGCCAGCGCCGAGCCCGCCGTCGAGAAGGCCTGGACCGAATGGCTCGCGCCTGTGTTCGCGCAATACGGCGCGACGCCGCCCGCGAAGCTGAGCGAGATTTACACGAGCTTCGTCGTCGATGACGCGATGCTCGAAGTTTTCGTCGATGAAAAGCCGGCTATCGTGAGCTTTCACTTCGGCTTGCCGTCGAAGGAATATATCGATGCATTGCGCGGGGCCGGCATCAAACTGATTGCGTCTGCAACTAACGTTCGAGAGGCCCAGCAGCTCGTTACGGCGGGCATGGATGCGATCGTCGCACAGGGCATCGAAGCGGGCGGGCATCGCGGCACCTTCGACCCAGAAGCCTGCGACGACAACCTCGGCACCTTCGCGCTGACGCGCCTTCTTGCAAGCAGGTTCGATGTGCCGGTGATCGCGGCGGGCGGCATCATGGATGGCGCGGGCATCGCGGCTGCGCTGGCGCTCGGCGCGCAGGCGGCGCAGCTCGGCACGGCGTTCGTGCCGTGCACGGAGACGTCGATCGACGAAGGCTATCGTCGCGCGATTCTCAGCGATGCAGCGGACCATACGACATTCACCGCTGCAATCTCGGGCCGCAAGGCGCGCGGCCTCGTCAACAAGTTCACCGAGTTGGGGCGCGGCGCGCATGCACCGGCGGTTCCCGCGTATCCCATCGCCTACGATGCGGGCAAGTCGCTGCACGCGGCCGCTAAAGCGAAAGGCGAATTCGGTTACGGCGCGCAGTGGGCCGGGCAGGCGGCCGCGCTCGTGCGCGAGTTGCCCGCCGCCGAACTGATGGCGCGACTGGAGGCGGAATTGCAGCAAAGCATCGCGGGCCTGCAGCAATACATATCTCGCTGATCGCTTTAATGCTTAGTCGAAACGCTTCGTTGGTCGAGCGTGCTGTCGATGCTTCAATGTTTTCGTCGCATCCACTGCGGCCTGCATCCGACAAACGCATATCAACGGAGTTTTTCGATGTCCGATATCCCCACGCTCGCCGCCGAATCCCCGCTTCAGGCCGTCACGTCGAATGAACCGGTCCAGGTGCGCCCAATCGGCGGGCGCATCGGAGCGGAAGTGCGCGGCGTGACGCTTTCCGCCGATCTCGACGACAACGCGATCGCCGCAATCAACCAGGCGTTGCTCGAACATAAAGTGCTCTTTTTTCGCGGCCAGTCGCATCTCGACGATGCCGCGCAGGAAGCCTTCGCCGCGCGCTTCGGCGAGACCGTCGCGCATCCGACGGTGCCGTCGCTTTCGAACGGCAGCCGCCTGCTCGAACTCGATTCGAAGCACGGCACGCGCGCGAACTCCTGGCATACGGACGTTACCTTCGTCGATGCGTATCCGAAGATCTCGATTCTTCGCGGCGTCGTGATTCCGCCCGCGGGAGGCGATACGGTATGGGCCAACACCGCCGCCGCATACGCGAATCTGCCGCAAGCCCTGCGCGATCTCGCCGACAAGCTGTGGGCGCTGCATTCGAATACCTACGACTATGCCGCGACACGTCACGTGCCCGACACGGAATCCGAGCGCGAGTATCGCAAGCAGTTCACCTCGACGCTCTACGAGACGGAGCATCCGGTCGTGCGCGTGCATCCTGAAACGGGTGAGCGCACCCTCGTGCTGGGGCACTTCGTGCAGCGCTTCATCGGCCTGTCGCAGCGCGATTCGGATCGACTGATCGAACTGTTCCACGACCACGTCACGCGTCTGGAGAACACGGTGCGCTGGCGCTGGACGCAAGGTGACGTCGCCATCTGGGACAACCGCGCGACTCAGCATTACGCGGTGGCCGATTACGGCGACGCGCATCGCGTCGTGCGCCGCGCGACCGTGCATGGCGACGTGCCCGTGGGCATCGACGGGCGCAGGAGCCGCATCGTCAGGCAGGAAACCCGCAGCGTCTGACGCGCCTTATGCACCGGCGATGACGCTTCATCGCCGGCGGTCCACACACTCTCTCATTGCACGATGACACTACGATCCAAGCTCTTCGTCGGCGCGGCGACGTTGTTCGCTGCGCTCATCGGTCCCGCGCATGCCGCCGATCCGGCGGTGGTGCGCATCGGCGTCGCGCAGCAGGGCAGCGGCGATCCGCCGACCTTCGGCGGCTCACCGGCCGCGACCGCGCAGTTGCAGCATCGTGTCGAGGATGCGTTGCGGCCCGAGCAGCTCAAGGTCGAATGGATCTTCTTCAAAGGCGCGGGACCGGCCGTGAACGAAGCGCTCGCGAACAAGCAGATCGATTTCGCGTATCAGGGCGATCTGCCTGCCGTGATCGGCCGCGCGAACGGATTGAAGACGCATCTGCTGGTGGCGTCCAACGTGCGCGCCGGCGTCTATCTCGCCGTGCCGCCCGATTCCGATATCAAGAGCGTGAAGGATCTCAAGGGCAAGCGCGTCGCCATCTTTCGCGGGACGAACCTGCAACTCGTCGCCGATAACGTGCTGAAGCAAAACGGCCTCAGCGAGCGCGATCTGCGCGTGATCAATCTCGATACCGCTGCTGCACAGGCCGCGCTCGCATCGAAGGGCGTCGATGCGGTATTCCTCGACTATTCGCTCTTCAAGCTGCAGCGTCAGGGGCTCGCGAAGATCGTCTATGCATCGCGCGACGACGGCTTGCAGCTCACGCGCCAGGCGCATCTGCTCGTGCTCGACGACTTCGAAAACGCGCATCCCGATACCGTGCAGAAAGTCGTGACCGCGGTCGTTCAGGCGGCGTACTGGTCGTCCGACGAAGCGAACCGCAACGCGCTCTTCGCGCTGTGGTCGAAGAGCGGCATTCCCCCTGAATCGTGGGCTTCGGAGTATGCGAATCAGCCGTTGAAGGATCGCAACTCGCCGCTCATCGACCCGTTCCTCGTCGCGCGCTATCAATCCGTCGCCGACGATGCGCTGCGTTTGAACCTGATCCGCCAGCCCGTCAGCGTGAACGGATGGTTCGAGCCGAAGTATCTCGATCAGGCATTGAAGTCGCTGAAGCTCGAAGCATACTGGCCGCGTTTCGATGCCTCGGGCAAGCCTGCCGGCGAACGTCTCGCGGAGAACAGGTAAATGGCCAACGCCCTGACGCGTGTATTTCTTCCGGCATATCGCGCGCGCAGGACGCTGCCGGGCGATACGTTGCGCTCGATCGGCTGGACTGCGTTGCCGTGGATCGTGCCCATCGCTTTGGCCTTGCTATGGATGACGGGTTCGCGATACGGCTGGATTTCCGCGCAGGTGTTGCCGCCGCCCGCGCTCGTGTTCGAAACGCTCGGCGCGCTCCTGAAGAACGGCGAGCTATGGATCCACGTGTGGGCAAGCATGACGCGTGCCGCCGTGGGCTTCGGCGGTGGCGTGGCGCTCGGCATCTTGCTGGGCGGTTTGCTGGGCCTGTCGCGCACGTTCGAGGCTTACGTGCTGCCGAGCTTCAATGCGATCGTGCAGGTGCCCGTGCTCGGCTGGCTGCCGTTCCTCATGATCGTCGTCGGCATCGGCGAGCCGCTGAAGTATCTGCTGATCGGGCACGCGGCGCTCGTTCCCGTCACGCTGTCCACGTTGCAAGGCTTTCGCGGCACGCCGCGCGCATTGCAGGAAGTCGCGGCGGTGTATCGCTATTCGCGCTGGCAGGTGATTGCGCGCGTGACCTTGCCTTCGGCGATACCCGTCATCGGCACCGGCGTGCGGCTCGCGTTCACGAAGGCGTGGCTGACGCTCGTCGTCGTCGAACTCGTGGCATCGTCGGAAGGGCTTGGTTATCTCATCGTGTACGGACGACAGCTCTTTCAGCTCGATCTCGTGCTGGCCGCGGTTCTGATCGTCGGTGCAATCGGTTATGCGGCGGATCGTCTGCTCAATGTTTTCGAGCGCAGGCTTCAGCGCGGCCGCTCGGTTTGAGGATCAACAGATGTCGACACTGGATTGGGAAGCCGGAACAGTCAAAGGATCGTGGCGCGGGCTCGTGCTGCCGGTCGCCGCGCTCGCGGTGTGGTGGATCGTGTCGCGCGGCGCGCAAGCCGGGCACGGCGTGATGGTTTCGCCCGCACAGGTCTGGGATACCGCCGTCGAGCAGGTTCGAAGCGGCGCGCTCGTGCGGGCGTTGTCCGCATCGCTTGCGCGTGAATTGACAGGGTTCGCGATCGGCACGGGTCTCGGCCTCGCGCTCGGCGCGCTGCTCGGCATCTCGAAGCTCGCGAATCGCGCGATTGCGCCGAGCTTCAACACCTTCAAGCAGGTTTCGCTGTTCGCGTGGATCCCGCTGATTTCCGTCTGGTTCGGTCTGGGCGATGTCGCGAAGGTCGTGTTCCTTTCGCTCGCGGCACTCGTGCCGGTCGTGATGCACACGAGCGATGGCATTCGCGCGGTGCCGGTCAACTGGCTCGATGTGGCGCGGGCATATCGCTATGGCCGGTTGCAGACGCTGGCGTACGTGGTGTTGCCCGCCGCGTTGCCTTCGATCTTCACGGGCGTGTATCTCGCGCTCATCTATTCGTGGCTCGCGACGCTCGGGGCGGAGTATCTGCTCGTCGCGGGCAGCGGGATCGGCAATACGCTTGTCGATGGCAGCGAGCAATTTCGCATGGATCTCGTCGTGTTCGGCGTGATCGTGGTCGGTTTGACGGGGTGGGCGCTGAATGCCTTGGCGCGCGGCGTGCAGCGGCGCTGGTTCGAGACGTCGCGCGCGGCTTGAGGAGAATCCAGTAATGACGACGGCAATCGGGCAGGACAGCGGTCTGACGCTGCGGCATGTGAGCAAGCGCTTCAACGACGATGCGGCGCCCCCGGTGCTCGATCGCATCGACTTGTCGATTGCGAGCGGCGAGTTCGTGAGCATCGTCGGGGCGAGCGGGTGCGGCAAGTCGACGTTGCTGCGGCTCATCGCAGGGCTGGACGGCGATCACGAAGGCGAGATCGAGTTCGACGGCAAGCGCGTCGTGACCACCGATTTGTCGCGCGGGATCGTGTTTCAGGACCATCGGCTGTTTCCGTGGCTCGATGTCGCGCAGAACGTGGCCGTTGCGTTGCGCAATGCGCCGCTGTCGAAAGCGGAGAAAGCGCGGGCGGTGGCGGAACATGTCGAGCTCGTCGGGTTGAAGGGATACGAGCGGCATTATCCGCATCAGTTGTCGGGCGGGATGGCGCAGCGTGTGGCGATTGCGCGCGGGCTCGTCAATCGGCCGCGATTGCTGCTGCTCGATGAACCTTTCGGCGCGCTCGATGCGCTCACGCGCAGCCGTTTGCAACTGGAATTGCAACGCATATGGGAGCGGGAACGAATCACGATGGTGCTCGTCACGCACGATGTGGAAGAGGCAGTACTGCTCTCGGATCGGATCGTGGTGATGCAGGCGCGGCCCGGGCGCATCGGCGAAGTGATCGACGTGGGATTGGCGAGGCCGCGGAAGGTGGGGGATCGCGAGGTCGCCGGGTTGAGGGACGACATCGTCGATACGTTCTTCACGGAAGCCGCCTAAAGCTGCGCCTCGATCGCAGCTTTGTCGATGACGGACCAGACCTTGGCGATTTTCCCTTCGCGGAATTCGTAGAACACGTTCTCGCAGAAAACGACGCGTTTTCCGTCGATGCGCAGTCCCATGAATTCCCCTACCGGCGTGCATTCGAACCGCAACCGGCACGCGACGCGCGGCGGCTCTTCAATCAGCAGTTGAATATCGAAGAGGAGATCCGGTATCTCGCGAAAGTCTTTTTTCAGCATTTCGCGGTAATCATCGAGCGTCAGCGCCCGCTCGTTGTACTGCACCGCGTCGTGAACGTATGTGCCGAGATTCGGCCAGTCCTGCGCGTTCAGACAGGCAATGTAGCCGCGATAGAGATCTGAAAGCATGGGATGCGCTCCGGTTAGGGGCGATGTCTGTACGCCTCGAGCCGACGCGAGGACGAGTTGGGTTGTGAGTCGCTTACTTCGCGGTCCAGTGCCACGGTCCAGGCCGTGACGCCGACCGCTAGTCAACGCGGAGCCACCGACCCGATTCCGGGCACACGGCGGCCGGTGCACCGTTCAACCGGACTTGCTCTTCCTTGAGCTGTAGCGACGTCGGGCGGTCAACATCGAGGACGATCTTCAGCGCATTTCCAATATTGGCGTCTTCGATTGGAAGTTCCCACGTCAGAAAAATCTGGGTGAAGTCTTGGTCCGGGGCGAAGTCGGCCGGGAAAAACCTGTCGCTGCCGCGCTGAACGACGCCGTGGGGCTGGGCCGTATCGAAAATCACGGCTGTTCCGCGCTTAAGGGGAATGCGTTGGCCCGTAGAGGGAAAGTGCAAGTCCAGACCCTTGTCTTCGCTCAGGAAGAGATTGCAAAAGGCGGCACCGCCATATTGCTCGCCATCATGGTGATGTTTCGCGCCACGACAGGCCATCAGCGCCATGGGGCTGTCGGCAAGCACCGCGGGCAGTCCCAGGGCGCCTGTCCAGTCGGACATGGCCTGCACGCACCGCTTGTAGTCCGGCCAGCGCACTTGCGTACGCGCCAGATGCATTGCCTCGACATCCCCAGGTTCCAGGGCGAGCCGGGTCGCTGTCTCTCTTTGCCAATCCGCAAGCACGGACGCACAAGGCGCAGGCACATCGAGCGTGCCCGATAAAACGATGTCGCTTACGTTACGACTGCGGATGGCGTCGCCGCTCCAAAAAAAGGAAGTCAGCATATCTCGCATTCGACGCCGTCAAAGATGGAGTTCATCGATGCATTGTAACGATTCAGCCCGGTCATCCCGGCAGAGATCGGCCAATCTCTGTCTCTCGCCGATGCGATGTCCGAGACGCTTGATCGGCTGTTACGCCTCCGCGCCCGTCGCCGGGGCGAGCGCATCGGCGGCCCCGGCGGCAAGCGAACATACGTCGAACGGTAATCCTCTCGCGGTGCCTGGACGTTTATACAGTCCCCTGTTTCAGGAAGCGAGTGCGCATTGGCTTGAGCGCGAAGAGCGCGAGTAGGGCGGTGACGATGTCCAGCGTGATCGCGACGCTGAAGACCGGCACCCAGCTTTGCGCATGCTGATGCAACAGCGCCGCGAGCGGTCCACCGAAGATCGAGCCGATGCCCTGAGAGATGTACAGCCAGCCGTAGTTCTCGGTCGCGTGGCGTGTGCCGAACGTATCGGTCAGCGTGGACGGGAAGAGCGAAAAGATTTCGCCCCAGCCGAAGAACACCACGCCCGAGAGCAGCACGAACAGCACGGCGTTGTCGCGCGTGAGGAGCCACAGCGCCATCGCCACGCCTTCGAGCGCGAACGCGAAGAACATCGTGTTTTCACGGCCGAAGCGATCGGACACCCAGCCGAACAGCGGACGCGTGAGGCCGTTCGTGAAGCGGTCGATAGTCAGCGCGAGCGGCAGCGCGGCCATGCCGAACACGACGACCTTCGTAATGCCGAAATCCGCCGCGAAGGTCGCCATCTGCGAGGTGACCATGAGGCCCGAGGTGGACATCATCGTCATCATGGCGAACATGAGCCAGAAGAGCGGCGACTTCATCATCTGCGAAGGACGAAGATTCGTCACGCCCGATGCCGCCGCAGCCGACGCCGGCCCGAGCGCCGCATCGCGCGGCACGCGCAGACCCTGCGACGCGACAAAGCCCACGATCGCGAAGGCGATGCCGTAGATCCAAAGCGTGGCGTCGAGTCCGCGCGTCGCAAGCGATGCCGAGATCGGGAACGTGGTTACGATCGCGCCCATGCCGTAGCCCGCCGCCACCGCGCCGGCCGCGAAGCCGCGCCGGTCCGGGAACCAGCGCACCATCAGCCCGACGACGCCGACATACACGATGCCCGTGCCGAGTCCGCCGATGAGACCATACGTGAGATAGAGCATCGACGTGCTCGTGGCCATCGACGCCAGCACCCAGCTCAGGCCCGACATCACCGTGCCGAGCGAGATCAGGAGGCGCGGCCCGAAACGGTCGATCAGCTTGCCCTGAAACGGCGAAAAGAACGTCTGCAGGATGATGAGCATCGAGAAGGTCACCTGCAGCTCCGGCAGCGGCACGCCGAGCTTCGCCGACAGTGGCTTCGTCAGCAGCGTCCAGACGTATTGCGGGCTGGAGATCGCCATCATGCAGAGGAGGCCCAGGCCGAGCTGGAGCCAGCGGTTATGTGCGACGACGGCGGGCGAGGGCATTGCGGCATCGTCGTGCATCGGCTGGATGCGAGAGTTCATTGCGTTCCCCGGTGGTATTGCGAATCAAAAGGATGAGAGGCGCCGTCCGGTCCGACGAATCGCGGGACCGGACGATGAAACGACTGCGAATGGCGATGTGCCCTGAAGCGTTACCAGCCTGCGACGCCGCCGTCGCTGCGCGGATCGTGTCCGCCCTCGAACGAACCGTCGGAATGACGAACGATCGCGCCGGCATGACCCATCGCTTCGTCGTAGGCGGCGAGCACTTCGACGTCGTGCCCGAGGGCGCGCAGTGCGTCGACGGTCGGGGCGGCAAAGCGCGCTTCGAGCTTCAGCGAATCGGTGGACTGGCCCCAGGTGCGGCCGAGCAGCCAGCGCGGCGCATCGATCGCGGCCTGCGGATTCCAGCCGAATCGCGCGATGCGCGAGAACACCGCGCTCTGCGACTGCGGCTGGCCGTCGCCGCCCATGTTGCCGTACACCATGGTGCGGCCGTCGGCGAAATGCGCGAGGGCGGGATTGAGCGTGTGAAAGGGGCGGCGGCCCGGCATCAGCGGATTTAGCGACGAAGGGTCGAGCGAGAAGCTGCAGCCGCGGTTCTGCCAGTTGATGCCCGACTGCGGCAGCACGATTCCGCTGCCGAACTCGTGATAGATGCTCTGGATGAAGCTGACCGCGACGCCATCGCGATCGATGACGCCCATCCACACCGTATCGCCCGGGCCTCGGCCCTGACCCCACGGCGCGGCGCGCGACATCGACACCTGAGAGGCCATCGCGTCGAGCGCGGCGGGATCGAGCTGCGTGACCGGGTCGATGCGCATATGGTCCGGATCGGTCACGTGCTCGTCGCGCACCTTGAAGGCGAGCTTGGTCGCCTCGACGCACGCGTGCACGAACTCGGGGCCGAGCGGGTCCATGTCGTGGGTAAGCAGGCGGTCCAGCACGCCGAGGATCAGCAGCGAGACGAGGCCTTGCGTGGGCGGCGGCATGTTGTAGACGGTGCCGAGTGTGTGCCGCAGCGCGAGCGGCGTGCGCGCGCAGGCGCGGTGCCGCTCGAGGTCGTCGAGCGTGACGAGCGTTTCCAGCGATGCGAGATCGCTCGCGATGCTGCGCGCGAGGTCGCCGCGATAGAAGTCGTCGAGACCGGCATCCGCGAGGCGTTGCAGCGTCGCGGCAAGCCGCGCGTTGACGAAGCGCTCGCCGGTGTGCGGCGCACGTGAATCAGGGAGAAAGGTCTGCGCGAAGCCGGGCACGGTTTCCAGTTCTGCGCGCTTGCCCGCAATGCAATCGGCCTGGCTGCGCGTGACCGGGATGCCGTCCCTCGCGTAATAAATGGCGTCTTCGAGCAGCCGCGCGACAGTCAGGCGACCGCCGAGCACGTCTTTCGAGTAGCGATGCGCGAAGTCCCAGCCCGACACCGTGCCGGCGACGGTATTGGCCGCGAGCGGGCCGCGTGGGGGAATCGCGCTCAGACCGAGTGAGCGATACGTGTCGATGCTGGCGCGCATCGCGGCCGCGCCGCATGCCTCGATGCCGACGGGCGCGTGGCCGGGGCGCGAGATCAGCCAGAAGCCGTCTCCCCCGATGCTGTTCATGTGCGGATAGACCACCGCGATGGTCGCGGCGGCGGCGATCATCGCCTCCACCGCGTTTCCGCCTTCGCGCAGGACGGCGAGCGCGCTTTGCGAGGCGAGCGCGTGCGGCGCGACCGCCATGCCGCGCGATCCGCGCGTGGGATTCAGTGTGTTGGCAGCGGCTTGCGCGTGTTCCAGAAGCATTGACGTTTCCTTGTATACAACGAAACGACCAATGCGAGATCCGTGCCAACGCTTGGTAATAACCCTGATCAGGCTTGCCGGATAAGGCTTGCAGCGCCGCGTCGACGACGCCGATGCGAAGCCTCGTGATGTCGTCAGATGGTGCGCCGAGGCCTTGCCGGTGCGTGCTCGACGGCTTCGCGCCCTGTCCCGGTGCGCGCGGCGAGCAGGCGCTGCATGGTGAGGCCGCTCACGCTGGCCTGGCTTCCGCGGATATGGCGCGACACGAGTTCGACACCGAGCGCGCCGTCGCCGCGGCGAATGGCGTCGAGAATCGCAGCGTGTTCGTCATAGGTTTCGGCGATGCAGTCGCCCTGCACCAGGTCGAGCCGCCGCACCACGCGAATGCGGTCGGTGACGCGCTGCATCGCCGAGGTGAGCTCGTCGTTGCCCGCCGCCGCGACGAGCGAGTGATGGAGCGCTTCGTCCAGTTCGACGAGCTTGCGGCCATCGGTGATGCGCCGCGCGCGCCCGATTTTCCAGATGCGATCGAGCGCATCGAGCAGCAGATGCAGCTTAGCCTGCGGCGTCTGCGCGTCGCAGAGTTTGCGCACGGCGAAGGTTTCGATCATCTGGCGCATCTCGTAGAGGTCGTCGAAGCGCTTGTTGTCGATCGGCACGACTTCCCAGCCGCCGCGCACATAGCCCTGCATCAGACCGTCGCTCTGAAGCCGCTGCAGGGCTTCGCGCGCGGGCGTGCGCGAGACCGCGAAGCGTTCGGCGATGGCGCCCTCCGTAAGCCGGTCGCCCGGCAGGAGATGCATGTCGAAGATTTCGTCGCGCAGCGTGTAATAGACGCGATCCGCGCGCGAAAGCGTAGCGTGCAGTGCGATGGCGGGGCGCTCCTCGGGCGTCATGTTCACGTCGCGCCGGCTTCGCTTTCGCTTTCGTCCTGGGCGAGCAACTGGCTGTCGGGCAGCCGGAAGGGCACGAGGTTGTCGGCGTTGTTGGCTTCCACCAGCCGGATCATTTGCAGCATGAAGACGTCGCGCTCCACAGGCGAAAGATGCTCGATGGTGCGCTCGTGCGCGCGCTGCACGGCGGCGGCCATCTTCCTGACCAGGCGTTTGCCCGCCGGCGTGAGTTTGACGAGCCGCAGCCGCTTGTCATGTTCGGCCTGCGTGCGGCTGACGAGCCCGCGCGCGTTGAGTCGCGGAATGACTTCCGCGACGCTGGAGCGCTCCAGTCCGACTTCGATGGCGAGCGAGTTCTGATCCATCTCGCCGAGCGATTCCAGCGCCGTGAGCAAACTGTATTGCACCGGCGTGATGTTGAACTCGCTCGTTTCCTGCACGAACAGGAACGTATGGATCTGATGCATGCGGCGAATCAGAAAGCCGGGCCGCGCAAACAGCGGCGAGCGCGCCTGCCGCTGCGCAAGCTCCGCGCGAACGCTTTCGATGTCGATGTGATCGGTGACGGTGTTTCGCATGTCAGCGACTTCCGTGGAAAGAGGGACGAGCGTCGGACGCTCCGATGCCGCATTCTAGGCCGAAATCGCGGCGCGCCGCAAATGCGGGGTACACCGACGAATCACCATAAGAAGGCATCGCGCATGGGCGTGGTGCGGGAACGCGTCGGTGCTCTCCGAGTTGGTGCGAGGCAGTTTGCGAAGCTCCGTGGAATGGCACGTATCTGGCGTTGAAGAACACTGCTAACTGAATGATTCGGATGAAGAAAATTCGTTCGTAAATCGATGCATAAAAACCGGCATACAACTTGCGGTACACCACGCATCTTTCGACTCGGCCAGGCGCACAGTACATGTCACAAGTTCTGCTCAAGGGAGGGCGCGTCATCGACCCGGCCCAGAAAATCGACGCCACGCTCGACGTCCTGGTGGACAACGGCGTCATTGCCGCAATCGGCGCCGCTGCCGCGAGCCAGGCACATCAGGCGGAACTCGTCGATTGCGGCGGCAAGCTGGTGCTGCCCGGTCTCATCGATACGCACGGCCACATCTATCAGTACGTGACGGGCCGCTTCGGCTTGAATGCCGATCAGTGCGGCGTGCAGTCGGGCGTCACGACGATCGTCGATCAGGGCGGTCCGAGCTGCATCACGATTCCGGGCTTTCGTCATTACGTAGCGGAGCGTTCGGCCACGCGCGTGCTCGCGTTCATCTCCGCCTATCTCGTCGGCGGGCTCGAAGGTCACTACTATCCGGACCTGTATCGCCCCGACTGTCTGGATGCCGATGCGACCATCAAGTCCATCAAGGCCAATCCCGATCTGGTGAAGGGCATCAAGGCGCATGCGGAAATCGGCGGCTTCGCGCGCTGGGGCCTCGACGTGATGAAGATCGCCGCGCAGATTGGCCGTGGCGCGCAACTGCCCCTGTACATCCACTTCGGCCAGTTGTGGCCGAAGCCACAGAGCGGCGGCCTGCCGGTCCAGCCGGACTGCATCTTCAATCAGGTGGTCGAGACCCTCAAGCCCGGCGATATCCTCGCGCATCCGTTCAGCCGTCATCCGGGCGGCTTCGTGGAGGAGAACGGGCAACTGCATCCGCTCGTGCACGAAGCGGTCGCGCGCGGCCTGAAGATCGACGTCGGCCACGGCTCGCATTTCAGCTTCAGGACGGCGCGCATCGTGCTCGATGCGGGCGTCGTGCCCGACACGCTCGGCGCGGACATGCACGGCTACAACACACACGTGCCCGCGCCAGCCGGCACGCCCGACAGCCATCCCGACGAAGAGCATTCGTTCCTCGGCCGCACGCAGTTCAGCCTTGTCAGCGCGATGACCAGCATGCTCGCGCTCGGCCTGCCGCTCGATCACGTCGTCGCCATGACGACGTGCAACGCCGCGAAGATGGTCGGCATGGAGGGCGAGATCGGCACGCTCAAGGTGGGACGCGGCGCAGACATCAGCGTGCTCGACGACCGGCGCGGGCGCTGGGTGCTGGAGGACAACGAAGGCACGCAGGTCATCACCGACCGCATGCTGGCGCCGCTCTTCTGCCTGCGCGACGGCGTGCGCCACGACGCCGTTTCGCCGACCCTGCCGCTCGCGCGCGCCGCCTGAGAATGCGAGGTTCATACGATGATCAAACGTCTGCATAGACAGGGCGGCGGCGATAGCGCGCAAGGCATCGGCGCATCGCTCACGCGCAAGGAAGACGAGCGCTTCATGCACGGGCGCGGCGAATACGTGCCCAATATCCGCATGGTCGGCATGGTCGATGTGGCGTTCGTGCGCAGCCCGATCGCGCATGGTCATATCGTCGGCATCGAGAAGCCGGAGGGCTTCGAACACGCGATCTACACGCTTGGCGACATGGAAGGCGTGAAGCCTGTCGTCGCGAATTCGGGCCTGCCGGGCTTCAAGTCTTCCGAGCAGCCGGTGCTCGCGAGCGGCAAGGTGCGGCAGGTCGGCGAGATCATTGCAATGTGCGTGGCCGCGACGCGCGCGCAGGCCGAGGACATTGCCGCGCAGGTTTTCGTCGATTTCGAGGAGCTGCCCGCCGTGGTCGACATGATCGACGCGCGCCGCGACGATTCCGCGCTCGTGCACGAACACTGGGGCGACAACGTCTTCCTCGAAACTTTCGTCGATGCGAACCCTGACGTCGATCTCGACGCGATCCGCCGCGACGCGCCGATCCGCGTGCATCGCAAGCTGCGCACGGCGCGCCAGAGCATGGCGCCGATGGAAGGGCGCGGCTGCGTTGCGCACTGGGACCGGCGGCTGTCGCAACTGATCCTGCACACGTCCGCGCAGATGCCGCACATCACGCGCACCGGGCTTGCGCAATGTCTCGGCCTCGACGAAGGGCAAGTGCGCGTGATCGCGCCGGACGTGGGCGGCGGCTTCGGCTACAAAGGCATTCTGCTGCCCGAGGAAGTCTGCTGCGGCTGGCTCGCGATGCAACTGGAGAAGCCCGTGCGCTGGATCGAGGATCGCCGCGAACAACTCACGGCGAATGCGAACTGCCGCGAGCACGACTACGACATTACCGGCTACGCCGATCGCGACGGCCGCCTGCTCGCGGTCGAATGCGAGGCGCATGTGGATTCGGGCGCGTATTCGTCGTATCCGTTCTCGGCGTGTCTGGAGGCGGCGCAGATCGGCAGCATCCTGCCGGGGCCGTACAAGATGGAGCGCTTCCGGTGCCGCACGTGGTCGGTCGCGACCAACAAGCCGCCGATCCTGCCGTATCGCGGCGTGGCGCGCACCGGCGTGTGCTACGCGATCGAAACCGTCATGGATGCGATCGCGCTCGAAGCGGGCATCGAGCCCTATGAGGTGCGTCTGCGCAATCTCGTCGAGCCGCACGAGATGCCCTACGACAACATCACCAGGAAGCATTTCGACAGCGGCGACTATCCCGAGGCGGTGCGCCGCGCGATGGCCGCGATCGACCTGTCCGCGGTTCGCGCGCGGCAGCGTCGCGGCGAGCCGGACGGCAGGCGCATCGGTTTCGGCATGTCGGTGTTCTGCGAGCAGGGCGCGCACGGCACGTCGGTGTATCACGGCTGGGGCATTCCGATGGTGCCGGGCTACGAGCCGGCGGTCATCCGCCTCACGCCCGACGGCGTGCTCGAAGTGCGCGTGGGCGTGCATTCGCACGGGCAGAGCATGGAAACGACGCTCGCGCAGATCGCGCACGAAGTGCTCGGCATCGACACCGACCGCGTGCGCATCGTGCTCGGCGACACCGGCGTCACGCCTTATTCCACCGGCACCTGGGGCTCGCGCTCGATCGTGATGGCAGGCGGCGCGGTGGGCCGCGCATCGAAGGAACTGAAGGAGCGGCTCCTGAAGATCGGCGCGCATCTGCTCGGCGAACCCTCGAGCGAGGTGCGCTGGGAAAACGGCGCGGTGGTCGGCAGACAGGCGTCGCGCAGCCTGCGGGAAATCGCGCGGACCTGGTATCTCGCGCCGCAACTGCTGCCGTCCGATGTCGATCCGCGCGGCCTCGAAGTCTCGACGTCCTATCAGGCGAAGCGCGATTCGGGCACCTTCAGCTACGCGTGCCACGCGGTGGTCGTCGCGGTCGATCCGGCGCTCGGGCAGACGGAGATTCTAGATTACGTGATCGTGGAAGACGGCGGCGTGCTCATCAATCCGATGGTGGTCGACGGACAGGTCTACGGCGGCGCGGCGCAGGGCATCGGCACAGCGCTCTACGAGGCGATGCCGTACAGCGACGACGGCCAGCCGCTCGCCTCGACGCTCGCCGACTACATCCTGCCCGGCGCGACCGAAGTGCCCGCCATTCGCATCGAACACATGGAAACGCCCGCGCCATACACCGAGTTCGGGCAGAAGGGCATCGGCGAGAGCGGGGCGATCGGTCCGCCCGCCGCGCTTGCCAATGCTGTCAACGATGCGTTGCGCGGACTCGGCGTGCGCATCGACCAGTTGCCGGTCACGCCGCGCCTCGTCGTCGAAGCGCTCGCGAAGGAGCGCGAACGCCAGGCCCGCGCGATGAAAGGAATGCCCGCATGAAAGCCGCGACCTACGATTATGCAAAGCCGCTCACCTGCGACGAGGCGATCGCGCTCATCGTCCCGACCGGCGGCATGGGCAAGTTCGTGTCCGGCAGCCAGTCGCTCGGGCCGATGATGAACCTGCGCCTCGCGCAGCCGGAAATGCTCGTCGATCTGCGCGGCATCGCGGCGCTGCGTGCATGCCGCATCGAAGGGGAGACGGTCACGCTCGGCGCATGCCTCACGCATGCGCAGATCGAGGACGGCAAGGTCGAGACCGGCACACGCGGACTCATGGAATATGTGGCGCGCGGCATCGCGTATCGCGCGGTGCGCAATCGCGGCACGCTCGGCGGCAGTCTCGCCCACGCCGATCCCGCTGCGGACTGGATCAACACGATGTGCGCGCTCGATGCGCAGTTTCTGGTCGCGGGACCGGGCGGCGCGCGCGTGATCGACGGCGGCGACTGGATGGCCGGCGCATTCACGACCGCGCTCGAAGCCGACGAGATCCTGACCGGCGTGCGCTTCGCGCGTCTTTCGCCGACGGCGCGCTGGAGCTACTACAAGTTCAACCGCAAGCCGGGCGAGTTCGCCGAGGCCATCGCGGTGTTCATCGACGATGCGGCGCGCGGCGTGTGCCGTGCCGTGATCGGCGCGATCGACGCACCGCCCTTCGCCATCGACGATGCGCGCGATCTGCTGCGCGACGCCAATCCGCAAACCTCGTGTTTCGATGCACATCTCGAAGCGGCGGGCATCGAAGCGGGAAGCTATGAACATGAAGTGCATCGCGTCGCGCTCGTGCGCGCGGCGGCGGCCATTCGCAATCAGGACGGAAAAGCACCATGAGCGACGCATTCATCAAGACGATCGAACTCGTCGTCAACCGTGCGCCGGTCGTGGACCGCGTCGAGCCGCGCACGAGTCTCGCCGATTTCCTGCGCGAGCAGCGCATGTTGTGCGGCACCAACATCGGTTGCGAGCAGGGCGTATGCGGCGCATGCACGATCGACGTGGACGGCGTGCCGACCCGTTCGTGCATCACTCCCGCGATCAGTTGCGCGGGGAGCGCCGTGCGCACCATCGAAGGCTTCGACGACGACGCCATCATGAACGAGCTGCGCGCGGCCTTCAGCGCCGAACACGCGCTGCAATGCGGCTACTGCACGCCGGGCATGCTGATGACCGCGCGCGACATCGTCACGCGCCTGCCCGATGCCGACGACGCGCGCGTGCGCCTCGAACTCTCCGGCAACCTGTGCCGCTGCACGGGCTACGTGGGCATCGTCCGCGCGATCCGCCGCGTGCTCGATGCGCGTCGCGCCCGCGCCGCAGCCCCGCTCGCGGCCGCCGCCGCGACCGCCTGAAACACTCATACGGAATTCGCGCCATGGAAATCGAACAAAGCTTCACCGTCCCTTATCCGCGCCATGCCGTATGGGCGCGCTTTCACGACACGCCCGGGATCGTCGCGTGCCTGCCGGGCGCCTCGCTCACAGCGCCAGTCGCGAACGGCATGCTCAAGCTCGCGATGACCGTCAAGCTCGGGCCGATCGTCGCGTCGTTCGCGGGCGACGGCGCGATGCAGCTCGACGATGCGCAGTATCGCGGCAGCATCACGGGAACGGGTGTGGACCGGAAGAGTTCGTCGCGCGTGAAGGGCGTGGCGTCGTTCGCGCTCGAAGCCACGGCGGCGAGCGAAACGCGTGTCGACGTGAAGGTGGACTACACGATCGGCGGCAGCCTCGCGCAGTTTTCGCGCGGCGGGATCGTGAAGGAACTGGCGACGCGCATGACCGAAGCGTTCGCCGAAAATCTCAAGGCGAAGCTCGACGTCGCGGACACGGCAGCAGGCAGCGCGCTGGTGCAGGCCGCAGCGCCGGCCGTCGTGCAGGAAGCCGAAGCGCCCGCCCCGAAGACGCGCGTGGAACCGCGTCCGGGAGTGCGTGCGGCATCGGCGAAAGCGGCAAACGCGCCGCTCGATGTCGGCAATCTGTTCTGGAAGATGCTGTGGTCGCGCCTGCGCGGACTGTTCAGCTTCGCGGCCCGCTGACCATGCGCACCGACGATGCCAACGCACGCGCGCTGAGCCGCGTTCACGCGGTGCGTCCGCAATGGCGCGCGGTCGTGGCGGCGCGCGACGCGGTGCGTCTGCCGGACTTCACGCTGCTGCATGCGGGGCCGCCGTTCGACAATCCGCGCGAGCCGTCCGCGCCGGTGCGTTCGTCTGCGGTCCTGTGCTGTCTGTACGAAGGCTGGGCGAAGGATGAAGTGCACGCCGAACGGCTGATCGCGCAAGGAGAAGTGCGGCTCGAATGCGCGCAGGCGTATGGCGTGGTGACGCCGCTCGCGGCCGTGATCTCGCCGCGCACGATGCTCGTCGAGGTGAACGACGCGAACGATTCCGCCGCGCGTGCGTGGTCCATGCTGGGCAGCGGCGCGGGTCCGCAGATTCGCTTCGGCGGCCGCGATCTGCGCATTCTCGATCGCATGAAATGGCGCGACCGAGTGCTCGCGCCCGCGCTCGATGCAGCGCTCGCTCGCGGCCCGCTCGATCTGCTGGCGCTGGCGCAAACCGGTCTCGATGATGGCGACGATCTGCACGCGCGCACCACGGCTGCCACCGCCGCACTGCGCGAGCTGCTCGCGCCGCGCCTCTCCGATGCATCCGGCGAGATCGACGCGATGCTCGCCCAGACGCCGCTTTTCTTCCTCACGCCGTGGATGGCCGCGTGCGCGCTCATGCTTTCGGCGGCGGCGCGCGCGGGCGATGCTTCATCGACGCTCGTGGTGGCGCTCGCGGGCAACGGCGAGCGCATCGGTATCCGGCTTGCGGGCGCGCCCTCACGGTGGATCACCGCCGACGCCCGCGCGCCGGAAGGACCGCGCATCGATCCGCACCAGCAGGCGGAGGCGGCGCCGCTGACCGGCGACAGCGGCGTCATCGACGCGGCCGGTTTCGGCGCGCAGGCGCTCGCGCCGGAGCCGGCGCAGGCGTTCGAGGCATTGTTGCCCGCCGGCTGGCGCGAGCGCCAGGCGCGCCTTTACACGGAGCCGCATCCCGCGTTCCCGCGGCTGCCCGGTGTGCTCGATGCCGCCCGCGTCGAGCGCGAAGGTATCGCGCCACTCGCCGCCATCGCGATGATCGGCGGCGACGGACGCGCAGGCCTGCTCGGGCGCGGTCTCTATGCGGCGCCGCCCGAACTCTTCGCGCGCGCAATGAGAAACCTTTCCGGCGACAACGCATGAGCGCAGAACCGATCAACCATCCGGCCACGCTCGCGGCGGTCGAAACCGCCTTCGACGAATACGAGCGCGCGCTCACGACCAACGACGTCGCCGTGCTCGACACGCTCTTCTGGATGAGTCCGCACACGCTGCGCTACGGCGCGACCGAAAACCTGCAAGGCTACGACGCCATCCGCGAGTTTCGGGCGCAGCGTCCGGGCAAGGGCCTGATGCGCACGATCGTCGACCGGTCGGTGACGAGCTTCGGCGCGGACTTCGCCGTGACGAACATCACGTTCTCGCGCGCAGGCGAGCCGCGCATCGGGCGCCAGTCGCAGACGTGGGCGCGTATCGACGGTCAATGGCGCGTGGTCGCCGCTCACGTCAGCTGGATGGACCCGTCATGACGCGGAACGATTTGCTGCAAGCAGGCCTCCACGGCGCATTCGTCGCCGATGGCTTCGCCTCGCTGCCGCCCGCCGCGCTGCCGCCGCGCACCGGCGATCGGCTCGCGACCTTGCGCCTCGCGGTGAAGGATGTCTTCGATATCGCCGGATTGCGCACCGGCGGCGGCAATCCGGCCTGGCGCGATCAGCAGCCGGTCGCCGCGCGCACCGCACTCGCCGTGCGTGCGCTGCTCGAAGAAGGCGCGCAGTGGATCGGCAAGACCGTCACCGACGAACTTACCTACAGCCTTGCCGGCGTCAACGCGCACTACGGCACGCCCGTGAATCCGGCGGACCCGGCGCGCATGCCGGGCGGATCGTCGTCGGGGTCGGTCGTGGCAGTCGCGGCGGGTCATGCGGACGTCGCGCTCGGCACCGATTGCGGCGGCTCCGTGCGCCTGCCGGCTAGCTATTGCGGCGTGTGGGGCATGCGGCCCACGCACGGCCGCATCGCGACCGACGGATGTCTCACGCTCGCGCACAGCTTCGACACGGTCGGCTGGTTCGCGCGCGATCCGCACACTCTCGCGCTCATGTTCGAGGTACTGGCGCAAAGCGTCGTCGGATCGAACGACGATGCATTCGCCGTTCACGTGCCGCGCAACCTGCTCGCCTGCGTCGATGCGCCCGTCGCGGCGCGCTTCGAGGCGTCGATCGAGGCGCTCGGCGAGCGCGTGAGCTTCGTCGCGCCGCAGGCACCGCTGCCTGACTGGGCGCAGACGTTCCGCGTGTTGCAGGCGGGGGAAATCGCCCAGCGATACGGAAAGTGGGCGCGCGAGCATTCGGCGAGCTTCGGTGCGGACGTCGGCGCGCGCTTCGCGATGAGCCTGACCATCACGCGCGAGCAGATCGCGCAGGCGCAGCGGCTTCGCGTTGAAGCGATCCACGCAATGGCCGAAGCCCTGCCGCAAGGCACCTACTGGCTGGTTCCGACGGTGCCGGGCGGCGCGCCGCGCGCCGATGCATCGGCGCAAACGGTCGATCACACGCGCGCCCGTGCGCAGCAGATGCTGTGCGTCGCCGGTCTCGCAGGCCTGCCGCAGGTGAGCATGCCGTGGACGCGCATCGGCAGCGCGCCGGTCGGCGTGTCCGTCATCGGCGCGCGCGGCGCGGACGAAGGCGTGTTGCGCGTCGCGCGCGCCGTGCACGAACTCATGCGGTAAGCGTCCGCGCGGGCGCGACCCGTTGCCGGACGAGCAAGCGTCTTTCCGATCGAAGCACACTCAGAGGAACGTCCATGACGAAGCATCTCACCGAAGCGCAGGTCGCGCACTTCAAGCAGCACGGCTATGTCTATCCGATGCGCGCGATCGACGCGCACGAGGCGGCGGAGTATCGCCGCATCATCGAACGGTACGAGGCGTCCTCCGGCGAGGACGTCAACAGGACGCTCAAGATCAAAGGTCATCTGGCCTTGCCGGCGATCGTCGAACTCGGCCGTCATCCGGCCATTCTGGATGCGGTCGAGGATCTCATCGGGCCGGACATCATGCTGTTCGGCGCGTCGATCTTCGCTAAAAACGGTCGTGATCCGCGCTATGTGTCCTGGCATCAGGACTCGACGTATTTCGGGCTGACGCCGCACGAGGAAGTGACCGTGTGGGTCGCGCTCACGCCGGCGAATTCGGTCAACGGCGTGCTGCGCGTGCTGCCCGGCTCGCACAGCGGGCCGGACCTCAAGCACGTCGAGACGTACGCGAAGGACAACATGCTCGCCAAGGGGCAGACGCTCGTCGACATCGACGAAAACCTGGCGGTCGAAATGCCGCTTGAGCCGGGCGAATTTTCGATGCATCACGAACGCACCGCGCACAGTTCGTTGCCGAATCGCTCGGATGATCGGCGCATCGGCTTCGCGTTCTTCTATGTGCCGGCGCATGTGCGATCCGTCACCGGCCGACGTCGGGCGACGCTCGTGCGCGGCGTCGATCGCTTCGGTCACTGGGATGCCGACACCTTGCCCGAATACGACTGCGATCCGCGGTCGATGAGCGAACTGGCGCAAACCTGGGGCAAGTACAAGGACGGTGAAGTCAGGCAGGCCGCGGACATGGCTGCGCCGCAATGAATCCGCTCAGACTCGTCGCGGCGCATGCAGGCCGCGACGAGTCTGAACGTCAGGCGCGTCCGGAAGACTCGCTCAGTCTTCGGCCGCGTGATGCGGCGAGCGAAAGCGCGCAAGAAACTGCCGCGCGCGCGGCGTCTGCGGCGCGTCGAAGAACTGCTCGGGCGGCGCGCTTTCGATCACCTGTCCCGCGTCCATGAACACGACGCGGCTCGCCACCTGCCGCGCGAACTCCATCTCGTGCGTGACGATGACCATGGTCGCGCCTTCCTGCGCGAGCGAGCGCATCACGCTCAGCACTTCGCCGACGAGCATCGGATCGAGCGCGCTGGTGGGTTCGTCGAAGAGCAGGATGTCGGGCTTCATGGCCAGTGCGCGCGCAATGCCCACGCGCTGCTTCTGGCCGCCCGACAGCCGCGACGGATACGCATCCATCTTGGCCGCGAGGCCGACGCGTTCAAGCAGGCGCTCGGCTTCCGCGTGCACTACGTCGCGTGGAAGTCCGAGCACGTGCAACGGCGCTTCCATCACGTTCTGCAGCACCGTCAGATGCGGCCAGAGCGCGAAATGTTGAAACACCATGCCGATGCGCGCGCGCGAACGCGCGAGTTCGGCATCGTTCATCTTGATCGACGAGCCTTCGCGCAGGCCCATGCGCCGGCCGGATACGTGGACCGTGCCGGCATCGGGAATTTCCAGCCAGTTCACGCAGCGCAGCAGCGTGGACTTGCCACAGCCCGACGGTCCCAGCAGGCATACGGTCTCGCCCTTGTGCACGGTGAGCGAGACATCGCGCAGCACGTGATTCTCGCCGAACGACTTCGATATGCCGTTGAGTTGCAGGACCGTAAGCGCCGCCTGGCTCGCCGCGCCGCTCGCGAGGCCGGACGATGCTCCGGCTGCGTCGGTCGCGCGCATGATGGTGACCGGGACGTCGTTCGAAATGTTCATGCTCTGCGTTCCTCGGCAAATCTGGACAGTAATCCGCTGCCGCCTTCGATCACGAGGCATATGGCCCAGTAAAGCAGCACGGCCGTGATGAACGCGGCGAACGGGATGAAATAGGTCGCCTGAATGCCGTTCATCTGATGCGTCAGCTCGCCGACCGCGATCACCGTGAGAAACGCGCTGTCCTTCACGATCTGCACGAGCTGGTTGCCGATCATCGGCAAGGCGACTGTGAAGACCTGAGGCAGGATGATGCGGCGAACCAGGCCGAAGCCGTGAAAGCCGTACGCGCGCGCGGCTTCGATCATCGGCGCGGGCAGGCCGGCCCACGCGCCGCGCAGCAGCTCGGCCATGTAGGCGGTGTTGTAGAGAATCAGCGCGATGGCGCCGGCCCACCAGTTCGACAGGCGAATGCCCGCGCTCGGCAGCCCGAAATAGATCAGATAGACGAACAACAGGAAGGGCGCGCAGCGCATCGCATCGACATACAGCACGGCGATGTGCGCGATGGCCGGGCGCTTCGACATGAGCGCGGGTGCGAGCAGCGCGCCCAGCAGGAGCGACGCGAGTGCGGCGACCGCGAGCAGTCCGAGCGTGTCGAGCAAACCCGAAAGCACGTCCGCGCGCTGCTGCCAGACGATCAGAAAGTGTTCCGTCATGCGCGGGCCTCCACGGGCTGGCGACGCTCGATCACGCGCTGTGCCCGGATCAGCACGAACACGATAAGTCCGTAGAGCACCAGCGCGAACACGAAGGGCGGCAGCGGATCATAGGTGCGCGCGCCCACACGCAAGGCCGCGCGCGTGATTTCGACGATGCCGATGACCGCGACCGCGGGCGTCGACTTGATCTGCAGGGTCATCTCGTTGACGAGACCCGGAAGGCTCGCGCGCCAGAGCTGCGGCAACACGATGCGCCGGAACCGCAGGCTGCGCGGCATCGCGAAGGCGAGGGCGGCATCGTACTGGTCGCGCGGAAAGTTGATCAGCGCGGCGCGCCAGATTTCGCAGTTGAACGCCGCAGTGCTGATGGTTAGCGCGAGGATCGCGGCGGGCGTCGGGTCAAGCGAGATGCCGAACTGCGGCAGCGCGAAGAAGATCAGCAGCGTCAGCGTCACGGCGGGACACGAGCGGATGAGGCTCACGTACGCGAGCACGATGCGGTTGAGATACGGCACGCGCGCCCAGCGGATCAACGCGAGGCCGAGTCCCAGCGGCACGCCGAGCACGATGCTGGCGACCGAGAGAAGCACGGTCTCCAGCGCTCCTTGCGCGATGCTCCAGTAATCGAAGGCGTTCATCGATGCGGGATGATATGGGCGTAAAGGTCAGTTGACCGACTGCGGCATGTCCTTGTAGCTCGCGCCGAGCCACTTCTGCTGGAGCTGGTACATCTCGCCGCTCTTGCGCAGTTCGAGCAAAGCGGCATCGACTATCTTCAGCACGTCGGTATTGCCCTTTTTCACGGCCCACGCGATATAGGTCGGCTTGCCGATCGCCTGGCCGACGACGAACACGTCCGGGCGCGTCTTCACGAGCGAGTTCAGGCTGATCTGCGTATTCGCGACCGCATCGACGCGACCGAGCCCGAGATCCTGATAAGCCTCCGGATACGACTGATACTCGACGATCTGCTTGAGACCGTTGCCGCCGTGCTTCTTTTTCAGTTCCTCGTTGAAGGACTTGAGGTCCGCCAGCATCGCGCTGCCCGTTTCCGCGCCCACGACCTTGCCGACGAGATCGTCGGCGGTCTTGATCGGGGCGCCCTTCTTGGTCGCATACACGGTGACGGCCTCGCAGGTCGGCGACGCGAAGTCGAAGTTCTTCTTGCGCTCTTCGGTGACGAGCACCGCGCTCAATGCCATGTCGTACTTGCCCGTCGTGACGCCGGGCAGGATGCCGGACCACGGCATCACCTGTTGTTTGACGTCGACGCCGAGCTTCTTGCGCATCAGCGCGAGCAGGTCGTTGTCATAGCCCGTGTTCTTGCCGTTCTCGACGAATTCGAACGGGTTGTAGTCGTCCTCGGTCGCGACGCTCAGATAGCCCCGCGCCTTGATTTCCTCCGCGCCCGCTGCATGAGCCGCCTGGCTCAGGCCGAACGTCGCGACGAGCATGAGCGCGCACGAGCGAAGAAGCGTGACGGCGGTGCGCTGTTTCGACTGACGAGCATCGCGACGGGTGAGACAGGCTGACATGAGAGGCCTCTTTGATGTTTGCGATGGCGCGCACGGCGTTCGATGCATGCGCGGTCGCTGGTTGGCGATCGTCGAATGGACGATTCGTTCGAGTACCGATGAAATCGACTTCGGAATATGCAAGTGGTATGCCAACGATCCATCGCGCCGCCATCCCCGACGAACCGGCGTTCATGCGGCACACGAGCCGCCGTATCGAAATATGTGGTGCACCACAGATGTCCTGGCGGCCTCGTCTTCGTGCATGACCGCACCGAGTTGCGACATGGGGCGGCAATCGGTGGTTTGCTTATCCGCGAATTGGTGTTCGCTTGCGGGCTTCGGACTCAGATCGACGCGCGGCAGGCCGTGATGATGCTCAATGACTTGAAGGAGAATCTCGTCGAACGCTCAGGCGGCAGCTATGAAGCTCCTGCCATGCAAGGCGAAGCGCGTGACGGTCGCACGGTGGCGCGTGAGGGCTGCTTTGTGGGCTTTGCGCGCGGTATCCGCAAGAGACCGCTGCGGGTCGAATCGCCCGTTCACTTAGGCGATAGCGCGTTTTCAAAGCGTCGGCATATGCAGATGATGCGGATCGCCCATCATATCGGCGACGCGCCTTAGCGCTTCGCGGCAATCTTCCCGGTTCTGAGGTCCACCGAGACATAACCGCAGCGCATTCGGCGGATTCCCATCTGCGGAAAATGCGGCCCCGGCCACCGCGCCGATGCCTTGATTGCGCAACTGGAGGGCCAATTCCGGCGCACTCCAGTCACACATCGAAGGCACGGGCAGCCACAGATGAAACCCGTGCGGGTCGGCGTCGAACGCGAAGCCTCGAAGCTCGTCCGACGCGATCGCCTGTCTGGCCGATGCCTCCTCGCGAATAGCTTCGAGCACGTCTGAAGCCGTGCCGTCGTTGACCCATTGGGTCGCGAGGAGGACGGTGAAAGGGCTCGGCATGACCGTCGTCGCACGCAATGCTCCCGCGATCCGCTGCGTCTGCCGCAGCGTAGGCGCTTTGAGATATGCCACGCGCAACCCCGCGCCCAGCGTCTTCGATAAGCCGGTCACGTGATACGTCAGTTCGGGCGCGAGTTGCGCGAGCGTGGCGGGCGCGTCGAAAGGCAACATGCCGTAAGGCTCGTCTTCGATGATCGGCACGTTGTAACGCAAGGCCACATCGGCAAGGGCTTCGCGCCGCTGCAGCGTAAGCGTCAATGTGCTCGGGTTCTGCAGCGTGGGATTGCAGTAGAACGCTCCCGGCTTCTCCGTCTTGCACAACGCTTCGAACGCATGCGGCAACGGGCCTTCGTCATCGCGGGGCAAGGCCTGCAAGCGCACGCCTAGTTGCGAAGCAATCGCCTTGATCCCGGGATAAGCGAGCGAATCCAGACAGATGATCTCGCCCGGCCGCGCAAGCTGCGACACCAGCGCAACGAGCGCGCCATGAATGCCCGGACAAACGAGCACGTTATCGACATCGCAATCCGGAACGCGTTTCCGAAGCCATTCGCGTCCCGCCGCGCGATCCGCCGCCGTTCCGCCGAAATCCTGATAACGCAACAACTGAAACGGATCGGCACGCTCCATCAGGCTCGCCGCCGACGCGCGCAGTCGCGCTGCCAACAGCGGTGGTTCGGGCGGCATGTTCATCGACATCTCGACGCCGCCGCCCCCCGCGAGCGGCAACGTCGGCGTCCTGCCGCGCGCGAAGGTTCCGCTACCCGCGCGCGCATCGAGCAGGCCGCGCTTGCGCGCTTCCGCGTACGCACGCGCGACCGTCGTGTAGTTGAGGCCGAGCAGGTCGGCGAGATCGCGCAAACCCGGCAATCGGTCACGTGGCTGCAATCGCCCGGTGGCAAGGTCTTCTTCGATCAGATCGGGAATCGTCAGATAAGCGGGCTTTCTACTCTCCTCGAGCTTTCTGATCCAGTGATGCGCCGGCTGATTCATGACCGCGATGTCCTCGGCGAAGGTTCGATTCACCTTAGCATGACAAATCAATCAAAAGAAAAGAGATCGCATGCGCTGATCGCAGTTGATTGCATTGATCGCATCCATGCACATCGTCAGTGTGCTGCGCACCACGCACAGGCTTTCCTGCGCTGAAAGCGTGCGCGCCTCGCTCGGCAAGGCTCCCGTGCACGACTACGAAAGGCCGTCCGCAACGGCTTGCACGAGAATTTTTCGTGTCGCGCATGCAAGTTTGTTTTGCTTGATTGCAAAGTGATTGCATTTTACGGGCCAATCATTGGCATATCCGTTGCGTTTGAGCGTTCGCCGTCGCGATGAAACATGACGGTATACACGTGAACCCAACATCGGAGAATGCCATGCCCGCAGTCAATCAACCGCTTCACAAGAACGGCGACTTTCTGGTCGACTACGAAGAGAAAGTTTTCGAAGACGTGAAGGCCGAACCTGGCGAGAAAGCACTCGTCACGTTTCATACGGTCGCATTCGAAGGCTCGATCGGCTTCGTGAATCTGCTGCAAGCCACGCGTCTGCAACGCAAGGGATTCGACACCTCCGTGCTGCTCTATGGACCGGGCGTGACGCTCGGCCTGCAACGCGGCTTCCCGACGCTCGGCGACGAAGCGTTCCCCGGCCATCTCAACTTCAACAAGCAGCTTCAGAAGTTCATGGCTGAAGGCGGGAAGGTCTACGCATGCCGCTTCGCATTGCAGGCTCTCTACGGACACGGCGAGGCGTCGCTCATCGAAGGCATTCGTCCGATCAACCCGCTCGATGTGCTCGATCTTCAGTTGCTTCATCGCAAGGAGAACGCGCTCGTTATTCATACGTGGACCGTGTGACGATCATGGCCGATGCCCTGACGACCAAGCGCGTCGTGCGCGCCGCCGCCGTGCAGATCGCGCCGGATTTCGAACGCCCGAACGGCACGCTCGAGCGCGTCTGCACGACCATCGACGAAGCCGCCGCGAAAGGCGTGCAGCTGATCGTGTTTCCCGAGACCTTCGTGCCGTATTACCCGTACTTCTCGTTCGTGCGCGCACCGGTTGCTTCGGGTCCGGATCACATGAAGCTCTACGAACAGGCGGTGGTCGTGCCGGGTCCGGTCACGCAGGCAATCGCGGAACACGCGCGGCTCGCGAACATGGTGGTCGTGCTCGGCGTCAACGAGCGCGATCACGGCAGCCTCTACAACACGCAGCTCATCTTCGACACCGATGGCCGCCTGCTGCTCAAGCGCCGCAAGATCACGCCGACGTTCCACGAACGGATGATCTGGGGACAAGGCGATGCCGCGGGGCTGAAGGTCGCTGAAACGCGCGTTGGCCGCGTCGGCGCGCTGGCTTGCTGGGAGCACTACAACCCGCTCGCGCGGTACGCGCTGATGACGCAGCATGAAGAGATCCATTGCAGCCAGTTTCCCGGCTCGCTGGTCGGCCCGATCTTCGCCGAGCAGATCGAAGTGACGATCCGGCATCACGCGCTGGAGTCGGGTTGCTTCGTCGTCAATGCGACAGGCTGGCTGACCGATGCGCAGATGGAAGCCATTACGCCGGATCCGAACCTGCAACGCGCGCTGCGCGGCGGCTGCAACACGGCGATCGTCTCGCCCGAAGGTCAGCATCTGGCCGAGCCTTTGCGCGAAGGCGAAGGCATGGTGATCGCCGATCTCGACATGTCGCTCATCACCAAGCGCAAACGCATGATGGATTCGGTCGGCCACTACGCGCGGCCCGAGCTGCTGAGTCTCGCGATCAACGACCGACCCGCCACGCCCGTCACTTCTTTCAAGGACACCTACGACGATGAGCGCAAGAGAGAGCCTGCCGGCGTCGAGCCGGCAATTGATGATTGAGCTTCAGTCGAGCGGCCTGCGACTGGTCGATCCGCGCGCGGGTGTGTCGAGCCGGCGCGGCGGCGCGGGACCATCGGATCACAAGGCGGTGACCGTCGATGGCGTGACCATCATGGTGCCCGTGCATACGAGCACTGCCTGGGATTCGCCGTTCGTCGCGGGCCAGCCGGACGCGAGCGGCAACAGCGCGCTGATGCGCAACACGATCCCGATCGCGAGCATCAGCTTTCCGAAGACGCCGCGCTTCTACGCGATGCAGACACTCGACGGCGTGCCTTATTCGCACATAGCGACGCTGCACAGTGCCGACGTCCTCGCGACAACCGTGCTGCAAACCTGCATCCGTTACGAAAGCCGGCGCAAATCGTGCAAGTTCTGCGCGATCGGGCAATCGCTCGCGGCGGGACGCACCATCGCGCGCAAGACACCCGAGCAGCTCGCCGAGGTGGCGCGCGCCGCCGTGTTGCTCGACGGCGTCAAGCACATGGTGCTGACCACCGGCACGCCGCCGACGCCGGATCGCGGCGCGCAGATCCTGTGTGAGAGCGCGTTCGCGATCAGGGCGGCAGTCGATCTGCCGATCCAGGCGCAGTGCGAGCCGCCCGATGACGACCGCTGGTTCGAGCGCATGAAGGCGAGCGGCATCGATACGCTCGGCATGCATCTCGAAGCGGTGACGCCCGCGGTGCGCGACCGCATCATGCCAGGCAAGGCGAGCGTGCCGGTGTCGCGCTACATGGAAGCGTTCGAGGCAGCGGTCGCGGTGTTCGGGCGCGGGCAGGTGAGCACGTACATCCTCGCGGGACTCGGCGACACCGCACAGGCCATCGTCGATATGGCGGGCGATTTGATTGCGCTCGGCGTGTATCCGTTCGTCGTGCCGTTCGTGCCGATCAGCGGCACGCCGCTCGAGGACCATCCCGCACCCACGCCCGACTTCATGCGCTCGGTGCTGGCGCCGATCGGCGCGATGCTCGCGCAGGCGAGCATGCGTTCCGCCGATATCAAGGCGGGCTGCGGCAAATGCGGCGCATGTTCGTCGCTTTCATCGTACGAGGTGTGACCATGTTCGTCGAAGCCATCGTCGGCGATGCGTTCGATCTCGACTACACGCCGGTCGAATACCGCGTGAAGTGGGCAACGCTGCCGTGGGAAGAGGATGAAGCGTACACGCTGCGGCGCGCGGTGTTCTGCATCGAGCAGGGCGTGTTCGTCGGTGACGATCGCGACGAGATCGATGAGCGCGCGCAGTTGCTGGTCGCGCTGAGTTGCGTCGCAGGCATGCCGGAGCAGGTGGTCGGCACCGTGCGCATCCACGAGACGGAGCCGGGCGTGTGGTGCGGCTCGCGGCTCGCGGTGCACGCGGCCTTCCGCTCGCATGGAAAGATCGGCTCGACGCTCATCCGGCTCGCGGTATCGAGCGCGCATGCGCTGGGCTGCGAGACTTTTCTCGCCCATGTGCAGGCGCAGAACGTGCCGCTCTTTCGCCGTCTGCGCTGGGACACGCAGCAGGAGGAAACGCTGTTCGGCCGCCCTCATCATTTGATGCGCGCGCAACTCGACGCGTACCCGCCGTGCCTGACCCCGCAAAGCGGTTTCGTCGCGCTGGCGCGGAGGCTGCCGTGAGCGCGCTCGCCGGACTGGTCGAGCGCCTGCGCGAGAGTCGCGGCTTTCGTCACAAGAACGATATCTCGCATGTGCTTTCGCGTCTTCGTCCGAACGCGCAATCCGTGGCGATCGGCGATGACTGCGCCGCGATTCCCGACGGCGATGGCTATCTGCTCTTCGCGATCGAAGGCATGGTGAGCGACTTCGTTCGCTCGATGCCCTGGTTCGCCGGCTACAGCGGCGTGATGGTGAACGTGAGCGACATCTACGCGATGGGCGGCCGCCCGCTCGCCGTCGTCGATGCGCTGTGGAGCGGCAGCGCACACGCCGCCGGCGAAGTGCTCGCGGGCATGGCGGCGGCATCGGAGGTGTATGGCGTGCCGGTCGTCGGCGGACACAGCAACGTGCGCAGCGACGGCGCGCAACTCGCGGTGGCGATCGTAGGACGGGCGCGCAAGCTTCTGACCAGTTTCGATGCGCGCCCGGGCGATGCGCTCGTGATGGCCGTCGATCTGCGCGGCAGGTTCGAGGAGCCGTATCCGTTCTGGAATGCATCGGTGGGGTCGCCCGAAGGCCGCGCACGCGCCGATTTCGAATTGCTGCCCGCGCTCGCCGAAGAGGGTCTGTGCGATGCCGCAAAGGACATCAGCATGGCGGGCGTGCTTGGGACCGCATTGATGCTGCTCGAATGCTCGAAAGCCGGCGCGCGTATCGACCTCGATGCGTTGCCGCGTCCCGCCGATGTCGGGATCGAACGCTGGCTCACGGCGTTTCCGAGCTTCGGCTTCGTGCTTTCCGTGCGTCGCGAGCATGTCGGCGAGGTGCTGGCCCGTTTCGCCGGGCGCGATCTCGCGAGCGCGGTGATCGGTGAAGTCGATGCCTCGCGCGAAGTGGTCGTGACGCGCGGCAGCGAGGCCGCCTTGCTGTGGAATCTGCGTGAGGAGCCGTTCATATGTGCGCGATGAACACACTGCGCGTCGCGCTGCTCACGCATTCGGTGAACCCGCGCGGCGGTGTCGTGCATACGCTCGAACTCGGGCGCGCATTGCATGAACTTGGTCATGACGTCACGGTGTTCGCGCCGGCGCGCGCGGGCGAGTCGATGTTCCGCGCATCGCCGTGCCGCATCGTGCTGGCGCGAATCGAAGGCGCGCAGCAAGGTCTGGCGGGCATGGTCGGCGAGCGCATGAACGCATTGAAGCGGACGCTCGCGGACCAGGGCACCGGTCTCTTCGATGTGATGCACGCGCAGGACAGCATCGGCGGCAATGCGCTGGCGGACCTGAAGGAACAAGGGGCGATTCGCGGTTTCATTCGCACGGTGCATCATCTCGACCATTTCGACGATGCGCGGCTCGCGCACTGGCAAACCCGCGCATGGCGCGATGCCGATGCCGTGCTGTGCGTGAGCGAAGCCTGGACGCACACGATGCGTTCGACCTGCGGCATCGCGGCGCATACGGTCACCAACGGCATCGACCGCGCGCGCTTCGGGGCATCGGCGGATGGCGAAACAGCGGCGTTGCGCGAGCGCTTCGGTCTCGGCGCGGGACCGGTCGTGCTGGCGGTGGGCGGCATAGAGGCGCGCAAGAATACCTCGATGCTGCTCGAAGCGTTCGCATTCTTGCGCCGCCGGCGGCCCGGCGCGCAACTCGTGCTCGCGGGCGGCGCAAGTCTGCTCGATCACGACGTCTATACGCGCGGCTTTCTCGCACGCGCCGCCGAACTGCGACTGGACGTGAGCGGCAAAGGCACGCCGGTCGTCGTCACCGGCGCGCTGCCCGATGCATCGATGCCCGCGCTTTATCGCCTGGCCGGTGTCGTCTCGATGATCTCGCTGCGCGAAGGCTTCGGCCTCGTGGTGCTGGAGGCGCTGGCGAGCGGGCGTGCGGTCGTGGTGTCGCACATCGCGCCGTTCACCGAATATCTCGACGATAAAGCGTGCCTCTTCGCCGATCCGCACGACGCGCAAGCCATTGCCGCGGCACTCGACACGGCGCTCGAGGGCAGGAGCGGCATCGACTTCCTTCACGCCGTGCCCGCGCTGCTGCGGCGCTTCACCTGGCGGGCAAGCGCCGTGCGTCATCTCGACATCTATGGCAGGTGGCTCGCGCGCGCGCCGCTTGCGCTCAACCCATAACGGAGGCTTGCACATGCCTGTCATGCACTTTCGAATTCGCTGGCCGGACGGCGTCGAGGCGAACTGCTATTCGCCCTCTACGGTCGTCA
>Ga0207426_1000849_pt1 | contig 32135 bp, 32 predicted proteins | sample AraplaMF_Cvi_mMS_FD_184265 | JGI IMG/M metagenome (GOLD analysis project Ga0207426, IMG submission 184265) | Arabidopsis root microbial communities from the University of North Carolina, USA - plate scrape MF_Cvi_mMS (SPAdes) (version 2) | ecosystem: Host-associated > Plants > Roots > Endosphere... | reverse complement strand
GACGGGCACAGCAACGGCGCCGAGCAGATCGCCGTACGGGCCCGGGACGCCGGCTTCGAGGTGATCTACCAGGGCATCCGGCTCACCCCGGAGCAGATCGTCTCGGCCGCGGTCGCCGAGGACGTGCACTGCGTGGGCCTGTCGATCCTGTCCGGCTCGCACGCCGAACTGGTGCCGGACGTGCTGGCCCGGCTGCGCCGCACCGGCGTCGACGACATGCCGGTCATCGTCGGCGGCATCATCCCCTCCGCCGATGCGACCGCGCTCCGGGAAGCCGGAGTGGCGGCCGTCTTCACCCCCAAGGATTTCGGTATTACGGAGATCATCGGCCGTATCGTCGACGAAATCCGGAAAGCGAACCAGCTCGACCCCCTGGAGGTCCCCGCATGACCCAGGCGAACCGCCCGCCCGGCGGCCGGCCGCGCCGCTCCTGCCTCGCGGTCCCCGGCAGCAACCCGCGCTTCCTGGAGAAGGCCCAGGGCCTCCCCGCCGACCAGGTCTTCCTGGACCTGGAGGACGCCTGCGCCCCGCTCGCCAAGGAAGGCGCCCGGCACCACATCGTCGAGGCGCTGAACGAGGGCGACTGGACCGGCAAGACACGGGTCGTGCGGGTCAACGACTGGACCACGCACTGGACGTACCGGGACGTCATCACGGTCGTCGAGGGCGCGGGGCAGAACCTCGACTGCATCATGCTGCCGAAGGTGCAGGACGCCCAGCAGATCGTGGCACTGGACCTGCTGCTGACGCAGATCGAGAAGACCATGGGCTTCGAGGTCGGCCGGATCGGCATCGAGGCGCAGATCGAGAACGCCAAGGGCCTGGTGAACGTCGACGCGATCGCCGGTGCCTCGCCGCGCCTGGAGACCATCATCTTCGGCCCGGCCGACTTCATGGCGTCCATCAACATGAAGTCCCTGGTGGTCGGCGAGCAGCCGCCCGGCTATGGGGCGGATGCGTACCACTACATTCTGATGCGCATTCTGATGGCGGCACGCACCTACGATCTCCAGGCCATCGACGGTCCGTACCTTCAGATCAAGAATGTTGACGGCTATCGCGAGGTCGCCGGCCGCGCCGCCGCCCTCGGTTTCGACGGCAAATGGGTGCTGCACCCGGGTCAGGTCGAGGCCGCCAACGAGGTGTTCTCGCCCTCCCAGGAGGACTACGACCACGCCGAGCTGATTCTGGACGCCTACGAATGGCACACCTCGGCGGCGGGCGGAGCCAAGGGTTCCGCGATGCTCGGCGATGAAATGATCGACGAGGCGAGCCGGAAGATGGCGCTGGTCATCGCCGGCAAGGGCCGGGCCGCCGGCATGATCCGCACATCCAAGTTCGAGGCCCCGGAGGCTTAAGCGCGATGCAGTTCGGCCGCACCTATGAAGAGTTCACCGTCGGCGATGTGTACAAGCACTGGCCGGGGAAAACCGTCACGGAATACGACGACCACCTCTTCTGTCTGCTCACCATGAATCATCACCCGCTGCACATGGACAGCAACTACGCCGAGCAGACCACCGACTTCGGAAAGAACGTCGTCGTCGGTAACTACATCTACTCCCTGCTGCTGGGCATGTCGGTGCCCGACGTCTCCGGAAAGGCCATCGCCAATCTGGAGATCGAGTCGCTGAAGCATGTGGCGCCCACCTTCCACGGCGACACCCTCTACGGCGAGACGACCGTGCTCGACAAGACACCGTCCCGCTCCAAGTCGGACCGCGGCATCGTGCACGTCGAGACCAAGGGATACAAGCAGGACGGCACCCTGGTCTGCGTCTTCCGGCGCAAGGTCATGGTTCCCACGGCCACGTACATCAAGGAGCGCGGCGGCGAGCAGCCCGGCCGCCCGGAGCTTCAGGCCCCGCCGGCCAAGAAGGAGAAGTAGCCATGACCCGTCTCGCGCAGACCGAGGGCCTGACCGACATTCAGCGGGAAATCCTCTCCACCGTCCGCGATTTCGTGGACAAGGAGATCCTGCCGGTCGCCACCGAGCTGGAGCACCGCGACGAATACCCGTCGCAGATCGTCGAGGGCCTCAAGGAACTCGGCGTGTTCGGGCTGATGATCCCCGAGGAGTACGGCGGTCTGGGTGAGTCCCTTCTCACCTATGCGCTGACCGTCGAGGAGATCGCCCGCGGCTGGATGAGTGTCTCGGGCATCATCAACACGCACTTCATCGTGGCGTACATGCTCAAGCAGCACGGCACGCAGGAGCAGAAGGACTACTTCCTCCCGAAGATGGCGGCCGGTGAGATCCGGGGCGCCTTCTCGATGTCGGAGCCCGCTCTGGGCTCGGACGTTTCGGCCATTTCTTCCAAGGGCGTGCGGGACGGTGACGATTACGTCCTGAACGGCCAGAAAATGTGGCTCACCAACGGTGGTTCGTCCACCCTCGTCGCGGTGCTCTGCCGTACGGACGAGGGCCACCCGGAGGGCACCGCGCCGCACAAGTCGATGACGACCTTCCTCGTGGAGAAGGAGGCCGGCTTCGGTGAGGTGCGCCCCGGCCTGACTATTCCGGGCAAGATCGACAAGATGGGCTACAAGGGTGTCGACACCACCGAGCTGATCATGGACGGGCTGCGGATCCCGGCCGATCGGGTGCTCGGCGGCGAGACCGGACGTGGCTTCTATCACATGATGGACGGCGTCGAGGTCGGCCGGGTCAATGTGGCCGCGCGCGGCTGCGGTGTCGCCCAGCGCGCCTTCGAGCTGGGTGTTTCGTACGCACAGCAGCGACACACCTTCGGCAAGCCGATCGCACAGCACCAGGCCATCCAGTTCAAACTGGCAGAAATGGCGACAAAGGTCGAAGCCGCCCATGCCATGATGGTTAACGCCGCTCGCAAAAAGGACTCGGGCCAGCGAAACGACCTCGAAGCGGGCATGGCGAAGTACCTGGCCTCCGAGTACTGCAAGGAGGTGGTGGAAGACGCGTTCCGTATCCACGGTGGCTACGGCTTCTCGAAGGAGTACGAGATCGAGCGCCTCTACCGCGAGGCCCCCATGCTCCTGATCGGTGAAGGTACCGCCGAGATCCAGAAAATGATCATCGGGCGACGGCTACTGGAGGAGTACCGGATCCAGGGGTGAACATCCCGTTTGCGCCACTTTGGCCTAGACGAAGATCACACCCCGTCATCGTTCTTCGGCCACGGATTGGCTCTGGCTCTTGGCCAGTTGCCGCTCGTAACCGATAGCATCCATGGAAAGCCGCCGTCCCCCGTATCCAAAAGCGGCATCCTCCGCTACGAAGGTCATCCATGCCCCACAGCCAATCCTCTGCACAACGCGGTCGCGTCCGCCTCGCGCGCGGAGCGTCGCCGTGGCTCCTGCCGACCGTTGCCACGGCAGCGGTCAGCCTCGCCCGGTCTCGCCGGTCGGGTCGCTGGGCCGCCGTTGCCGTGCCCACCACCGCACTGGCGGCGGGCATGCTGTGGTTCTTCCGCGACCCCGAGCGGGAGATCGCTCAGGGCCGGGTCATCTCTCCGGCCGACGGCGTGGTGCAGAGCATCATGCCGTGGAAGGACGGGCGCACCCGCGTCGCGATCTTCATGAGCCCGCTGAACGTTCACGTCAACCGCGCGCCGCTGGCCGGCACGGTGACGTCCGTGGAGCACATCCCCGGTGGATTCGTTCCGGCGTTCAACAAGGAGAGCGAGAACAACGAGCGGGTGGTCTGGCACTTCGACACCGAGCTCGGCGACATCGAGATGGTGCAGATCGCCGGCGCGGTGGCCCGCCGTATCGTCCCCTACGTGCCCCAGGGCACCAAGGTGGAACAGGGTGAACGGATCGGCCTGATCCGCTTCGGCTCGCGGGTCGACGTCTACCTCCCGGAGGGCGTCGAGGCCGCGGTCGAGGTCGGCCAGGCCACCACAGCGGGGGTGACTCGCCTTGACCGTGATTGATCCCGAAACACAGGCGGGCTGGGCGCCCGAGACCGATGAGGACGAGGACGACATGCCGCTGTCCACGCGGCTGTCAATAGCGGACACCCTCACCCTCGGCAACGCGATCTGCGGCTTCATGGCCGTGTACTTCACGACCACCGGGGTCCTCATCCCGCATCTGACGGGCAACGAGGACGGCGGGATGGCCCGGCACAGCGCCGCGATGGCCGTGATCCTGATGCTGCTCGCGTCGATCTTCGACCTCTTCGACGGGCTGGTGGCACGCAAACTGCGGGCCTCGGCGATGGGGGCCGAGCTCGACAACCTCTCCGACCTGATCAGTTTCGGTCTGGCGCCCGCGTACTTCGTCGTGACCTGGGGCATGGTCGCCCAGGACGCGCACCAGCGGGTGTCGGTCGTCGCGGCGGTGGTGGTGCTGCTGGCGGTGGTGCTCCGGCTTGCACGGTTCTCCTGCGTCACGCTGCGTGACGGCATCTTCCAGGGCATGCCGAGCCCGTTCGGCGCCCTGACCGTCGTCGCCATCGTGCTGCTGGAGCTGCCGTTCCTGCCGACGCTGCTGGCGATCATCGGGGTGGCCTGGCTGATGGTGAGCCGGGTCGAGTACCCCAAGCCGCGGGGCCGCCTCGCGGTGGCGATGCTCAGCTGGATCGTGCTCAGCATGGGCATGCTCGCCGCCTGGGCCCTGGACGCCCCCGGCGGTCAGCTGCTGCTCCAGACCGGCTGCGCGCTTCAGGTGGTCATGGGCGCGATGATCCCGCTGTTCGCGACGGCCCGGAGGGTCAACACCTTCCGCGACAACCGCCGTGAGTCGCGCGCGGAGTCCCGCGCCGCACAGCTCCCGTAACGGAACACAGAACACGCCGCGGGCCCCGAGCGAATCATTCGCTCGGGGCCCGCGGCGTTCGTGGTGGGTGCGGCCCGCCGGGGCCGCACGGGGCCTCAGAGCAGGAAGTCCCGCGCCAGCCGCTCCGCCGCCCGCTCCAGCAGCGGGCCCGCCTCGGCCATACAGCGGGCCGGGTCCGGCTCCAGATCCGTCAGGGCGTAGGCCCGCCGGATACCGGCCGCGGCGAGCGCCTCCTGGGGCAACTGGAGGCGGCCGCACACCGCGACCACGTCCAGACCGGCCGCGCGGGCCGCGGCGGCGACCCCGGCCGGCGCCTTGCCGTGCAGGGTCTGCGCGTCGAGCGAGCCCTCGCCCGTGATGACGAAGGTGGCCCGCGCCAGCGCCGGGGCGAAGCCCAGGACGTCCAGCATCACGTCGATGCCCGGCCGGAAGACCGCGTCCAGGCCGACCAGCGCGCCGAAGCCGATACCGCCCGCGGCGCCCGCGCCGGGCGCCAGGGCGTGTTCCGCGGCCTCGGGACCCACCGCACGCGCCAGCACCTCGGCATAGTGCGCCAGGGCCGCGTCCAGGGTGGCCACGTCCTCCTCGCTCGCGCCCTTCTGCGGGCCGTAGACCGCCGGGGCGCCCTTCGGGCCCGTGAGCGGATTGTCCACGTCGCTGGCGAGCACGATCTCGGCCTTGGCCAGCCGGGGGTCCAGCCCCGACAGATCGGCGGTGACCAGGTCGCGCAGCGGGCCGCCGCCAGGGGCGACCGGCTCGCCGTCCGCGTCCAGGAACCGGGCACCGAGCGCCGCGAGCATCCCGGCGCCGCCGTCGGTCGTGGCACTGCCGCCGACGCCGAAGACGATCGAGGTCGCGCCCGCGTCGAGGGCGGCGAGCAGCAGCTCGCCGGTGCCGTACGTGGTGGCCGTCAGGGGCGCGAAGACGCCCTTGGGGAGGTGCTGGAGCCCGGAGGCCTCCGCCATCTCCACCACCGCGGTGCCGTCGCCGCGCAGCGCGAAGGTGGCCGTCACCGGCACACCGGTGGGACCGGTCACCTGCACCCCATGGGGCGCGAATCCAGCGGCGACAGCCGCCTGTGTCGTGCCGTCGCCGCCGTCGGCGACCGGGACGGCCGAGACCGTCAGCCCGGGGACCGCGCGCCGCAGACCGGCCGTGACATGCCCGGCGACCTCGGCGGCCGTGAGCGAGCCCTTGAATTTGTCCGCGGCGATCAGCACATGTGCTGTGGATGTCCTTGATGCGTCCGCCACCGTGTTTCCCCTTGCTTTCGAACGGGCAGTCGCGCCGCTGTGACCTTATCCGGCACGCGCCACGGCGAACAGGGCACACCGGTCAGCGGTGCCGCCGAGCGCCCCCGGTGTGCGCCCCTCGAAGATCGGCCGGGCGGGCGCGGCCCCGGACCCGCGCCGTCTAGGCTCGCGCCGTGACGACCATGGACTACGCCACCTATATCGCCGGTCTGCCCCGTGTGATCGCGGGCGCGGCTACCCTCTTCCGCGACGCGGAGGGCCGTCTGCTGCTCGTGGAGCCCAACTACCGCGACACCTGGATCCTGCCGGGCGGGACCGTCGAGTCGGACGCCGGCGAATCGCCCCGGCAGGCCGCCCGGCGCGAGACCGCCGAGGAGATCGGCCTGGACATCGAGCCGGGCGCGCTGCTCGTCGTCGACTGGGTGCGCGGCAAGGACCGCCCGCCGCTGGTGTCGTACCTCTACGACGGCGGGGTGCTGGATGCCGCGCAGCTGTCCGCGATCCGCGTGCAGGAGTCCGAGCTGCTGTCCTGGCGCATGGTGCACTGGGACGAGGCCCAGACGCTGGTGAACCGGGAGATCGCGCTGCGTGTCGGCGCCGCATTGAAGGCCCTCGCGGCCGGCCGTGGCCCGGCAGAACTGGAAGACGGTGTTCCGCCGAACGGGTATGACGGCCCGTCGAAATGAGGTGGACACCGGGGCGGCCGTGCTCCTTAGGCTGACCGCCATGGAAGCCATCGCAGCCAAGATCGCACAGGTGCCGGGAGTCGTCGGGGTGATGCTCGGCGGAAGCCGGGCCCGGGGCACCCACCGGCCGGACTCCGACTGGGATCTGGGGGTCTATTACCGGGGTGCGCCGGACCTGGCGGCACTGGAGGCGCTGGCCGCGGAGGTGACCGGCGGTCCCGTCGAGGTGTACGGGCCGGGGTCCTGGGGCCCATGGGTCAACGGCGGCGCCTGGCTGGAGCTGCCCGACGGCCGTCAGGTGGACTGGATCCTGCGGGACGTCGACCGGGTGCGGCAGGTCTGGGAGGAGTGCCGCGCGGGCCGCTTCGAGGTCGGCGTACAGGCCGGTCACCCGCTCGGCTTCTGGTCCCCCGCCTATCCGGGCGAGGCGGCGCTGGGCCGGGTGCTCGCCGACCCCGGGGGCGAACTGGCCCGGCTCCGGCAGGAGACCCAGGACTATCCGGAGCCCCTGCGCAAGGCACTGACCGGCGGCGCGGTCTGGGACGCCGGGTTCTCGGTGGCGATGGCCCGCAAGTCGTACGCGGCCCGGGACGTACTGCACTCGGCCCTGTGCCTCTCCCGCGCCGTCGGCCACCTCGTCCAGGCCCTGCACGCCCACCACCGCACCTGGTGCCTCAACGAGAAGGGCGCCCTCGCCGCAGCCGCGGCCCTGCCGGACACCCCACCCGGCTTCGCCGCACGCGCCACCGCCCTGCTCGGCGAACTCGGCCAAACGGGAGAGGAGTTGGGACGCTCGCTGGAGGAGGCGGAGGAGCTGGTGGCGGAGGTTCGGGGGGTTACGGGGGGCTAGGAGGGGGCGCGGAGCGAGGGGCATGGGCCCGATGGAGGCCCGTCCCGGCTCAGGCCTCGTCCCAGCTCAGGCCGCGTCGACCGGTACCGGCACCAGCGCCATCAGCCGCACACCTCCGCCGGGAAGAGCGTGTCGGCCGTGCGCTCGAAGGCGAGCAGGCGGCGCTTGCGGTCGAGGCCGCCGCCGTAGCCGGTGAGGCTGCCGTTGGCGCCGACGACGCGATGGCAGGGGACGATGATGCCGACCGGGTTGCGGCCGTTGGCCAGGCCGACCGCGCGGGACGCCGACGGGCTGCCGAGCCGCTCCGCGAGCTGTCCGTAGGAGAGCGTCTCGCCGTACGGGATGGTGCACAGCGCGGCCCAGACGCGGCGCTGGAAGGGTGTGCCGCGCAGGGCGAGCGGCAGGTCGAAGGTGGTCAACTCGCCGCGGAAATAGGCCCGGAGCTGGGTGATGGTCTCGGCGAACGGGGGCTCGTCGGGGTCCGCCGGGTCGCCGAAGGTCTCCTGGGGCGGGCGGTGGCGCTGGTCGGTCATGTAGAGGCCGCTGAGGGACTCTCCGGTGGCGACGAGGGTGAGCGGCCCCACCGGGGTGTCGTCCAGGACGGTGTGGGTGACGGGGGCGGCGGGTTCGGGTGCGTGCACGGTCATGGCTGTCATGGCTGGGGGCTCAGTTCGTCGGGAGGTGATTGATGGGGTGGTCATCGGTCGCCCACAGGTACTGGACGGCGTAGGCGCGCCAGGGGCGCCAGAGCGCGGAGTGCCGGATGAGGGCCGCCGGGGTGTGCGGCAGGCCGAGGCCGGCGGCCGCGCGGCGCAGACCGAGGTCGGTGGGGGTGAAGGCGTCCGGGTCGCCGAGCGCGCGCATGGCGATGCACTCGACGGTCCAGGGGCCGATGCCGGGCAGCGCCGCGAGCTGCGCCCGGGCGGCGTCCCGGTCGCTGCCGACGCCCAGTTGCAGCGCACCGGAGCCGAGGGCGGCGATGACGCCGGTGAGGGTGGCCCGGCGGGTGCGGGGCATCGCCAGCTGCTCCGGGTCCAGTCCGGCGAGCGCCGTTGCGGACGGGAAGAGATGACTGAGGCCGCCGTCCGGGTCGTCGATCTGTTCGCCGTGCGCACGGACCAGCCGTCCGGCGTGGGTGCGGGCCGCCGCGGTGGAGACCTGCTGGCCGAGGACGGCGCGGACCGCGAACTCGTCCGCGTCGACCGTGCGCGGGACCCGGCGGCCGGGCGCCTTGTCGACGAGCGGGGCCAGCTGCGGGTCCTCGCGGAGCAGCCCGTCGACGGCTTCCGGGTCCGCGTCGAGGTCGAGCATCCGGCGGCAGCGGGCGATGGCCCCGGCCAGATCGCGCAGATCGGTGAGGGAGAGGCGGCAGTCGATGTGGTCGGGGCGGGGCGAGAGGGCCACGATGCCGTGCCCGTAGGGGAGATGCAGGGTCCGGCGGTAGGCGCCGTCCCGCCACTCCTCGACGCCGGGGACCGCGGTGGCGGCGAGATGCCCGAAGAGGTTGTCGGGGTTCAGCGGCTGCCGGAAGGGCAGCCGCAGCGCGAGCGCACCGGGCACCGTCGCCCGCGGGCCCGGCCGGGCGCGCTGCCGCAGCTCCGTAGGGGACAGCGCGAAGACCTCCCGTACCGTCTCGTTGAAGGTGCGGATGCTGGCGAAACCGGCGGCGAAGGCGACGTCGGCCATCGGCAGTGCGGTGGTCTCCACCAGGAGCCGGGCGGTCTGTGCCCGCTGGGCACGGGCCAGCGCGAGCGGCCCGGCCCCCAGCTCGGCCAGCAGCTGCCGCTCGGTCTGCCGGGTGCTGTAGCCGAGCCGGGCCGCGAGGCCGGGGACGCCCTCGCGGTCGACGATGCCATCGGCGATCAGCCGCATGGCGCGGGCGACGAGGTCGGCCCGCTCGTTCCACTCCGGGGACCCCGGGCTGGCGTCCGGGCGGCACCGCTTGCAGGCCCGGAAACCGGCCTGCTGAGCGGCGGCCGCGCTCGGGTAGAAGCGCATGTTCTCCGGCTTGGGAGGCACCACGGGGCAGCTGGGACGGCAGTAGATGCGGGTGGTGAGCACGGCCGTGAAGAACCAGCCGTCGAAGCGGGCGTCCTTGGACTGCACGGCCCGCAGACAGCGCTCGGTGTCGGTGTGCATGACCTCAGGATTCCTCACCCGGAGCGCTCCGGCTGGCGAGAATCCGACATCAACGTGAGGTGACCAGGGGTGATCAGGGATGCCCAGGGCGGCCTGTCGCCCCGCCCGCCGTGAGCCGGCCCGCCCTATTCCGCCAGGGCCGTCTCGTATGTCTCCCGGGCGCGGTCGTCGAAGACCACGAAGCGGATCTCGTCGAAGGCGCCGGGGGACGCGGCGACCGCGGCGCGGACGGTGGCGACGGCGGTGCGGGCCCCGTCGGCGAGCGGCCAGCCGTACACGCCCGTGGAGACGGCCGGGAAGGCGACCGTCCGCGCACCCAGGTCTTCGGCGACCCGCAGGGACTCGCGGTAGCAGGAGGCGAGGAGCTCGGAGCGGTCCTCGCTCTTCGCCCACACCGGACCGACGGTGTGGATGACCCAGCGGGCCGGCAGTCGGCCGGCGGTGGTGGCGACGGCCTGACCGGTGGGCAGACCGCCGCCGTAGTGCGCGGCGCGCAGGGCGCGGCACTCGTCGAGGATCTCCGGGCCGCCGCGCCGGTGGATCGCGCCGTCCACTCCCCCGCCGCCGAGGAGGGACGAGTTGGCCGCGTTGACCACGGCGTCCACGGCTTGTTCGGTGATGTCGCCCTGGACGAGGGTGAGGGAGGTGCTCATGGCGACGAGCCTAGGGCCTGGCCGCCGGATCTCCGGGAAAGTCGAGCGGGGTGGCCGGGGCGTCACCGGTCCGCGGCCCCGCAGCCCCTGCCGCAGGACCGAACAGCCCCTCGCTCAGCGGTGGTTGGCGCTCAGGCGGCGCCAGACCGTCTTGGCGGCGTAGTGACCGGACATGCCGTGGACGCCGGGGCCGGGCGGGGTGGCCTGGGAGCAGAGGTAGATGGCGGGGTGGGCGGTCTCGTACGGGACCCGGGCGAGCTTGGGGCGGATGAGCAGGCGCAGGCCGGCCGCGGAGCCGGTGTTGGTGTCGCCGCCGACGTAATTGGCGTTGCGGGCGGCGATTTGGGGCGGACCCGCGATCGCGCGGGCCAGCACGAGGTCGCGGAAGCCGGGGGCGAAGCGCTCGATCTGCCGCTCGACGACCTCGGTGGCGTCGCCCTCCCAGCCGTTGGGGACATGCCCGTACGCCCAGAAGGTGTGCTTGCCCTCGGGGGCCCGGGTGGGGTCGATCAGGCTGGGCTGAGCGGTGATCAGGAAGGGGACGGCGGGGTCCCGGCCGTGGGTGGCGGCGTTGAGCGCGGCGCCGATCTCGCCGCTGGTGGGGCCGATGTGGACGGTGCCGGCACGGTGCGCCTCCTTGGCCGTCCACGGGACCGGGGCCGACAGCGCGTAGTCGATCTTGAAGACGCTGGGGCCGTACTTCACGTCGCGGTAGGCGTTGCCCAGTCCGGCGATCCGGGCGAGCGCGGTCGGTGAGGTGTCGAAGACGTACGCGCGGGCCGGCGGCAGGTCGTCCAGGCGCTTGACCTCGAAGTCGGTGTGCACCACACCGCCATGGGCGCGCAGCAGACCGGCGAGCGCGTCGGAGATCGCCTGGGAGCCGCCGCGCGGGACCGGCCAGCCCTTGTGGTGCGCGGCGAGCGCGAACATCAGGGCCATACCGGAGGTGCCGATGCCGCTGAGCGGGGCGTTGGCGTGCGCCCCGAGGCCGGCCAGCAGCCCGCGGGCCTTCGCGCCCTGGAAGCGGCGGTTGAGGAGGCTGACCGGCTGCATCCCGACCAGGCCGAAGCGGGCGTACGTCACCGGGTCGTGCGGCAGACCGAGCCACTGGGTGCGCAGGAAGTCGTGGGCCATGGTGTCCCACTTGCCGACGAAGGGCGCCACCAGCCTGCGGTAGGCGCCGGCGTCCCGCGGGCCGAAGGACATGGCGGTCTCGCCGACGGAGTGGGCGAGCACGGCGGCCGTGCCGTCCGGGAAGGGGTGCGCCATGGGGAGGTCGGGGTGCAGCCATTCGAGGCCGTAGCGGTCCAGCGGCATGGCGGAGAAGGCGGGCGAGCCGATGCCGGTGGGGTGCACCGCCGAGCAGGGGTCGTGGCGGAAGCCGGGGAGGGTCAGCTCCTCGGTGCGGGCGCCGCCGCCGATGGTGTCGCGGGCCTCGAAGACCTCCACGGACATGCCGCGGCGGGCCAGTTCGGCGGCCGCCGTCAGGCCGTTGGGCCCCGCTCCGATCACCACGGCATCGAGCATCCTCGGCACCTGCGCCACTCCCCTCACGTCCGGCCCTCGACGTCGAGGGTCAGTTGGCGGCTGCCAGCAGTCCGAGGATACGCCGCGCCGTTTCGGCGTCCCGCGCCGCGGTGAAGGGCAGCGCATTGCCGCCTTCGATACGGAACGGCTGCCCGGCGACCGTGCCGCTGGCGCCGCCCGCCTCATGGACCAGCAGCAGCCCGGCCGCGTGGTCCCAGGCGTTCTCCCAGCTGAAGGCCGTGGCGTCGATCTCGCCGCGGGCTATGTGCAGATACTCCAGGCCCGCCGAGCCACAGGGGCGCGGGGCGATACCGCCGGTCTCCAGGGTGGCGAGCACCCGCTTCTGCTCGTCGTCGGTGAAGTCGTAGTGGGAGGTGGCGACATCGAGGACGGCACCGGAGGACGGGCTGCCGGCCTGGAGCGGTACGCCGTTCAGCCGGGCGCCGGCGCCGCGGCGGGCGATGGCCATCAGGCCCAGTGCGGGCGCGTACGTCCAGGAGGCCAGCACCTCGCCTCGGTGGGCGAGCGCGACGAGCGTGCAGAAGCCGGGGTCGCCGTGCACGAACTGGCGGGTGCCGTCGACCGGGTCGACGATCCAGACGGGAGCGTCACCGTGCAGCGCGTCGAGCACGCCCGGGTCGGCGTGCACCGCTTCCTCGCCGACCACCCGGGAGCCGGGCAGCAGGGCCGTGAGCGAGGCGGTGAGGTGCTCCTCGGCGAGGCGGTCGGCGACCGTGACGAGGTCGTGCGGCCCGCTCTTCTCGACGATGTCCTCGGCGGCGAGCTGCCGGAAGCGGGGCATGACCTCGTCGGCCGCGGCGCGGCGGATGGCGGCCTCGACGGCGGCCCAGTCCAGGGCCGAGAGGTCGAGCGACGGGCTCTCCTGGGCGGGGGCCGGGGTCGCGGCGGGCGGGGTGGCGGCAATCGGGGTAATCGCGGTCTCTCCTGCTTCCTGGGTACGAAGTGCTTCGATCATGTGTCCATCGAAACACGAGCCACTGACACCCGGGCTGGACTCCAGGTGAACTCCCGATGCCACGGCGGGCACGGGCCGGGGGTCGGGGCGGGGACCGGGGCAGGGACCGGGCCTGGCCTGGCCTGGCCGGTGATCTCCGGACGCGCCCCGCCCCCGGCCCGGCACAGCGCCTCAGCGCCTCAGCGCCCCACCGCGTACCCCTGCATCCCCCGCGGATTCGCCGCCGCGGACAGCACACCCGACTCCGGATCCCGGGCCACCGCACACAGCCGCCCCTCGGACCACGCATCACCCACCGTGACCCGGTGACCACGTCGGCGCAGCCCGTCGATGACCCGCTGACCGATGCGGGACTCCACCGTCACGCTGCCCGGCCGCATCCCGCGCGGGAAGAAGGAGCCGGGGAAGGAGTCCTGGTGCCAGTTCGGGGCGTCGATGGCGCCCTGGAGGTCGAGGCCGCCACGGACCGCCCCGCGCAGCGCCACGGCCAGGAAGAAGTGCACCTGCCACTGGTCCTGCTGATCGCCGCCCGGCGTCCCGAAGGCCATCACCGGGACCCCGTCGCGCAGAGCGAGGGACGGGGTGAGGGTGGTGCGGGGGCGGCGTCCCGGGGTGAGCGAATTGGGCAGGCCCTCCTCCAGCCAGGCCATCTGGAGCCGGGTGCCGAGCGGGAAGCCGAGCGCCGGGACGACGGGGTTGGACTGGAGCCAGCCGCCGGACGGGGTGGCGGAGACCAGGTTGCCCCAGCGGTCGACGACATCGATATGGCAGGTGTCGCCGCGGGTGGCACCGTTCCGGTCGATCTCCGGGGCGACATCCTCCGGTACATCTCCGGGACCGGACGCCCCCGGCACCCCGTGCGCGACGGTCGGCTCGCCCGCCCCGCGCCCGGAGGCACCCCGCGCGTCGAAGCCGTCGGCGCCCGCCGCGGCCGCCACCGCGTGCTTGCTCAGCCTCGGGGCGCGGCCGTCCGGGCTGCCGGGGCGCAGCTCGTACGAGGCACACTCGCCAATGAGGGCCCGACGGTCCGCGTTGTAGCCGTCGCTCAGCAGGGCGTCGAGCGGGACCTCGGCGGCGTCGCCGTACCAGGCCTCGCGGTCGGCCATCGCCAGTTTGCCGCCCTCAATGAGCAGATGGACGTACTCGGGGCTGCCGTACGCGGGCAACTCCGTTGGCAGCAGCGCGAGTTGCTGGAGGAAGACGGGGCCCTGGGACCAACCGCCGGCCTTGGCGACGGTCCAGCCGTTCCAGTCGTACGTGACGGGCGCCTCGTAGGTGGCGGCGAAGGCGGCCAGGTCGTCGCCGGTGAGGGTGCCCGCGTGGCGTTCGCCGGAGGTGTCCATGGCGGGGCGGGCCGCGAAGGCGGCGAGCGCCTCGCCGATGAAGCCTTCGCGCCAAATACGGCGGGCGGCCTCGATCTGCGCTTCACGGCCGGTCCCGGCGGCCTCCGCCTCGGCGATCAGCCGCCGCCACGTGGCGGCCAGCGGCCGGTTCCTGAGCAGCCCTCCGGGGGCGACGGGCCGGCCGTCGGGGAGATAGATCTCGGCCGAGGAGATCCACTCCGTCTCGAAGAGTTCACGGACCGTCGCGACGGTCGCACCGATCCGCTCGACGGCGGGATGGCCGTGCTCGGCATAGCCGATGGCGTACCGCAGCACCTCGGCCAGGGACTTGCTGCCGTGATCGCGCAGCAGCAGCATCCAGGCGTCGAAGGCACCCGGGACCGCGGCGGCGAGCGGACCGGTGCCGGGTACGAGGTCGAGACCCAGCGAGGTGTAGTGCGCCACGCTCGCACCGGCCGGCGCGGGGCCCTGGCCGCACAGCACTCGCACCGGCCCGTCCGCGGGCGCCAGGATGATCGGCACCTCACCCGCCGGACCGTTCAGATGCGGCTCCACGACATGCAGTACGAACCCGGCTGCCACCGCTGCGTCATAGGCGTTGCCGCCGTCCTCCAGGACAGCCATCGCGGACTGGGACGCCAGCCAGTGCGTGGCGGAGGCCATACCGAAGGTGCCTTGGAGGGTCGGGCGGGTGGTGAACACGGTGACTCCTCTGTGCTGCGGTGGGAACGCGGTGCGGTGGGTACCGGGCGGCCGTACCATCGACCGGCCCTTCGCGATCGTACGTACGGCTCGCCGACCCGGCCGAGGCCCTGACGCAGGTCGCCGGGTGCGCCCCTCGCCGACCGGGAGGAGACCGTCCCGGACCGCGGCACATAGGCTCGTGCCCGCCCCGGCAGCCCGGCTTCCGGAGCCCGTCCGGAGCCCCCGAAGAAGCGAGGCGACACCCCGTGAAGCGCACCGCGCTCCCCCGCTCCGCCGAAGGCGTCCGCTGGGACGGCCTGGCGCTGGGCGTCGACGGCCCGGCCCGCCCGCCGCTGCGGGCCGAAGTCGCCGACGGGCGGCGGCTGGTGCTCTTCCAGGGAGACGAGGTCGTCTTGCTGGCCCGGCAGCGGGTCACCCATCGCGGGGTGCATTACGCACGCACTGGCCGCTACACCTCGCCGGTGCCTCCGTTGCGCGCCGGGGCGGCCCGTGCGTACCGGGAGGCCTGCCCGGACGACGGCGCCTGGCTCGCCCGGTGGGCACACCACTTCGCGGGCGCACTCCGGGAGAGCGGCAACGGACCGCTGCATGAAGGGGATTGGCAGCTCACCCGGGGCCTTCCTCCGCGGTGGAACATCAACGCGAACTGGGCCCGGCTGCCGCGGCACGATCCGGCCATCGGCCACATCACCTGGTTCGGCCACGGCGATCCCGAGGAGGACGCCCGTGACATGCTGCCGCTGCGCCCGCTGCCGGCGCCCGATACCGCGCGGGTGAAGGCCTACCGGCGCCAGTACCGTGAGGGCTTCCTGCCTCCGGTCCTCCTCTGGTGGGTGAGCGGCCTCGACACCTTCCTGGTGCTGGACGGGCACGACCGCCTGGCGGCCGCGCTCGCCGAGCACGGCCGCCCGCACGTCCTCGCCCTGGCCCGGGAACTCCCGGACCAGTGGGCCGCCCGCTACGCCCAGCCCCTCATCAGCCACCACGAGGACCAGGTCACCGGCCTGGAGCGGGCCCACGCCGAGTGCCCTCCGCTCGTCGAAACCCTGACCCGGGCGGCCGACCGCCGGCTGGGACAGCAGTTGCACGAGCTGGTCACCGCCCCGGACCGGACCTGCGCCTGGCCCCTCCCCGGCGGCGCCCCCGCCTGGGACGTGCTCGCCGGTCAGCACGCCCCCGGCTGGCACCCGGACACCGAAAACTGACAGGACGGACCGAGGAGGGGCTGCATACGCTCACCCCATGACCGGTATCGACCCCACCCCCGACCAGCCGCCCCACCGCCCCCTCGTCGCGATCCTCTCCGGAGCGGGTATCTCCACCGACTCCGGGATTCCCGATTACCGCGGGCCGAACGGGCTGTGGCGGCGGGACCCGGAGGCGGAGAAGCTGGTCACGTACGACGCGTACATGGGTGACCCGGAGATCCGGCGGCGGTCCTGGCGGATGCGGCAGGACAGCCCGGCGTTCCGGGCCCGGCCGAATGCCGCGCACGAGGCGGTGGCCAGGCTGGAGCGGTCCGGGACCCCGGTGCGGGTGATCACGCAGAACGTCGACGGGCTGCACCAGCGCGCCGGGATGCCCGACCGCAAGGTCCTCGAACTGCACGGCACGGTACGCGCGGTGACCTGTACCCGCTGTCATGCCCGGTCCTCGATGGAGGAGGCGCTGGCGCGGGTGGCCGCGGGCGAGCCGGATCCGGCGTGTCTGGTGTGCGGCGGGATCCTGAAGTCGGCGACGGTGATGTTCGGCGAGCGGCTGGATCCGCAGGTGCTCGGTACGGCACTGGGCGTGGCGAAGGCTGCGGAGATCTTCCTCGCCGTCGGTACGACGCTTCAGGTGCAGCCGGCGGCGTCGCTCGCGGGGGTGGCCGCGGAGCACGGCGCACGCCTGATCATCATCAACGCCGAGCCGACCCCGTACGACGAACTCGCCGCCGAGGTGATCCGCGAGCCGATCGGCAGCGCGCTGCCCCGGCTGCTGGAGGGGCTGACGGAGCAACCGTCCCACTGACCTTCCCCGACGGCCGGCCGGCCGGAAGGCCGCGGCCCGTGGTAGCTCTCGACCGGGCCGTCTCTTTCGGATCATCCTGGGGCAGCAGAACGAGCAACTTCTTCTGCCGGCCGGGAAGCCGTCAAGGAGCGGTCGGCGGGTGCGAGCTGCGTCGGTGACAGATGTTTTCCACTGCCGACGCAGTCCTCGTCAGCTTGTGGTGGGCAGAGCGTCTTCCAGGAGGACCTCTGCTGCCGCCCGCGCGTGCCGTCCGTAGTCCGCGTCACCCAGCACCATGGCGCGGCTGGCGGCCCCGTCCGCGAGGGTTACCAGTTGCTCGGCGAGTGCGGCGGGCTCGCGGCAGCCCAGTTCTGTCACCAGTGCCGTGACCAGCCGCACCATCAGCAGCTTCTGTTCGCGGGCGTAGGAGTGGACCGCGCTCTGCGGGTCGGGGAACTCCGCTGCGGCGTCGATGAACGGGCATCCGCGCACCGGAGCCGTGTCCGCCGCAGGCTGGACGAACAGCCCGAGGATCCGTTCGCGCGCCGGGACGTCTTCGCGCGTCAGCGCGCTCTCCAGGGTGCGCCCCGTCGTGGCGAGGTCTTGCAGGTGGGCGATCACCAGGTCGCTCTTGGTCCGAAAGTACGCATAGAGCGTGCGCTTGGACACCGGTGCCTGCTCTGCGACCTGCTCCATGCCGGTCGCGTTGATCCCCTGGACGGCGAAGAGTTGGGCGGCGGCGGCCAGGATGCGTTCGCGCCCTCCGCGCCCCTGACGTCGAGAGGCCGTAGGCACCGTGGTCATGAGGGAAGTATACGCACTCGTTTACTTAAGAGGGAGCGCCTTGCTAGGGTCACGCGTAGGTAAACGCGATCGTTTACCTACGCGCCTTTGAGGAGTGTTCCATGAGCGGACCGGTCTCCACCGAGCTGAGCGATGCCGCAGAGAAGCTGATACGCGGCCGCCACGCGACACGCGCGTTCCGACCGCAAGCCGTGCCCGAGGAAACCATGCGCGCGATCTTCTCCCTGGCCGGCGCGGCGCCGTCCAACTCCAACGCGCAACCGTGGCGCGTCGAGGTCGTCAGTGGCGCGAGGCGCGAACGCCTGGCGGACGCCTTGCAGGCAGCCCACGCCGAACAGCGCACCTCGGCCGACTTCCCCTACTCCGAGGGCATGTACGCACCCGTCCACCAGGAGCGGCGGGCGGCGTTCGGCGCCGACCTGTACGGAGCGCTGGGCATCGGTCCTGACGACCACGCGGCACGCGCGGCCTACGACGCGAAGGGCCTGCGCTTCTACGGCGCACCACACGCCGCGTTCCTGTTCGTCACCGGCGACGGCGGAGCACGACTGGCCGCCGACGTCGGCGCCTACCTACAGACGCTGCTCCTGGCCATGACCGCATACGGCGTGGACAGTTGCCCGCAGGGCCTGCTCAGCTTCTACGGCGACACCGTCCGGACCGAACTCGGCGTCACCGAAGGGAAACTGCTCGTCGGCGTCTCCTTCGGCTACGCCGACGCGAGCGCGCCGGTCAACCGGGTGACGACCGAGCGGGCCGCCCTCGAAGCCACCACCGCCTTCCACGCCTAGACCGTTGCTTTCGGGTCAGCGTGCGGTGCAGATGTGGATGGCCGCGAGAAACGGCCCAAGGCCCTGTCCGTGCGCCACGGGGGCAGCGCACGGACAGGGCCGGCCTCAAAGGGCCCAGGAGTCGGCCGGGTCGTCCAGCCACACCCTTTCGCCCTTGACGGTCACGGTCAGACCGAACCGGGTCTGATCCGGCTTTCCGCGGTGGACCCACCATCGGAACGCGTTTTCCACCTGTTCCCAGAGCCGGCGGGGGCCTTGTTGCCAGACACGGGCCGTCTTCCCGTCACGGAACATCACACACGCCCATGAGTTGTCGCTCAGGCTGTAGAACCAGACCGGCCGCGCACCGTCGCTCTTGTTCGCCACGATGAACGAACACTGGGGAACACGGAGGCCCATGGCGAACCGCTCCGGGCCGAATTGCTCCCCGACGAACTCCGCTTCGGTGATCGCGGTGGCGGACTCGACACCGTCCGCCACGCTCCCCTTGACGTACTCGGAGTGCGGGCGGGGGACGAACCGCTGAGACCGCAGCTTCATGAACTCCACGGGGCCGGTGAACCTCCCGGACGCGCTCTCACCATCCGGCGCGACCACCAGACGGGCCACCGCGTCGGCGTGGCTGTAGTTGGTCCCCCACGGCACCACGATGATGCCGCCCGGCCGGCATTGCTCCACCCACGCGAATGGGATGGACCGGAGACCGCAGGTAGCGATGACCCGGTCATACGGCGCCCCTTCCCGATAACCCTGGAACCCGTCGCCGTGGATGACCTGGAGGGGGATTCCCAGCCGCTCCACCGTCGCCATGGCGGCCGTGGCCACCGCCCGGTCGACCTCCACCGTGGTCACGCACCCCGGCCCCGCACGGTGGACCATGAGCAACGCATTCCAGGCTGTGGCGGTGCCGATCTCCAGAATCTTGTGGCCGGGCTGAAGCTCCAGGTCCTGGAGCATCCGGAACACCACGGAGGGCATGGACACCGAGCTGGTCGGCACCTGCCCGGGTTCACGGCCGGAGTGCTGCCCGTCGTCCCACTGAGTGACGATCGGTACGTCGGAGTCCGCGTACTCCTGCCACTTGACGGGATCTTCCGCCTTGGACACGGGCACGCTCCGACCGGCCGCCATGTCGAACGGCCACATCAGGTCCGGTAACACGGTGGACCGGGGAACGGCCGCGTACGAGGGTGCCCAGCCGGAGGAAAGGGCCCCTGAAGACATGAGGACGCGCCCCAGCCCGTCAAGGCTGGGACGCCCCTGGTGTGCGTCATTCATGATCGTGTTTCCTCCAGTGTGCTCTCACGCGCCCGCCTCTACGGGTACGCCATCGTGTTGGGGGTGGCGCCGGAGCAGCACGCGACAGTCCACGGCACGGGTCTGATCCCGAGCCCTATCGGCCGCCTCCAACTCACGTTGCAGATCACGGCACTTCGTGCAGCTCACGGCATACCCCGCAGCCGCGCCCCCGGGCGTTTCCTCCGTCGCGCTCACCCCCGCACCCCCCTTCCGTGCGGGTGGCCCGCAATCACCCCGTTCAGGCTCCGGACCTCCAGCGAACGGCCCGCCCGCCGGGCCACCTCCCGCTCCCGGCCGCAGGGGTCGCACACGTTGCACCCCTGAACCGGGACGGGCTCCAGCTGCGATCCGGCCAACGCCGGCCCGAGGTCCGCGACGTCATCGGGGGACACTGAAGCTGTTCGCTCAGCCATCGAACCCCTCACTCTGTGTGGCTAGTTGGTGACAAGAGTGGGGCAAGAATCGCTACTGTGAGAGGGATTCAGCGCCCAACCTGGGCGTTGGTCAGGCCGGCACGTGCGTACGCCGTTGACCGGCGCAAACGCCGCCACCACCGCGAGTGACCAGGTCAATGGTCAGGGGGAGTTATGGGCTCTGATGGAGATGAAGCAGGGGGCGCGGAGGGCGCATACGACCCGCGCCGACAGTTCGCCGAGGAGTGCCGGAGCGCAAGGGAGCTGTACCCCGACGCGCCGCTGAACCAGACTCAACTGGCGAAGCTGGTCCGCACGTCGAAGAGCACCATCAGCCGCGTGGAGACGTGCGTGGGGCCGATCCCTCCGGACCTCCCGGCCCGGCTGGACCAGGTCTTTTCGACAGACGGATTGTTCAAGCGCCTGTACGAGGAGATCACCGCCCAATCGTTCCCGGTGCATTCCCGAAGGCGGATGAAGCTGGAGCTCCGGGCTATCGCCATCGCTGAATGGTCGCCCACGGTGATTCCGGGTCTGCTACAGACCCCGGCGTACGCCCACGCCCTCTTCCGGGAGGGCGACCCACGTGCCACTGATGAGGAGTTGGCCACCAAGGTGCGACACCGGATGGCCCGCCAGGACGTGATGAAGGGAAGTTCCCCGCCGGACTTCTCCGTCATCATCTGTGAGTCGGTGATCCGGCGGAACGTCGGGGGCCTGCTGGTGATGCGGGAACAGCTTGCCGCGTTGCTCACCCACGGCACCCGGCCCACCACCGTGTTGCAGGTACTCCCGCTCTCAGCGGGAACGCACGGGCTGATGGATGGCTCCATGACGATTCTGACCACGACCGATGGCCAACCCGTGATTTACACGGAAGGCATCAGGTCGGGCGCGATCATCGAAGAACCGTCAACGGTGCGCAGCCTCTCCCGGTCCTACGATGTACTCACCGCTTCAGCCCTCTCGCGTGACGCGTCAGCCCGGATGATCCGACAGCTTATGGAGGCATCGTGACCCCCCTGATACACCCATGGGTCAAGTCCAGCTACAGCAGCCAAGACGGCGGCAATTGCGTGGAGTGGTCCCCGGCTCACGCAGGCACCCACGACGCCGTCCCCGTCCGGGACAGCAAAAACCCCAACGGACCGGCCCTCATGTTCAAGTCGGCAGCGTGGTCAGCCTTCGTCGCCGGTGTACAGGCGGGGGACTTCCCCGCGTAAGCGCGTACGCCGACACACATAGGCCCCCTGCCGGATTGCCCGGGAGGGGGCCTGTGCGTGCCTTGTGGAGTGGCCGGGTGTAGTGGCCAGCATCTGAGGTCCCCTTGTAGCCGACAACTGCCTTGTGGCGAGGGGTATTCCCACGTTCCCCGGCCGGGCGGGGTCAGACCGCCCGGCTTCCGCGGCCGGACGCCGTAGTCATGAGCAAGGTGTAGAGGGCCAGCGCGGTGCACAGCCCCACCGCCCAGCCGTAGTCGGCCAGCGGCTTCAGGAACGGGACGAGGCCGTCGGCCGGGAACGGCCCCTTGCCCGGCTGGGAGTACGAGCCGCCCACTGCCAGAAGGCCGCCGACGACGAAGGCGAGGACGGCCCGCCAGTTCCAGCCGGCCGTGTACCAGTAGCGGCCGTCGGGGCGGTAGAGCTCGGCGAGGTCGAGGACCGTGCGGCGGATGATCCAGTAGTCGGCGATGAGGATGCCGGCGACGGTGCCGAGCAGGCCGCCGACCACTCCGAGCCAGGTGAAGATGTACAGCTCGGGGGTGGCGGTGAGCTTCCACGGCAGGATGATCACGCCGACCACGCCGGTGATCAGCGCGCCCGTACGGAAGTTGATGAGTTTCGGCGCCAGATGGGCCAGGTCGTAGGCGGGCGAGACGACATTGGCCGCGATATTGACGGAGATGGTCGCGATCAGGACGGTGACCAGCGCGAAGAGCAGGCCGAAGACGCTGTCGGCCTTGCCGGCCAGGGCGACGGGGTCCCAGACCGGCGCCCCGTAGACCGCCTGAGAGCCGGATGTGACCAGTACGGAGAGCAGGGCGAATGCCGTCATCGTGGTGGGCAGCCCCAGGGTCTGCCCCCAGACCTGGGCCCGCTGCCCGGACCCGAAGCGGGTGAAGTCAGGGATATTTAGAGACAAAGTAGCCCAAAAACCAATCATTCCCATGAGGGACGGGAAGAAGACCGGCCAGAAGTCCTCGCCCCAGCCCAGGGCGCTCGGCTGGTCCAGGAGCGGGCCGAATCCGCCGGCCTTGGCCGCCATCCATCCGAGCAGGGCCAGCGCGCCGACGAGGACGAAGGGCGCGGCCCAGTTCTCGAAGCGGCGCAGGGTCTCCATGCCCCGGAGGATGATGGCGAGTTCGAGGGCCCAGAAGACCAGGAAGCAGAGCCAGAGCATCCAAGGGTAGCCGGCGATCTCCGTCGCCCCGGCCCAGTCACCGCCGAAGATCTTGCCCAGCAGGATGTAGATGCCCTGGCCGCCGATCCAGGTCTGGATGCCGAACCAGCAGCAGGCCACGGCGGCGCGCACCAGCGCCGGCAGGTTGGCGCCGCGCAGCCCGAACGACGCCCGCGCGAGGACCGGGAAGGGGATGCCGTACTTGGGGCCGGCGTGCCCGGTGAGCAGCATCGGCACCAGCACGACGAGGTTCGCCAGCGCGATGGTGAAGACCGCCTGCTTCCAGTCCATGCCGAGTGCGACCAGGCCGGAGGCGAGGGTCCAGGAGGGGATGTTGTGGGCCATGCCGACCCATAGGGCGGCGAAGTTGTAGGTGGTCCAGCGGCGTTCGGCCAGCGGCACGGGGTACAGATCGGCGTTGACGAACCGGCCGTGCGCGGGGATGGCGCCCGGCGCCGGTTCGACGCGGCCGTCCGGGGCGGTGATCTGGTCCGTGGGCGTTATGGGGAGTTCCGGCGGCACGGGTGCGGTCGCGGGCATGCGGGGACCTTTCGTCCGGGTGCGGGCCGCCGGTCGCCGGGCGGCGCGGCGGTGGCACGGTCGCCGCGCCCGGCCGACGGGCCGGGGCGGCGCGCGCGGGGCCGCAACGCGCCTGCGCCCGGGGCCCGTTCAGTCGGCGAACGCGGGAAGGATCTCTGCTCCGTAGGCGTCGATGGTGGATTCCTTGGCGTCGTGCATGGCGTAGAGCGCGAACTGGTCCACGCCCAGGGCCTGGAGCTGCCGCAGCTTGTCGAGGTGTGCGGCGGCCGGGCCGAGCAGGCAGAAGCGGTCGATGACGGCGTCCGACACGAAGCCCGCGTCGGGGTTGCCCGACCGGCCGTGGTGGGCGTAGTCGTAGCTCTCCCGGGACGCGATGTACGCGGTCAGCTCGTCCGGCACCATGCCGGAGTGCTCGCCGTAGCGGGCGACGAGGTCGGCGACGTGGTTGCCGACCATGCCGCCGAACCAGCGGCACTGCTCGCGGGCGTGGTCCAGATCGTCGCCCACGTAGGCCGGTGCGGCGACACAGATCGTGACGTCGGCCGGGTCGCGGCCGGCGTCCACCGCGGCCTTCCGCACCGCCTTGATCATCCACTCGGTGAGGAAGGGGTCGGCCAGCTGGAGGATGAAGCCGTCGGCCAGTTCGCCGGCCATGGCGAGGGCCTTGGGCCCGTAGGCGGCCATCCACACCGGGAGCTTGCCGTCCTTGATCCAGGGGATCTTGATCCGGTGGTCGCCGACGTACGCCTCCCGGCCCTCGGCGAGATCGCGGATGACGCCGATCGCTTCGCCCAGCCGGGCCAGGGTGTTGGGCGGGCGTCCGGCCACCCGCATCGCGGAGTCGCCGCGCCCGATGCCGCAGACGGTGCGGTTGCCGTACATCTCGTTGAGGGTGGCGAAGGTGGAGGCGGTGACCTCGGGGGTGCGGGTGGAGGGGTTGGTGACCATCGGGCCGACGATCATCCGCTCGGTGTGTTCCAGCACCCGGCTGTAGATGACGAATGGTTCCTGCCACAGAACGGCCGAGTCGAAGGTCCAGCCGTAGCGGAAGCCGTTGCGCTCGGCGCGGCGCATCAGGGACACAAGGGCGGAGGCGGGCGGGTCGGCCTGTAGGACAACTCCGAAGTCCACAGCGGCGCTCCTTAGATGAGGTACTGACAGGTGCCACGCGGGATGTACTGGCCGTGTCCCGCGCGTCCGGTGAACTCCCGCCGGTCGAGGACGAGTTCGCCCCGCGAGAGCACGGTTTCGACCTGCCCGGTGAGGCGTTTGCCCTCGTAGGGCGAGTAGTCGACGTTCATGTGGTGGGTCTCGGCGGAGACGGTCTGTTCGACGCTGGGGTCGTAGATGACGAGGTCGGCGTCGGAGCCGGGGGCGAGGGTGCCCTTCTTCGGGTAGAGGCCGAACATCCGGGCCGGGGTGGCGCAGGCGATCTCGATCCAACGGCGGCGGCTGATCCGGCCCTCCACGACACCTTGGTGGAGGAGGTCCATCCGGTTCTCCACGCCCGGCATCCCGTTGGGGATCTTGGAGAAGTCGCCGCGGCCGAGTTCCTTCTGCCCCTGGAAGCAGAACGGGCAGTGGTCGGTCGAGACCACCTGAAGGTCGTTGGTGCGCAGCCCGCGCCACAGCGCCGCCTGGTGCTCCCGCGGCCGCAGCGGCGTGGAGCACACGTACTTGGCGCCCTCGAAGTCCGGCTCGGCGAGGTTGTCGGTGGACAGGAACAGATACTGCGGGCAGGTCTCGCCGAAGACGTTCAGCCCCTTGTCGCGGGCCTGGGCGATCTCGGCGAGGGCCTCCTCGGCGGAGACATGGACGACGTAGAGCGGGGCGCCGGCCACCCGCGCCAGCTGGATGGTGCGGTGGGTGGCCTCGGCCTCCAGGAGGACCCGGCGGACCTCGCCGTGGTAGCGCGGGTCGGTGCGGCCCTCGGCCAGCGCCTGTTCGACGAGGACGTCGATGGCGATGCCGTTCTCGGCGTGCATCATGATCAGCCCGCCGTTGCCGGCGGACTGCTGCATGGCGCGCAGGATCTGCCCGTCGTCGCTGTAGAAGACGCCGGGATAGGCGGTGAAGAGCTTGAACGAGGTGACGCCTTCCGCGACAAGGAGGTCCATCTCCTTGAGGGTGTGCTCGTTGACGTCCGAGAGGATCATGTGGAACGCGTAGTCGATGGCGCACTGGGCGTCGGACTTGGCGTGCCAGGCATCCAGGCCGGCGCGGAGCGACTTGCCGCGGGACTGGACCGCGAAGTCGATGAGGGTGGTGGTGCCGCCCCAGGCCGCGGCGCGGGTGCCGGTCTCGAAGTTGTCGGAGGAGAAGGTCCCGCCGAAGGGGAAGTCCAGATGGGTGTGCGCGTCGACGCCCCCTGGGATGACGTATTTCCCGGTGGCGTCGAGGACGCGGTCCGCCATCCCGGTCCAGCCGTCCGCGGTGTGGCTGCCGTGTGCCGCGAGGGCGGCGACCCGGCCGTCCTCCACCAGGACATCGGCGTGGACCTCATCGGCGGCGGTGATCACCAGTCCGCCCTGCACGACCGTACGGCTCACAATCCTGCTCCCTTCCACACCAGCGACATCGGCGGCACGGGAAGGCGGAGCTCGACGCGCACCATCCCCCTGGCAGGTCTGCTCCGCTGACGCCACGCCACAACCGGTCTACACCCGTAGATCACGGTCGAGAAGGAGACCGTAGAAGCATGTCACCCACGGTGGCAATACCGTGACCGCTAATCAGCGGAGACGTTCGTGTTGCGCCGACGATCAGCTGGACGGTTCAACGCGGGGCACGGGCGAGGGGTGTGTAGTACCCGCGGGAGGGGTGCGGGAGTGACGCGTTGGGCAGGTATGCGCCGAACCGGCGGGCGAACCCGGCGGGCGGCCCGGCATTCTGACGGACGAAGCGGAAAGGCGGCGGGTTCATGGACCAGAGCACACCGTGGGAGTTCTCCGACGACCGGGGGCGCCTGGCGGTGGCCGGCGACCGGCCGCTCAGGATCGTGGCGTACATACAGGCGGGGGCGACGCTGTGGGACCACGGCATACGCCCCGTGGGGCTCTTCGGGTCCCAGCACGACGGCGCCGCCCCCGACCCCGCCAAGGCCGGTGAGCTGCCGCTCGCGGAGATCGGCTATCTCGGTTCGGGCGGCGCACTGCACCCGGACACCCTGCTGGAGGCGGCGCCGGACCTCGTGGTGGCCGTGACCTATGACGGCGAACAGGTCTACGGGCTGGAGCAGAAGACCGCCCTGGAGCTGGAGGCGCATGTCCCGATCGCCACCGTCGCAGTGGGCCCCGGCCGCAGCCTGGCGGGGGTGCGCGAGCGGTTCGCGGCGCTCGCCGGTTCGCTCGGCTGCGGCGAACCCCTCAGCCAGGCACGGGAGTTGGACGCCGCAGAAGACGCCCTGCGGCAGGCGACCGGTGGCGCCGTACGGCCGCGGGTGCTGGCGCTGTCGCCCGCGGGACCGGAGCGGGTGCATCTGGCCCGGCCCAGCTCCTGGCCGGATCTGCGGGCGCTGACCGAGCACGGGGTGGGGCTGCTGGAGCCGGCCGCGGGCGCCGGGGTGAACTGGTCCACCGTCGGCTGGGCGGACGCCGCGGCGATGGCGCCGGACATCGTGCTGATGGACGTACGGGCCAATGCCGCCCGGCCCGAACAGCTCCGGTCCGACGCCCACTGGCGCGCGATCGAGGCCCGGTCCCGGCTGCTGCCGTGGAATCCGGAGGCCCCGTGCAGCCGGCGCGCCCACACCCGCTTCTTCACCCTGGTGGCCGACACGGTGCGGGAGACCGCCCGGACCGTCTGAGGCGTTTCATACGTTACGGCCCGGGACCGCGTCATCCGGCCCGGCGCTCCCGTGCGGACGCCGACCGGGGGCCGGGGCCTCGCGCCTGACGAAACCCCGCCCACCGCTGTGCCGCTACGCCGGAGCCAGCTGGCCCTGCGCCGCCCGCAGTGCGTCCGCCAGCAGATCCGCGCCTTCTTCCGCCTCCGCGATGGTCAGCGTCATCGGGGGTGCGATGCGCAGTGAGGCGCCGCCCTGGCCGCCCTTGCCGATCAGCAGGCCGCGTTCGCGGGCGGCTTCCAGGACCAGGGAGGCGGCCTCCGGCGAGCGCTCGTCGGTGCCGGGGCGGACCAGTTCGAGGCCGATCATCAGGCCGCGGCCGCGCACTTCCCGGACCAGATCGAGACCGGCCGCGACCGCCCGCAGCCGCTCGATGAGCAGGCCGCCGACCCGCCGGGCGTTGCCCTGGAGGTCGTGTTCCAGGAGGTAGCCGAGGTTGGCCAGGCCAGCGGCCATGGTGACCGGGCTGCCGCCGAAGGTGGAGATGGAGTTCGCGGAGAGCGAGTCCATCACCTCGGCGCGGGCCACCACCCCGCCGATGGACATCCCGTTGCCGATGCCCTTGGCGAAGGTCAGCATGTCGGGCGGGCCGTTGTCGGCGTGCGCCTGCCAGCCCCAGAAGTGGTCGCCGGTACGGCCCCAGCCGGTCTGCACCTCGTCGCTGATCCAGAGGATGCCGTGCCGGGCGAGCACCTCGCGGAACGCGGCGTACAGGCCGTCCGGCGGCATGGTGAATCCGCCGACGCCCTGGACCGGTTCGGCGATCAGCGCGGCGACGCCGCCCGCGGTCTGCTGGAGCATGTCCTCCAGGTCGGCGACGCAGGCCTGGGTGTACGCATCGTCGCTCAACCCGGCGTACGGGCCACGGCTGCGCACTCCGCCGTGGACGTACAGCGTCTGGAGGGGCGAGAGGCTGGTGGGTGACCAGCTCTGGTTGCCGGTGATGCCGACGGTGGAGAAGGACCGGCCGTGGTAGCTGTTGCGCATCGCCAGGATCTGGTTGGAGCGGCGGTACGTGGTGGCCAGGAGGAGCGCGGCGTCGTTGGCTTCCGTACCGGAGGTGGTGAAGAAGACCCGGGCGTCGGGGATGCCGGAGAGCGCCGCGATCCGCTCCGCCAGCTCGACCATGGGGCGCGAGAGGTAGAGCGTCGAGGTGTGGATGATCCGGCCGGTCTGTTCGGCGACGGCCTTGGTGACCTCGGGCAGCGCGTGCGCCGTCATGGTGGTGAGGATGCCGCCGAAGAAGTCGAGATAGCGGTTGCCCTCGGCGTCCCAGACGTGGCGGCCCTCGCCATGGGTCAGTTCGAGAGGCCGCTCGTAGTAGAGGCTCAGCCAGGAGGGGAGGACGGATTGATGGCGGGCGTGCAGGCTCGCGGGGTCGTGGTTCATGGCTGCACCAGCCCGTCGTAGGCGTCGGGCCGTCGGTCGCGGTAGAAGGCCCACTGCTGCCGGACCTCGTCGATCATGTCGAAGTCGAGGTCGCGGATGACCAGTTCTTCCTTGGAGTCACTGGCGACCTCGCCGACGAACTGGCCCCGGGGGTCGACGAAGTAGCTGGTGCCGTAGAAGTCGTTGTCGCCGTACTCCTCGACGCCGACCCGGTTGATCGCCGCGATGAAGTACTCGTTGGCGACCGCGGCCGCGGGCTGCTCCAGCTGCCAGAGGTAGGCGGACAGGCCGCGGGAGGTGGCGGAGGGGTTGTAGACCAGCTGGGCGCCGTTGAGGCCCAACTGCCGCCAGCCCTCGGGGAAGTGGCGGTCGTAGCAGATATAGACGCCCACCTTGCCGACGGCGGTGTCGAAGACCGGCCAGCCGGCGTTCCCCGGCTTGAAGTAGTACTTCTCCCAGAAGCCCTTGACCTGCGGGATGTGGTGTTTGCGGTAGGTGCCCAGGACCGTGCCGTCGGCGTCGATGACGGCCGCGGTGTTGTAGTAGAAGCCGGACTGTTCGACCTCGAAGACGGGGACGACGATGACCATGCCGGTCTCGCGGGCCAGGTCCTGCATCCGCCGGACGGTCGGCCCGTCGGGCACCGGCTCGGCCCAGCGGTAGTGCTCGGGGTCCTGGACCTGGCAGAAGTACGGGGCGTTGAAGACTTCCTGGAAGCCGATCACCTTCGCGCCCTGCGCGGCGGCCGCTCTGGCGTACTCCTCATGCTTCGCGATCATCGATTCGGTGTCGCCGGTCCAGGTCGCCTGAACCAGTGCGGCACGCACAACATCGGCCATGAGCTGCTCCTTTGTCGATGCGTCAGCCTGCGCCCGCGCATGATCTACGCCGCGATCTACGCGTGTGGAGGTGACCGTAAGCCCCGTCACGGACCGTGGCAAGACCATCTCCACCGTGGCGCGTCCGGCGGCGCAGCGCAGAATCGACAGGGAAACTTACAAGTTTCCCTGTCGATCTCGTACGCTGGACCTATGCCGGAAAAGAACATGGAGCGCCTGGCGACGGACCTCGGCGCGGCCGTCGCGCAGCTCATGCGGCATCTGCGCGCCGCCTCCCCCCAGGGCGAGCTCACCCCGACGCAGCGGGCGGTGCTCTCCCGGATCCACACCGGCGCTCCGGCCACCATCGCGGCGCTGGCCCGCGCCGAGCTGGTGCGTCCGCAGTCCATGCGGCTGACCGTCGGGGCGCTGGAGGAGCGCGGCATCCTCGCCCGCAGTCCGCATCCGACCGACGGGCGGCAGGTGGTCTTCTCCCTCACCGAAGAGGGCCACCGAGTGGTCGGCGCCGTGCGCCAGGCCAAGCACAACTGGCTGGCGGAGGCCCTCGCCGACCGGCTGACCGCGGAGGAGCGGCAGACCCTGGAGACGGCGGCCGGGCTGATACGGCGGCTGATGCCGGAATGAGCGAGGCCGTCACCGGCGCGGGTGCCAGGGCCGCCACGACGGGCGCGCCGGGCGGTTCCGGTGCGCCCGCCGAGGGCTCCGGCCGCGCCTTCGGCGCCCGGCTGATGACGCCACTGCTGCTCGGCTCGCTGCTCACCCCCTCAACTCGACGATGATCGCCACCGTCCTGGTGGCCATCGGCCAGGACTTCCACGTCGGCGCGGCCGGCACCGCCTGGCTCGTCTCCGCGATGTATCTGTCCAGCGCGGTGGGCCAGCCGTCGCTGGGGCGGCTCGCCGACCGCATCGGACCGCGCCGGGTGTTCGTAGCCGGTGCGCTGACCGTCTGCGCGGCGGGCCTCATCGGAGCGCTCGCGCCCGGCTTCCCGCTGCTGATCGTCTCCCGGGTCGTGCTCGGGATCGGCACCGCGGCCGCCTACCCCGCGGCGATGGCGCTGCTGCGCGCCGAATCACAGCGGGTGGGACGGCCCACTCCCCGGTACGTCACGGCTCCTCGTCGTTCCAGGCCGGACTGATCATGCTGCCGATGTCCGCCGCGACCCGGCGCCACGGCTACCGGCGCCACCCGGACCGGCGGCTGACACCGGCCACCGACACCCGGGCCGCGGCTGCCACTCCGGCCACCCCCGCCGCAACAGCGTGGAGCGGGTCTTCCCGCGGCTGGGCGAGACCGGTACGGCCGACGCGATCCGCACGCTCCTCGGCTGAGGTTCAGCGCCGGGCCCTGGCCCCGGCCCGGTACCCGCACCCGGCCCCGCCATCCGCCCCCGGCCCGGCGCCGTCCGCCCCGCGGCTCAGGGGCGGACGCCCTCGTGCGGCGCCGGATGGCCGGCCGGCCGCCGCTCGTGCCAGCGCAGATCGTCCTGGAGCTGGGCGGCCAGCGAGATCAGCTGCGGCTCGCCGTGGGCCGGGCCGAGCAGCTGGGCGCCCAGTGGCAGGCCGTCGGTGCTGAACCCGGCGGGCACGCTCACGCCCGGCCAGCCGAGGACGTTCCACGGCCAGGCGTACGGGCAGGCGGCGATCATGGCCTGATCCGTACGCCAGCCGCTGAGCTTGGCGAGGGTGCCGATGCGCGGCGGCGGGGTGGCCGTGGTCGGTGTCAGCAGGACGTCGTAGGGGCCGAACAGTGCGCCGATCCGCCGCTGTTGGCGCCGCTCGACGGCGCGCGCCCGGCGCAGTACGGGCCCGCCGAGCAGCCGGCCCATCCGCGCCGCCTCCCGCGTACGGCGGTCCAGCAGCGAACGGTCGGGGACCCGGTCCGCCCACTCCCCCACCCCGGCCGTGGCGCGCGGGACGAAGGCCAGCCCGACCAGCCCGTAGTCCGGCTCCGCCTCCTCGACGAAGTGCCCGAGACGGGCCAGTGTGCGGGCCACACCGGTCACCGCGGCCCGCACGTCGGGGTGCAGCGGCTTGGGCGTGAAGGTGAAGGCCGCCTTCCAGGACAGCGCGATCCGCAGCCGTCCGGGGTCGCGGCCGGCGGCCTCGCGGGCCGCGATGGCGGGCGGCCGGTGCAGATCGCCGTCGTGATTGCCGCTGGCCACGTCCAGCAGCAGGGCCGCGTCCTCGACCGTACGGGCCAGCGGTCCGATGCCGGTGATCCCCTGGAAGGACTCGGGGTCCGGCCAGGTGGAGATGCGGCCGCGCTGGGGTTTGATACCGACGAGATGGGACCAGGCGGCGGGGATACGGACCGAGCCGGCGCCGTCGGTGCCGAGGGCGGCGGGGACCAGCCCGGCCGCGACCGCGGCGGCCGAGCCGCCGGACGAGCCGCCCGGGGTGTGGGCGAGGTTCCACGGGTTGCAGGTGTTGCCGAAGGCCGGGCCCTCGGTGAACGGCCACTGGCCCAGTTCGCAGGCGTTGGTCTTGCCGACGATGATGGCGCCGGCCGCCCGCAGCCGCCGGACGACCTCGGCGTCGCGCTCCTTGGGCGGGAATTCCCCGGCGCAGCCGAACGCGGTCGGCTCGCCCGCCACGTCGGTGTCGTCCTTGACCGCGACCGGGACCCCGAGCAGCGGCAGCCGCTCCCCGGCCGCCAGCCTGCGGTCGGCCTCGGCGGCCTCCGCCAGCGCCGCCTCGGCCCGTACCCGCCGGAAGGCGTTGACGGTGCCCTGGGTGGCCTCGATGCGCTCCAGCGACCGCCGTACCAGCGCGGTCGAGGTCACCCGGCCCTCTGCGAGCGCGCGCGCCTGCTCGGCGAGGCCTTCCAACTCGCCCGCCGTGGCACCGATGTGCCGGACCGGGACCTGCCCGGTCTCGCTGTCCTGGCTCTCGTCAACGCTCACGCTGCGTGCCCTCCCTGGGACCGCTC
>Ga0207426_1000848_pt1 | contig 32201 bp, 26 predicted proteins | sample AraplaMF_Cvi_mMS_FD_184265 | JGI IMG/M metagenome (GOLD analysis project Ga0207426, IMG submission 184265) | Arabidopsis root microbial communities from the University of North Carolina, USA - plate scrape MF_Cvi_mMS (SPAdes) (version 2) | ecosystem: Host-associated > Plants > Roots > Endosphere... | reverse complement strand
CCGGAGCCGACGACGAGATTGAACACGCCGGCGGGAATGCCGGAGCGGGTGATGATTTCAGAGAGCGCATGGGCCGAGCCCGGCACCAGCTCGGCCGGCTTGAACACCACGGTATTGCCGTAGCAGAGCGCGGGCGCGATCTTCCAGGCCGGGATTGCGATCGGGAAATTCCAGGGCGTGATCATGCCGACGACGCCGACAGGCTCACGCGTCAGCTCGACATCGAGGCCGGGGCGCACCGAGGCGCCCTTTTCGCCGATCAGGCGCAGCGCCTCGCCGGCGAAGAACGCAAAAATCTGACCGGCGCGCGCGACTTCGCCGATGCCCTCAGGGAGCGTCTTGCCTTCCTCGCGGGCGAGCAGCTTGCCGAGCTCTTCCTTGCGGGCAAGGATTTCGGTCGAGATCTTGTTCAGCGCGTCATAGCGCACCTGCGGGGTCGATTGCGCCCAGGCGGGGAAGGCGGCCTTCGCGGCGGCAATCGCCTTTTCGGTCTGCGCCTTGTCGGCCTTGGCGTATTCGCCAACGAGATCGTTGGTGTTCGAGGGGTTGATGTTCCTTGTGACGCCGGAGCCGCCGACCCACTCGCCGCCAATGAAGTTTCGCAGGATCTCGGTCATCTCATTCCTCCAGAGGAAAAGTTTCTCAACGCACGAGGCACGGACGCTTGTCGTCGAACGTCCAGCCTGGGATCAGGTCCTGCATGGCCGTGGCGTCGTCGCGGGCGCCGAGGCCATGCTTCTTGTAGAGCTCATGCGCAGCCTCGATGGCGGAACGGTCGATCTCGATGCCGAGGCCCGGTCGCTCCGGCACGGCGATCTTGCCGCCCCTGATCAGGAGGGGCTCCTTCGTCAGTGCCTGGCCGTCCTGCCAGATCCAGTGCGTGTCGATCGCGGTGACCTTGCCGGGGGCGGCGGCGCCGACATGGGTGAACATGGCGAGCGAGATGTCGAAATGGTTGTTGGAGTGCGAGCCCCAGGTCAGGCCGTTGTCGCGGCAGGTCTGGGCGACGCGCACCGATCCCTGCATGGTCCAGAAATGGGGATCGGCCAGCGGAATGTCCACGGCGCCCAGGCGCAGCGCGTGAGAGAGCTGGCGCCAGTCGGTGGCGATCATGTTGGTCGCGGTCGGCAGTCCCGTGGCGCGGCGGAACTCGGCCATGATCTCGCGGCCGGAGAAGCCGGCCTCGGCGCCGCAGGGATCCTCGGCGTAAGCGAGAATGCCGTGCATGTTCTTGCAGAGGCCGATCGCCTCATCGAGCGACCAGGCGCCATTCGGATCGAGCGTGACGCGCGCATCGGGGAAGCGCTTGGCGATCGCGGTGACGGCCTCGATCTCCTGCTCGCCGCGGAGCACGCCGCCCTTGAGCTTGAAATCGGCGAAGCCGTAATGGTCGTGGGTGGCTTCGGCGAGGCGCACCACGGTGTCCGGCGTCATCGCCTCCTGATGGCGGAGGTTGAACCATTCAGCCTTGCCGGTCTCGCCCTTGACGTAATCGAGCTTCGACTTGGTGCGATCGCCGACGAAGAAGAGATAGCCGAGCGTCTCGACGCTCTTGCGCTGCTGGCCTTCGCCGAGCAGCGCCGCGACCGGCAGATTGAGATGCTGGCCGAGCAGGTCGAGGAGCGCGGATTCGATGGCGGTCACCGCATGGATCATCACGCGGAGGTCGAATGTCTGCTTGCCGCGGCCACCGGCATCGCGGTCGGCGAAAGCCGTGCGAACGTCGGCGAGGATGCTGTTCATCGCGCCGACGGTCTTGCCGATCACGAGATCCCGGGCATCCTGGAGCGTCTGCCAGATCTTTTGGCCGCCCGGTACCTCACCAACGCCGGTGTGACCGGAATTGTCGGTGAGGATGACGATGTTGCGGGTGAAGAACGGCGCATGCGCGCCGCTCAGATTGAGGAGCATGCTGTCGCGGCCTGCGACCGGGATCACCTGCATCGCCGTGACGACAGGTGCGCCAGCGACTGGCGCGCCGGAAATACCAGTCTGGGCCATCGGACGCTCCTCCATGTTATCTTGTTTATTCCGCGGCCTGTTGAGACGACCGGCCGGCGGGCAGATTTTTCACCAGTGCGGTCAGCTCCGCAAGCTCCTGCTCGGTGAGATCGGTCAGCGGCGGCCGGACCGGGCCGGAGTCACGGCCGATGACCTTCATGCCGGCCTTGATGATCGAGACGGCGTAGCCCTTCTTGCGGTTGCGGATCGCGATCAGCGGCAGGATGAAATCCTTCAGCCCGGCATGAATCGTCGCATGGTCGCGCTTGCGCACCGCGGCGTAGAAGTTGGTGGCGAATTCCGGCACGAAGTTGAATACGGCCGAGGAGTAGGTCGTCACGCCCATGTCGAGATAGGGCAGCGCGAAGGTCTCCGCGGTCGGCAGGCCGCCGACATAGGTGAGGCGATCGCCGAGCTTGGTGTAGACGCGGGTCATCAGCTCGATGTCGCCGATGCCGTCCTTGTAGCCGACCAGGTTTGGGCAGCGATCGGCGAGGCGGGCCAGCGTGTCGGGCTGCAGGATGGCGTTGTCGCGGTTGTAGACGATGACGCCGATCTTCACGGAGGCGCAGACCGCCTCGACATGGGCGGCAAGGCCCTCCTGCTCGGAATGGGTGAGGTAGGGCGGAAGCAGCAGCAGGCCGTCGGCGCCGGCCTTCTCGGCACCGATGGCAATCTCGCGCGCGGTGGCGGTGCCGTAGCCGGTGCCGGCGAGCACGGGCACGCGGCCCTTGGTCTCGTCGACGGCGATCTTCACGACCTGCGGAACCTCGCTCGGCGTCAACGAGAAGAACTCGCCGGTGCCGCCGGCGGCGAACAGGCCGGCGACGTCGTAGCCGCACAGCCAGTCCATGTTGGCGCGGTAGGTCGCCTCATCGAAGGAATAGTCCGCCTTGAAGGGCGTGACGGGGAAGGACAGGAGGCCCGATCCGATTGTCTGGGCCATCTCCTGCGGGGTCATCTTGCTCATGGGCGCGGCTCCCTGTTTCGCGTGTTGTGGAGGACGCGGGCGAAGCCTGCGCGTCCATGCCCGCGTTGTTTAGGAGACGGTTCGATGCGCGTCCAAGCCAAAGCCTATATCGACTGATGCGGATTGAGCATCAATCCTCGGCGATCTCCGCGGAGGACAATTCGCCGGCGATTTTGACCAGCGCCGACAGCAGCGGATTCTCGTCGTCGCGGCGCCACACCATGAACAGCTCGACCGGCACGCGGTTGCGCAGCTTCAGCGGACGCAGCCGGACGTCGGAGATCTTCAGGCCCGCGGCTGCGGCCGGCACGATGGCAAGGCCGAGGCCGGCGCGCACCATGGCGAGGATCGAATGGATCTGGCTGAGATGCTGGACGTAGCGCGGCAGCACATCGGAGCGGGTGAATTGCGCCACCAGCAGATCGTGGAAGTAGCGGCTCTCATAGGGCGAATACATCACGAACGGCTGGTCGTCGAAATCCTTGACGGTAATGCTGTCGGCATTGGCCAGCGGATGTTTCTTCGGGATCGCGGCGAGCAGGGGCTCGGCGACGACGCGGCGGCTGGTGAGCTCGGGTCGCGCGATCGGCGGCCGCAGCAGGCCGGCATCGATCTGGCCCGACGTGAGCGCCTCGAACTGATCGCCGGAAACCATCTCCTTCAGCGAAAAGTCCACTTCGGGCAGCTTGGCGCGGCAGGCCGCGACCAGCTCCGGGAGGAAACCGTAGGCGGCGGCGGCCGTGAAGCCGATCTTCAGCGAGCCGGTCTTGCCGAGCGCGATGCGGCGGGCGACCTGCGAAGCGCTTTCCGCGAGCTTCAGGATACGGCGCGCTTCGGGCAGGAAGCTGCGGCCCGCCGGCGTCAGGCGCACCGAGCGGCTGGTGCGCTCCAGCAGCGGGGCGTCGATGATGTGCTCGAGCACCTGGATCTGCCGGGACAGCGGCGGCTGGGTCATGTTCAGCCGCGCGGCGGCGCGGCCGAAGTGCAATTCCTCCGCGACTGTCACGAAACAGCGGAGCTGGTTGAGGTCGAACATCGATACATGCCTTAGATGGATAAGGCGTTTCCCCGGCACTTCTAGCATCGATCACCCCCAAAACAAAGACGGCGGCTGAAGAAGCCGCCGTTGAGTTGCCTGTCCCGCGCCGATCATTCGGAGCGCTCAGGAGGAACGTTTGAGCACGACCCGCTCGATCTTGCCGACCACGACGAGATAGGCGAATGCGGCCACCAGCGCGTTGGCGCCGACGAACACCAGCGCCCCGTTGAACGAACCGGTCGCCGCCAGGATGTAGCCGATCACGATCGGGGTGGTGATCGAGGAGAGGTTGCCGAAGGTGTTGAACAGGCCGCCGGAGACGCCGCCGGCTTCCTTCGGCGAGGTGTCGGAGACGACGGCCCAGCCGAGCGCGCCGATGCCCTTGCCGAAGAAGGCGAGCGCCATGAAGCCGACCACCAGCGCCTGTCCGTCGACATAGTTGCAGGCGATGATCGACATCGACAGCAGCATGCCGCCGACGATCGGGATCTTGCGCGCCATTGTCAGCGAGCCGGTCCGGCGCAGGATCGCGTCCGAGATGATGCCGCCGAGCACGCCGCCGATGAAGCCGCACAACGCGGGCAGCGTCGCGACGAAGCCGGCCTGCAGGATCGACAGGCCGCGCTCCTTGACGAGGTAGACCGGAAACCAGGTCAGGAAGAAATAGGTCAGCGTGTTGATGCAGTACTGGCCGAGATAGACGCCGAGCATCATGCGGTTGGAGAGCAACTGGCGGATGTGGTCCCATTTCGGGCCGGAGTCCGGCGCGCGCTCATCCCTGGGCGCGTCGAGATCGACCAGCGCGCCGCCGTCCTTGATATAGTCGAACTCGGCTTCGTTGATGCCGGGATGTTCTTTCGGCCCATACACGGTCTTGACCCAGGCAATGCCCATGATGACGCCGAGCCCGCCCATCACGAAGAACACGTAGCGCCAGCCGTAATCGTGCGCGATCCAGCCCATCAGCGGCGCGAAGATCACGGTCGCGAAATATTGTCCGGAGTTGAAGAAGGCCGATGCGGTGCCGCGCTCGTTGCCGGGAAACCACGCCGCGACGATGCGGGCATTGGCAGGGAAGGACGGCGCTTCCGCGACGCCGACGAGCAGGCGAAGCGCGAACAGCACGGCGATGGCTGCGCCGGCGCTGAGAAAGCCGACCCAGCCCTGCATCATCGTGAACAGCGACCACACGATGATGCTGAAGGCGTAGACAAGGCGCGAGCCGTAGCGGTCGAGGAGCCAGCCGCCCGGCACCTGCGCGATCACATAGGACCAGCCGAACGCCGAGAAGATCCAGCCCATGGCGACGGGATCGAGATGCAGCTCCTTGGACAGCGCGGGGCCTGCGATCGACAGCGTGGCGCGGTCGGCATAGTTGACGGTGGTGACCAGGAACAACATGGTCACGATGAACAGCCTGACGCGAGATCTCCTCACGTCCGCTGCGGACACCACTGCGCTCATCACGCGCCTCCTTAGAACTCGAAACGTTTCCCTCGTTGCGACTCCTAGAGGCGCACGCGGCAAAGTGTCCAAGTTGAAGGGAGTATCGATCGATGCCGTTTTTGGATTGATGGAACGGCGGGTATAGAGGACATCACAAGCCCGTCATTGCGAGGAGCTCTTGCGACGAAGCAATCCAGACTCGATCCATGGAAAGATCCTGGATTGCTTCGCTGCGCTAGCAATGACAGTGGGGAGAGAGCCTGCTCTTGTCTGCTACTGCTGCGCGCCGCCGAGCAGCGGCGCCAGCAATCCGCGCGTCACGCCGGGCGGCACGGCGTCCAGCCCCAGCACGGAGCTCGCGGCGGGCAGCGCCGCATCCGCCATCGCGGCGTGACCTTCGGCGCTCGGATGCACGGCGCCGCCATAGACGGCCGACAGCACGCCCCAGGTCGCGTCGTGAATGTCGGTCGGCTGGCTCGCGGCGGGCAGGCCCTGCGGATAGGTCATCGCGGCGAAATAGCTGTCATTGGCGTCGCGGATCCACCGCGCGCGCGGCAGGTAGGCGCGGTACTCGGAAGCGCCGCGGCCGCACATCATTGGCTGGCTCGCCGCACTCACGATGTCGGGATTGAAGCTCTTTCCGTTCTCGGCAAAGCAGGTGCGATCGAACTCGGGATCGTTGCCCGAATGCGCGCAAAATCCGTGATCGGCGAACGCGGCCTGATGCGTGTCGACGAAGGTCATGCGGTCGGCTTCGGGATCGCGGCACAGCGCGCCGCGCGTGCAGGTGGCGAGCCCTTTCAGTTGCGGCAGGAATTCGGTGTCGACGAAGGTCGAGACCCGCGCGAGGCGCTGCGGGTCGGCATTGAAGGATGGATGGATGTCGAAGCCGGCGCGGCCGCCGCGGCAGGGCACGCCGCCGTCGGCAAGGGCAGGATTGGCGTAGGAGACATAGACCACGTGCGAGAGATCGCCGCCGACCAGCGGCTTCAAGGCCTCGCGCAGCTTGACGAAGTTCTGCGGCAGCTCGCGCTGCAGAGCGTCGCGGGAATCGTCGACGCTCGCCATCACGCCGGAGCGGCGGAAAATCGCGCGCTCGGTCGCGGTCTCGACGATGACGTCGGCAACGAGACCGGAGAAATAGATGTCGTTGGCGCCGACCGAGAGCAGCACGAGATCGAGCGTACGGTCGGGCTGGCGCTTCTTCGCCGCGGTCAGCGCTTCGCGCAGTTCGGCGACCTGCGCGTTGACGCTGGTGTTGCAGACGCCGGTCTTGCCGGGCGGGCATTCGCGGGCGCGCTGCGAGCCCAGCAGGCCATCTCCGATGGACGCGCCGGTGCAGGCGAGCGGCAGGAAGGTGACGGCGATGTGGGTGTAGCGCACAGCGAGCGCCAGCGCGGTGCGGGTCTGGTAGCTGTAGAGCGAGCGATGGCAGGGCGAGTTGAGCCAGAGCGCGCTGTAGCGCTGCCAGTTGGCGAGCGTATCCGGCGCCTCGCAGGCACGGCCGCCCTTGTAGCCGGCGCGGCTCGGCCGGTAATACTGCGCTCCCGCCGTGCCCAGATACGAGCGGAAGCAGAATCCGTCATCGGCGAGCGCCAGCGGACGGTCCGGGTTGCCTTCGCCGGAGGCTATGCTGTCGCCGAGGCCAGCGATGAAGATATCGCGGACCTGGATCTCGGTCTGGACGCGCTGTGCCGGATCGGAGCCGGCGGAGACGTCGACGCTCGCCACCGTCTGCTTGCCATAGCGGACGCGCAGGTTGACCGGCTCGGCGCAGTCGAAGGTGGATGATTGCGGCCCGTCGCCGTCGTCGAACGACCAGGCGCAGGTCGCACCGACCGGCACCGCGCCGGTCAGGCGCACCGTGATCGGATGGTCGCTCGGCGTGATGTAGTTCTCTTTGACGTTGTCGCGGGTGCAGGGCTGGTTGACCCGGCCCTGGAGGTCGATGCAGAGCCTGTTGACCATGTTGCGGGCCCAGCCGCGTCCCTCACTCTGGAGTTCCAGCGACTGCTCGGCGGCGAGGATGCTGCGGTTACGCGCATTCTCGACATGGAGCTGGAAATCACGCTCCTCGCGGAACAGGCGGAAGCGGTTACGGACCTCCCAGGAGATCTGCATGGCGCCGGCATCCTGCGCGGCTGCGCGCTGGAACGGCAAGGACATCAGGATGCCCGCAAGCATCAGGCTGCCTGCGACGAAGGTGCGAAGAATTGATTGGATCATGGCCCGCGTGTTCAACGGCAAAGTTGAGGCGGAAATAAGAGAGCATTGCTCCGCCGCCTGCAACCTTTTGACCTGCCGCTTTTACCGCTTGCTGGCCTGCCGGAGCGCCCGTTCGCGCTCCATCGCTGCCACCTGCTTGGGCAGATTGGCCTGGGCGCAGGCCTCCGCCAGACGCCGCCGTTCCTGCCAGGGCTCGACCACGTTCATCCAGAGCTCGCGCGCCCCCATGATGGAGATGGCGAGGCCGAACGGGACCACGAAATAGAGGATGCGGAACACCAGCAGGGTCGCCAGCAGCTGCTCGCGGCCGAATTCCGGCAGCGCCACCAGCATGGCGGCATCGAACACGCCGATCGAGCCCGGTGCGTGGCTGGCAAAGCCGAGCAGCGTCGCCAGGATGAACACCACGGCGAGCGACAGGAAGTCGATATGCGGGGTGGCCGGCACCAGCAGGTACATCGCCAGCGCGCAGAAGCCGAGATCGACCACGCCGATCAGGATCTGCACCAGCGTCAGCGGCGCCGAGGGCAGTACCACCTTCCAGCCCTTCTGGCCGAGCTCGCGGCGCTTTTCGCCCATGCAGAGCCAGACCAGATAGGCGGCGATCGAGACAAGGCCGCCGATCGCGATCAGCCGGTTGATCGAGGCCGGCAGCTGATCCATGTACGAGGCGGCATCGGGATGGATCGCCATGCCGATCGAGAGCACGAAGATGTTACCGAGCCAGAAGGTCAGGCCCGACAGGAAGCAGATCTTGGCGACGTCGATCGCGTTCAGCCCGTAATCCGAATAGATCCGGAAGCGGATCGCGCCGCCGGTAAAAACGGTGGCGCCGATGTTGTGGCCGATCGAATAGGACGTGAAGCTGGACAGTGCTGCAATGCGATAAGGCACGTGCTTCTTGCCAATCGTTCGCAGCGCGAAAAAATCGTAGAAGGTCAGCGTACAGAACGCGAAGACGACGCAAATCGCCGCCAGCCCGATATTGCCGCGGGGAATCTCGGTCAGCGCGGTCAGAATGACCCCGGTGTCGATGCCCTTGAGGGTGCGCACAAGCGTTGTGACCGCGAAGGCGATGATGAATACGCTCGCGGCGATGCCGAGCCGTCGCCAGCCGATCCATCTCTTGAAGCCGCGTTTCAGCGCGGGCAGCAGTCCGTGCATTCATCCTCCCGGCGGGGGGCAAGACCGACCCCGCCAGACATTGGCAGGTCGGGTGCGATCGCTGCCCGAACCGGGCTTCGATCGCTAGGTATGATGTAGCTCATTTAAGGCAAAAACAGCGACTTGTGCAGCCCTTGACAACGATAGGTTCTGCGCCGGACCGGTCGCTTTTGTCATATGTGGTTCACATCGGAGTGCGCGTTAAGCATACGAGTCGCGCGGCAGGCCCGGATCGCACGTCCATATGACGATATGATCTCAAATCCAGCCGCCCTCAACGTTGTTCCAGCGCAAGCGATGCGAAGCCTTTTAGGAACGTCGCCGATGCGCATGGGTTAGCGCCTCATCAGCAATCGAACATGGCGGAATTAGGCGGCTTTCGTGCAGGCCGGCGCCTCCGTGTTCCCGAAACCGTTAGAGGATCGGAAACGATGGGACTGTTCACAAAAGACATCAAGACCATGAACGACCTGTTCGTGCATCAGCTTCAGGACATCTACTACGCCGAGCAGCAGCTCACCAAGGCACTGCCGAAAATGGCGGACAAGGCGACCGATCCGCAGCTGAAGCAGGGCTTTTTGACGCACCTCGAAGAAACCAAACAGCACGTCAAGCGGCTCGAGGAAGTCTTCAAGATGCACGGCGCGGAGGTCAAGGCGGTGAACTGCCCGGCGATCGACGGCATCATCAAGGAGGCCGACGAGACGGCCGGTGAAGTCGCCGACAAATCGGTGCTCGACGCCGCCCTGATCAACGCGGCGCAGGCCGCCGAGCACTACGAGATCGCCCGCTACGGCAGCCTGGTCGCCTGGGCCAAGCAGCTCGGCCGCAACGATTGTGCCGCCGTGCTCGCCAAGACGCTCGAGGAGGAGAAGGCAACCGACAAGAAGCTGACGACGCTCGCCGAGAGCAAGGTCAATCTGCGCGCGGCGAGCTGATTAACCGTGTAGCGACTGAAGCGCCGCGCAGACATCTGTGCGGCGCTTGCGCATCCATCATTCGGTCATTGTCGAAGCATGATGGCCGAGCAAAAGCCTAAATTGCGCATGGGGCTGCAACCGAGGTGGCAGCATGCGCGCCAACACCATCAAACATCAAATCTTCGATGCCGACGCCGGTGCACCGCGTGCGGGCTCGCGTCTGGCGACTTCGCTCACGCTGGCCGCGATGAGCCTCGGCTATGGGGTAGTGCAACTCGACGTCACCATCGTCAACACTGCGCTGGATTCGATGAGCAAGACGCTCGGCGGCGGCGTCGCCGAGCTGCAATGGGTGGTGAGCGCCTACACCATTGCCTTTGCCGCCTTCATCCTTACCGCCGGTGCGTTCGGCGACCGCATCGGCGCAAAGCGCATTTTCATGGCGGGGTTCGCAATCTTCACTGCGGCTTCGCTCGCCTGCGCATTGTCTCCCGATGCCATCGTGCTGATCGGAGCGCGGCTGGTGCAGGGGCTGGCGGCAGCCATCCTGGTGCCGAATTCCCTGGCGCTGCTCAATCATGCGTACACGGACGACCGTGCCCGCGGGAGCGCTGTCGCGATCTGGGCTGCAGGCGCCAGCCTTGCATTGACCGCAGGTCCCTTCGTCGGCGGCGCACTGATCACGTTGGTCGGATGGCGTGCAATTTTTCTGGTCAATCTGCCGATCGGACTCGCCGGCCTGTGGTTGAGCTGGCGCTACGCGACCGAGACCACGCGGACGCGCTCGCGCGAGCTGGACCTTCCCGGTCAGTTCGCCGCAATCGGCGCGCTGGGGACGCTCGCCGGCGCGATCATCGGGGGCGGTGCGCTCGGCTGGCAGCATCCTGCGGTGATCGGGGCATTCGCCGCGTCAGCCGTTCTGGCCACCCTGTTCGTCTGGCGCGAGAGCGGCGCGGCGCAGCCGATGCTGCCGCTGTCGCTGTTCGGTCACCGGTTGTTTACCCTGACCACCATCGTCGGCCTGCTCGTCAACGTCGCCATCTACGGCCTGATCTTTCTGCTCAGTCTGTACTTCCAGCGGATCAACGGGCTATCGGCCTGGTGGACCGGGCTCGCTTTCGTGCCGATGATGGGCGCGGTGCTGCCGGTCAATTTGCTGGCGCCGCGGGTTGCGGAGCGGATCGGCCCATGCCCGACCATCGTCGTCGGGGCCTGTATCGCGGCGTGCGGCTGTCTCGGCCTGCTCTGGATCGAAGCCGGTACGAGCTACTGGGCGATGTGCGCACAGATGATCGCGATGAGTGGTGGTCTTGGCCTGTTGGTGCCGCCGCTGACCTCGACCCTGCTCGGCAGTGTCGAAAAGGCGCACTCCGGCATCGCCGCCGGAGTCCTGAATGCGACGCGCCAGACCGGCAGCGTGCTCGGCGTCGCGCTGTTCGGATCGCTGGTGGAGTCGAACGGTACCTTCCTGTCTGGCCTTCACCTGGCGCTAATCATATCGGCTACGGTTCTTCTGCTCGCCGCCGGCGTGATTGGCCTTGGCGTGCGGACGCAGGCAGCAACGTGAGCCGCCGCACACATTACCTGTTCACCATTTTCGGAGCCGGCGCATAGCCGGTTACCGACTGTCCATCTCTGCCGTCTCTAGTGCAATTGGAATAGAGGCTGGCAATGTACCAAGTTATTTACTGTCTGACGTACGAGCATGACTGGCGCCTGGTGGCGCTCGGCGGCGCGGTGTGTCTGCTGGCAAGCGCTGCGGCGGTCAGCCTGTTCCACCGCGCACGGGCGGCCATTGGTGGTGCCCGCGTCTCGTGGATCGCGCTTGATGCGGTCGTCGCGGGCGGTGGTATCTGGGCCACCCATTTCATCGCGATGCAGGCCTACGGGCCCGGTGCGGGCGGTGCCTACAACATTCCGGTGACCGTGCTGTCGCTGATCTTCGCGATCGCGGTCACCTTCGTCGGTCTCAGCATCTCGGTGTCAACGACGCGCGCGGATCTCGCCGCGTTTGGTGGTGCCATCGTCGGTGGCGGCGTTGCTGCCATGCATTACACCGGCATGATGGCGCTCGAAATCCCCGCGCATGTCAGCTGGGCAACCGGTACCGTGACGGCATCGATCGTCTTCGGCATCGTATTCGGCGCGCTGGCCCTGGTGGTTGCGAGTCGCGGCGACAGGCTGGCCAATGCGCTCAGTGCGACCGTGCTGCTGACGGTGGCCATCGTCTCACATCATTTCACCGCCATGGGCGCGTTGGAACTGACGGCGGATCCCTCGATCGTCATCAGTGGCCTCTCGATTCCGCCGGCCTCCTTGTCCCTGCTCACGGCCAGCGCCGCCGCCGCGATCATCGCGATCGCGCTTGCGGCGGCCGTGCTCGACCGCCGCGCCAAGGGTGAACTGGGACAAAAGCAGGTCGTGCTGGACACCGCGCTCGAGAACATGTCGCAGGGACTGTGCATGTTCGACGCCGACGGCAAGATCATGCTGTTCAACGACCGCTATGCATCAATGCTTCGCCGCTCCGACATGCAGCTGACCGGTCGCGTGCTTCTCGACGTGTTGAAGGAAGAGGAAGGCAAGGGCCAGTGGAGCGGCCAGCCCGAGGAGTTTTTCGCTCGCCTCGTCGCCGACGCGCGCGAGGGCCGCACCACCACCGACGTCGTCAACCGGTTCGGCCGCTCGATCCGCGTCGTCAACCAGCCGATGCAGGGCGGTGGCTGGGTCGCGACCTTCGAGGACATCACCGAATGGCTCGAAGCGCAGGCCAAGATCTCGCACATGGCGCGCCATGACGCGCTGACCGATCTGCCGAACCGTGTACTTTTCCATGAACAGCTCGAGCAGGGATTGCGCCGGGCAAAGTCCGGCGACCAGCTCGCGGTGCTGTGCCTCGACCTCGACCATTTCAAGGACATCAACGACTCGCTCGGTCATCCGATCGGCGATGCGCTGCTGAAGCATGTCGGTCGCAGACTGAAGGATACCGTCGGCGAGAACGACACCGTGGCACGACTCGGTGGCGACGAGTTCGCAGTGGTCCAGATCGGACGTTCCGAGGAAGTCGCCGCGACTGCGCTTGCCGCCCGCCTCGTCGAGGTGATCTCGGCGCCTTACGAGATCGACGACCACCAGATCGTGATCGGCGTCTCGATCGGCATCTCGTTGTCGCCGCAGGACAGTGACGATCCCGATGAGCTGCTCAAGAATGCCGACCTCGCGTTGTACCGCGCCAAGGCCGACGGCCGCGGCACCTATCGCTTCTTCGAGACCGGCATGGATGCCCGCGCCCAGGCGCGGCGCCTGCTCGAAATGGATCTGCGCGCAGCTCTGCAGCGCAACGAATTCGCCGTCTACTACCAGCCGATCCGCGACGTCGCCAGCGACCGCGTCGTCGCCTTCGAGGCGCTGCTCCGCTGGATCCATCCGCAGCGCGGCTTGATCTCGCCGATCAACTTCATCCCGCTGGCCGAAGAGACCGGACTGATCGTCCAGCTCGGCGATCTCGTGTTGCGCGGCGCGTGCGCCGACGCGGCCACCTGGCCCGACGATATCGGTGTTGCCGTCAATCTGTCGCCGGTGCAGTTCAAGAATCCGAACCTGATCGCGTCCGTGACCGAAGCGCTGGCGGCGTCAGGGCTCGCGGCGCGCCGCCTCGAACTCGAGATCACCGAATCCGTGCTGCTGCAGAACAGCGAGGCCACGCTGGCGACGCTGCACGAGCTGCGCGCCATGGGCGTGCGGATCTCGCTCGACGATTTCGGCACCGGCTATTCCTCGCTGAGCTATCTGCGCAGCTTCCCGTTCGACAAGATCAAGATCGACCGCTCCTTCGTGTCGGAGCTGGCGACGCGCGAGGATTCCGTCGCGATCATCCGCGCGGTGACGGGGCTCGGGCGCAGCCTCGGCATCGTCACGACGGCGGAGGGTGTCGAAAGCGACGAGCAGCTCGAACTGCTCAGGCGCGAGGGTTGCACCCAGGCGCAGGGCTTTCTGTTCAGCAAGCCGCGGCCGGCGTCCGATATTGTGTTGATGCTGGATCGCCCGCGGCTGCAGGCCTCGGCCTAATCGGATTATTGTTTCAGCATAATCTCGTCGGAAACCGCTGCGCAGTTTGCGCTAACGCGGCCCTTCGGGTCCGGATCATGCTCTAGCCGCGGCGCAGCGAGAAATGCGCGCCGCAGAATGCCATCACGGCGCCGAGGCACAGCGCGGCCAGCGCCGCCAGCACGCCCGAAATGGTCGGGACCGCGCTAGGTGCCGAGGCCACCTGACCGGCGCCGGCGAGCAGAAGCACGCCGACCGCGATCAGGAACTGCCGCATGCGATGCGGGATCTGGCCGTCGACGGCGCTTTGCATCAAGGTCGCGGTGAAATAGCCGCCGGAGAAACCCACCGTCGCGATCAGCCACCATGCGATGGCCGCACCGGCCGGCATGAACTCATGCGCGTCGGAGCGCCAGAGGCCACCGAGGTCGAGCCCGTAGCGCGCGCCGAGCATGTGCACCGCCAGCGCGAGCAGCACGCCGGAGATCATTGCAGCACCGAGAATCAGGCGGCGCGGAAAAAAGGTCGTCTCAGCCATGGCTCGCTTGTAGGATGGGCGAGGGCGATCGCGCAAGCCGATCGCAGGCGGGATTGATGATCGACATGCAGGTTTCGGACGCTGAGGCCACTCCAGGCGCAAGCTATGCCTACAAGGCCTCGCTGATCGGTTCGGCGCATCGCTTCGAACTGACGGAGGAGGGGCTGTCCTGGCACGTCGCCGGCCGCTCCGGCCTGTGGCGCTATGACGAGATCAGCGCGATCCGGTTGTCGTTCCGGCCGGTGTCGATGCAGCAGCGCCGCTTTCGCGCCGACGTCAGCCGCAGCGGCGGCGGCCATATCCGGATCCTGTCCACGAGCTGGCAGACCGCGGCCCTGATGGCGCCGCAGGACAACGGCTTTCGCGACTTCATCCTCGAACTGCATGCGCGGATGGCGAAGGCGGGCAGCCACGCGACGCTGACCGCGGGTCTCGGCCGCAAGACCTATGCGGCGATGCTGGCGTTCCTGGCGGTGCTGGCGGTGGCGATGGCGGGGCTCCTGATCCGCGCGCTTGTCACCGGCGAGCTCGCGGGCGTGCTGTTCATCATCGGCTTTGCCGCGCTGTTCGCCTGGCAAGTCGGAGGCTTCGTCCGGCGCAACCAGCCGCACAGCTACAGCTTCGATCGCGTGCCAAGGGCGTTGTTGCCTTAGTGCAATCTGCCGCAATCAAACGTGACTTCGCATGGCCGCGCCGGTGCCGCATCGTGCGGTCATGTCAGTCCTCGACCGCAGTGCCCGTCTGCCGACCGCGGACGAGATCGCCGAGATCAACCGCACGCACCTGATCGACACGCCGCTCCGGCCAGCCGACCTGTTGTTCATGTTCGGCACCCGCGAGGACGTCGCCCTGCGCGTCGACACCGCCGCGCGGCTGTGGCGCGACGGCATGTTCCAATGGTGCATTGTCAGCGGAGGCGTGACGCCGGGCTCGGAGCAATCCGAGTGCACAATCATCAAGGCCGCGATGGTTGCCGCGGGCATTCCGCCGGAGCGGCTTCTCGAGGAACACCGTGCGATGAACACCGGCGAGAACGTGATCTTCTCGCTGCCGATCATCGATGAGGCACTTGGGCTGCGCAATGTCCGCAGTGTCATCTGCCTCGGCAGCACCTGGACCGCGCGCCGCTATCCGATGACGCTGCACCGGCATTGGCCCGAGGTCGACAAGATGCTGCTGACGGTCGACAGCTTCGCAACGCCGCGAACGCTCTGGCACATGGATGTCGAATTTCGCCGCCGTGTGCTGCACGAATGGGACAAGATCGAACCCTACAAGGCGAGGGGGTTCATCGCGGATTGGCCGGAGGCGTAAGACCGCGCCGCGCCTCACTCCGTCGAGTCGAAATCCTCTTCCTTGGTCCCGAGCAGCGAGACGATCGTGCGAAGGCCGGAATCGAGTTGTTCGGGCGAGGGCGGGGCGAGCGCGAGCCGCACCGCATTCGGTGCATGGCCGTGCGCGATGGCGAAGGTCGAGGACGGGGTCAGTGCGATGCCGCGCCTCGCGGCCGCCGCGACGAAGGTCTGCGAGCGCCAGTGCGGCGGCAGCGTCAGCCACAAATGATAGGAGCGCGAGTCCGCCGCGATCTGGTAGCCGGAGAGCAATCTCGCCGCGGTCTGCTGGCGGCGCGCGGCGTCGATGCGCTTGAGGCGCGTCAGTTCGGCGACGGTGCCGTCGGCCATCAACCGCTGCCCGGATGCAAGCGCATGGCCCGAGGCGATCCAGCCACCGGTGCGCACTGCGCTCATCACGCTCTCGCGCAAGTGAGGCGGCGCGACGAGGATGCCGAGCGCCAGGCCCGGCGCGACCTTCTTGGACAGGCTGTCGATCACGATGCAGCGGTCCGGCGCGAGCGCCGCGAGCGGCGTGTCGTCGGCAAGGAAACCGTAGACGGCGTCCTCGATGATGGTGAGATCGAGCTTCTCGGCGACGCGCACGATGTCGGCGCGGCGTGTCGCGTTCATGGTGACGCCGAGCGGGTTCTGGATGATCGGCTGCAGGTACAGCGCCGACAGATGCGCTTCGCGATGTGCCTTCTGGATCGCATCGGGCCGCGCACCGAATTCGTCCATGGGAATCGGCACCAGCGTCACACCCAATCGCGCCGCGATGCTCTTGACGAAGGGATAGGTCAGCGCCTCGACGCCGCAGCGGCCGCCGGTCGGAACGAGTGCCGAGATCGCGGCCGCGAGCGATTGCTTGCCGTTGGCGGTGAAGACGATCTGCTCGGCCTGCGGCGTGAAATCCTTGCGGGCGAGATAGGCGGCGGCCGCCACACGCGCGCTCTTGGTGCCGGTGCTGGTCGAGACGCGCAGCGCGGATTCGAGCGCATCGACGCGCTCGAGCCCGGCCAGGCTCTTGGCGATCATGGTCCATTGCTGCGGCAGTAACGGATAGTTGACCTCGAAGTCGATCCGCGCGTCGCGCGGCTCGCTCATCGTCTCGACCTCGCGCCTGATGTCGCCGGAGATGAATGTACCGCGTCCGACCTCGCCGACGACGAGGCCGCGGCGGAGCAATTCCGTATAAACACGGCTCGCCGTCGAGACTGCAATGCCACGGTCATATGCAAAATTGCGTTGAGGGGGCAGCCGGTCGCCGGGCCTTAACGTGCCTTTAGAGATATCTGCGGCAATGGCATCGGCAAGCTTCACGTATTCGAACTTGGACATTATTGCACCGAGAGCAATGTTTTACTTGCTCCGAGAAGTGTACTGGAGCATTTAAGTTCCATCAAGGTCCGCGATTGAGCCGAGGTGAGCGAGAGCAATCCGACGGCAAATGAGGTGCAGGCGCAGGCAGCGTCCGCATCAACGGCATTCGCTTCGCCGTGCGGACGACAGGCCGGAGAAGAAACATGACCACGATCTCGCAAACTGTCGGGCAGAGCTTACGCCCATCCTCGCCGAGCGGATTTTTCGCCACGCTCGCCAATGCCGCCTATGCGCTGTTCGACCGCATCGAACGCCGCACCGCCGTCAAGACGCTGAACGAGCTCGACGACCGCGCCCTGCGCGACATCGGCATCACCCGCAGCCAGATCGAGGACGCGGTGTACGGCCAGTTCAAGGCCGAGCTGACGCGGTATCTGTAAAGTCTGGTGTCCCGGACGCGCTGCGACACGTAAGCGTTGCTGCGCAGAGCGGGACCCAGCGGGCCGCGCGACGTACCGACACATGGGCCCCGGCTCTGCAGCGCACCGTCGAAGAGACGCTGCGCTCGCAATGACGAAGCGCCCCTCAGTGCCTGACCACCAGCACCGAGCACTTCGCGTAACGCACGACATGCCCGGCGTTGGAGCCGAGGAAGTAGGTGCGCATCGCGGGCCTGTGCGAGGTCATCACGATCAGATCGGCCTTCATATGCACGGCCTCCTCGAGGATCTCGTGATAGATGCCGCCCTGGCGGACCACGCTGGAGATGCGGGGGGCCTCGATGCCCGACTCGCGCGCGACGATGGCGAGCGCTTCTTCCGAAGTCTGGCGTTGCTGCTCGTCGAAATCGGCCGGCACGTATTCGGCCAGCATCACCGGCGTCATCGGCATCACGTTGAGCAGACGGATCGATCCACTCCAGGTCTGCGACAGGGTTGCCGCGGTCGCGATCGCCGGCTTGGCGAGATCGGTGTCGGCGAGGTCGATGGGCACGAGGATGGACTTGAACATCTGCGCCTCCCTAAAGACCAGGCTGATCAACCGGTCGAGACGGCGCCCGCGCGTCTCAACCCGATCGAAGCAGCCTGGGGCTGACGAACAGCACCAGTTTGCCGCGGCGGTAGGCCACGTCACCCCAATCCTTGACGTCAAAGTCGAAGATCGCAAGCCCCGCGGTGGGCAAGTTGTCGGCGAGCGCCTTGGCGCCGGCCGGATCGCCACTGCCCATCAGCATCAGGGCGGCCTCGTGCATGCCGGGATTGTGAGCGATCAGCAGCAGCTGCGTCGGATCGGCCGGGGCGGTTGCAGTGCGAATGGACTCCAGGATCTGGGCGGGATCGGCGCCGTAGAGTTCAGGCAGAACCTCGACCTGCGGCGCCGGAACGCGGTCCTTCATCGCCTCCCAGGCCGTGTCCCAGGTCTGCCTGGCACGGACGGCATGCGACACCAGCACGGTCTCGGGGAAGGGCGCGTGGGTGGCGAGCCAGTCCCCGATCTGTGCTGCGTCCTTGTGGCCGCGGTCGTCGAGGCGCCGATCCTGGTCGCGGCCGCTCGGCGCGTCAGTCTCGGTCTTGGCGTGACGCAGCAACATCAAACGGCGCATGGCATTCTCGAATCGTTCCACGTCCAGAATAAGCTACAGGCGGGCGTTGAGGACAAGGTGACAAGGCGCCCGAGGGGTCCATTAAAGCGCGATGAGATCGGAACGAAGCGTTATCGCGCTTCAGGTTGTTATTTTGAGCAAGATGCGTCCGGAAAACCGCTGCACAGTTTTCCGGATCATGCTCTAAGAAAACGACATGAGCGAGACTTTCACAAGCGCATCTCAGCAGGAAGCCGGCTTCCGTGACCGTGTCCGGCTGTCGTTCGACCTCGACGCCGACATCTGCGTGATCGGCGCCGGGCTCGCCGGGCTCTCCATCGCGCTGGAGGCGGCCCGGCTGGGCGCCAGCGTTGCGGTGCTCGAGGGCCGCCATATCGGCTGGAATGCCTCGGGCAACCAGCTCGGCACCGTGATGCCCGGCTTTGCGCTGCCGCTCACCGATCTGATCGAGCGCATCGGCTTCGAGGATGCGCTCGCCCTGTGGGCGCTGTCGAAGGAGGGCGCCGAGTTCGTCCGGGCCAACGCCACCGAGGAGAACATGCCGGGCATCGGCCCGAGCGACGGCGTGCTCGAAGTCTCCAATGTCGATGCCGGTGACCGCCTGATCAGCCGCCTGCAGATGCTGAACGAGGATTTCGACACCGAGGTCGAGGGCTGGCAGGCCGATCGCGTCCGCGAGGTGCTCAAGACCGACCGATACTTCCACGGCGTCTACTACCCCAGGGCGTTCCAGGTCGACGGCCGCAAATATGTTCACGGCCTTGCCGCGCTGGCGCGGCGGGCAGGGGCGCGCATCTTCGAGGACACGCCGGTGGTCAGCATCGACCATTCCGGCATCCGCAAGCGTATCGTCACGCCGTCGGCGCGGCTGCGCGCCTCGCATATCGTGCTTGCCGGCAACATCCATCTCGGCGCGCCGCTGCGGCGTTTGTCGGAGACGCTGTTGCCGGTCTGGCGCTACGCCGGGATCACCGCGCCGCTCGGCGAGCGCGTGCATGAGATCATCGCCTTTAAGGGATCGGTGATGGATTCCGACGGGGTCGATCATTTCCGGATTGTCGATGGCGACCGGCTGATGTGGGAAAGCCCGGAGACCACCTGGTCGATGCGTCCGCAGCGCCTGGCCGGCGCGGTGAGGCGGCGGATCCGCACGGTCTTCCCCGCGCTCGGCAATGTCGAGATATCGGACACGTTCGGCGGCGCCACCGGCCAGACCGTGCACGGCATGCCGCAGATCGGTCAGTTGCGCAAAGGCCTGTGGGTCGCAAGCGGGTTCGGCCGCCAGGGCATGAACACCTCGGCCATGGCCGGTCAACTGATTGCGCGCAGCATCCTGTGGGGTGACGAGCGCTGGAAGCTGTTCTCTCCGTTCGAGCTGGTCTGGGCCGGCGGAGCCACGGGCCGCGTTGCGGGTCAACTGGTGGGCGCGTGGGGCAGGGCGAGTTCGGCCGCGGCCGGTACGCTCGCCCGCTACCGCGAACGCGCCCGGATCAAGGACCGGGACCGCGAGGCGCGGCTGGCCGAGGCCAACCGGGCTGCCGGAACCGGGCCGCGCCGGCCCCCGCCTGGCGTTCGGCCGCGTCCGGCACCACCGGCGGAACCTGTCCCCGCCGCCCCGGAACCGGCGGCACAGGACCACAGCGTCTCGCAATAAGTTGAGAAAAACCGCGCCTGGACGTGTAACGTCTGCCATCAGAGCCCGTATCTCAGGACGTGAACTCCTCGCGCACGGAGAATGAGATGTTTGACCGCCGCATCCTGTTGACGACTGTCGCCGGCCTGTTCGGCCTTTCGGCCTTCCGCTGGCTGAGAGGGACACCTGCCGTGGCTGGTGAGAAGGCCGCGCAGAAATTCGAGATCGAGAAGACCGACGCCGAATGGCGCGCCCAACTGACGCCGCAGCAATACGAGATCCTGCGGAAGGAAGGTACCGAGCGGCCCGGAACCAGCCCGCTCCTCAAGGAGCACCGCAAGGGCGTCTTCGCCTGCGCCGGCTGCGACCTGCCGGTTTTCGCCTCGGAGACGAAGTTCGAGAGCGGCACGGGCTGGCCGAGCTTCTACCAGCCGATCGAGGGCAATGTCGGCAAGACCGAGGATCGGAGCTACGGCATGCTCCGCACCGAGGTGCATTGCCGGCGCTGCGGCGGCCATCTCGGCCACGTCTTCGACGACGGTCCGAAGCCGACCGGACTGCGCTATTGCATCGATGGTTTCGGGCTGGTGTTCCACCCGGCGGCCGCGTCGGCGACGTAGCTCTTTATTTGACGCGGTGTCTTCGCGCGAACCGGTGCCCGCTTCGCCCGAAAACGCCGTGTCGTCCCGGCAATTGTTGCCGGTCCCGGCAATTGTGCCCCGGTCATCAGACCGGGGCTTTTTCATCAAGTCATTGATTTCATGAGAATACCCGCATTGGCATAGCCCTTGCGACTGTCTCCCCGACTGCGGCCATGGCATCTGCGCCGCCCGAGATCGGATCTGGAGACAAAGTTATGGGTATCTTCGATGCAATGAACACCTCGGTGGGTGGCCTGCAGGCGCAGTCGTATGCGCTGCAGAACATTTCCGGCAACATCGCGAACTCCTCCACCACCGGCTACAAGGGCATCGGCACCAGCTTCGTCGATCTCATTCCCGACTCTGCGACGCCGAGCAAGCAGGTCGCCGGCGGCGTGACGGCCAACGCGAAAGCCACGATCACCACCCAAGGCACGATCTCGAGCTCCACCGTCGCGACCAACATGGCGATCACCGGCGACGGCTTCTTCTCGATCCAGAAGGCGACCGGCACCGTCGACAACGTGCCGGTGTTCAGCGGCGTCACCTACTACACCCGCCGCGGCGACTTCCAGCTCAACGCCAACGGCAATCTGGTCAACGGCGCCGGCTACTACCTGATGGGCGTCGCGGTCGACTCCAAGACCGGTAACCCGACCGGCAGCGTGCCGACCGTGCTGCAGTTCCAGAACAACTTCATCCCGGCCCAGGCGACGACCGCGATCCAGTATGCGGCGAACCTGCCGACCCAGCCGAACACCGCGGCGAGCACCACGGCGGCGAGCGGCTCGCTGCTGGCAGAAGGTGGCCTGAACCCGTCCGATTTCTCGGCGAACCCGCTGCCGGTCGGAACGCCGCCCGCGCCTTACGCCAACGCGACTGTGTCCGGCGCGGCTGCGACCGGCAACATCCGTTCGGCCTATTCGTCGACGACCGGAACGGGCACGGTCGCGCTCCAGAACAACTCGTCGGCCGTGGCTTCGACGACGACGTCGCTGGACAACTCCGTCGGTACGCATCTCGCCTCAAGCATCCTCTCCGCACTCAGCGGCCAGACGCTGTCCATCAACGGCAAGACGATCACATTCGACAACAGCACCACCGTGACGACGGCCAGCGGCAACACCACGATCGGTCTCGGCGCAGGCACCACCGCCACGGTGGCGAGCATCCTGAACGCGATCCAGACCGCCGGCGGCGCCGGCGTCACGGCATCGCTGAGCGCCAGCGGCAACATCGTGATCTCGAGCGGTACCGGCACGGACGTCGCCGTCGGCAGCGGCCAAGCGGCCACCGCCCTCGGCATCAGCAGCGTGACGCGCGGCGGCAACGTGCTGTCCTCGCCCGCGATCTCCGGCTCGACGGCGCTGAGCGGCTCCGCGACGGCCGGTGGCGCCCAGGTGCTCTCCAGCGGCTTTGCTGCCGGCGACACCATCACGGTCGATGGCCAGACGCTGACCTTCATGGCGTCGGGTGCCTCGGGTCCGAACCAGATCAACATCACGGACAACATCACGACCTTGCTCGGCAAGATCGATGCGCTCTCCGGCGCCTCGGGCTCGTCGGTGAGCAGCGGCGGCGTCATCACGCTGAACACCGGCACCGCGTCCAACCTGTCGGTGTCCAGCTCCAACAGCGCCGCCTTCGCTGCGCTCGGCTTCACCTCGACCATCACCAAGAACCGCGACGGCGGCGGTACGGCCGGCACCGGCGGCGTGATTGGCAACGACATCGCGACCTTCACCAAGGAATCGATCAGCGGCGGCGCGGTCACGGCCTACAACGCCTCCGGCACGCCGGTGAACCTGCAGCTGCGCTGGGCCAAGACCGACAGCGCCTCGTTGGGCGCGGGTCACTCCGACACCTGGAACCTGTTCTACCAGACCGATCCTGATGCGACCGGCACCACGGTCGGCTGGGTCAACACCGGGCAGGCCTTCACGTTCGCCAGCGACGGCTCGCTGACCTCGCCGAGCGGCTCGGGCATCACCATCAACAACGTGTCGGTGAGCGGCCAGCAGCTCGGCTCGGTGGCCTTCAACATCTCCTCGGGCGGCCTGACGCAATACGCCAGCACCAGCGGCGCGGTGACGATCAACACCATCACCCAGAACGGCTACGCCGCCGGTCAGCTTCGCTCGGTCTCGGTCAACAACAGCGGCCTCGTGGTCGGCACGTTCTCGAACGGTCAGAACCTCAACCTCGCCCAGGTGACGCTCTCGCACTTCAACGGCACCAACTACCTGAAGGCGATGGACGGCGGCGCCTACGCTGCGACCGAACAGTCGGGCGCTGCGATCGACGGCGCTTCGGGCAGCATCAGCGGCTCGTCGTTGGAAGGCTCCAACACCGACATCGCCGACGAGTTCACCAAGCTGATCGTGACCCAGCAGGCCTATTCGGCCAACACCAAGGTGATCACGACCGCGAATTCGATGGTGCAGGACCTCTTGAACGTGTTGCGCTGATCGGCGCGTGACGTAACCAAAGGCGGCTAGTCAACATGGGTTTGAGTTCAGCCCTTGCCAGTGCGATGAGCGGTCTGCGTGCCAACCAGGCCGCGCTCTCGATCGTCTCCTCGAACGTCTCGAATTCGCAGACGCCGGGTTACGTCGTCCAGACGCCGAACCAGATCGAGGTCTCCACCGGCGACTTCGGCTCGACCGCGATGACGACCGGCGTCAGCCGGGAGCTCGACACCTATGTCCTGAACCAGCTCCGCACCGAGACCGGCGGCAGCGGTTACGCCGACCAGATGGCCAACATTCTGAAGCAGCTTCAGAACGTCTATGGCACGCCCGGCAATGACGGCACGCTCGAAACCGCGCTGAACAATTTCACCTCGTCGCTGCAGGCGCTGTCGACCAGCGCGGGCTCGTCGTCGGCGCAGACGGTCGCGCTCGGCGCGGCGCAGTCGCTGGCGCAGCAGCTCAACACCACCACTAAGGGCATCCAGTCGCTGCGCTCCAATGTCGAGCAGGATCTCGGCAATTCGGCGCAGGCGGCCAACGCGGCGATGAAGCAGATCGCCGACATCAACACCAAGCTCCAGGGCCTGTCGTCCAACGATCCCTCGGCCGCGACGTTGATGGATCAGCGCGACCAGGCCATCAACACGCTGTCGAAATATGTCGACGTGCGCGTCACCACCGACGGTTCGAACCAGGCCAACATCTACACCACGACCGGCATCCAGCTGGTCGGCGCCGGGCTCGCCTCGCAATTCCAGTTCTCGTCGGCCGGTGCGCTGTCGGCGACCTCGCAATACAACATCGATCCGGCCAAGTCCGGCGTCGGTGCGTTCAACATCGTTCTGCCGAACGGCTCGAAGGTCGACTGCGTCGCCAACAACGTGGTGTCCTCGGGTCAGATCGCGGCCGACCTGAAGCTGCGTGACCAGACGCTGGTGCAGGCGCAGAACCAGATCGACCAGCTCGCCGCCGCAATGTCGAGCGCGCTGTCGGACAAGACCTCCGCCGGCAGCACGGTCTCCGGCCCGCCGACCGGCTTCGACCTCGATCTCGCGGGCGCCCAGCCGGGAAACACCGTCAACATCAGCTACACGGATACGGCCACCAACACCCAGCGCCAGATCACGCTGGTCAACGTGACCGATCCGGCGGCGTTGCCGCTGCAGAATGCCACCAACGCCAACCCGATGCAGATCGGCGTCAACTTCTCCGGCGGCATGAGTGCGATCGCGGCGGCGCTCAACACCGCGCTGCCCAACGCGCATCTGACTTTCTCGGCCGCGCCGTCACCGGCGACCGCGACGACGCTGCGGGTCACCGACGACAACACCGGCCTTGCCAAGGTCAATTCGGCCTCGGCCACCAAGACGATCTCGTCGCTGGCCTCCGGCAATCCGCAGATGCCGCTGTTCACTGATGGGGGCCAGGCGCTCTACACCGGCGCGATCACGGCATCGGGCTCGCAGATGACTGGCCTTGCCGGGCGCATCGCGGTGAATATCCAGCTGCTCACCGATCCCAGCAAGATGTCGGTGTACAACACCTCGCCGGTGACGCCCGCGGGCGACACCACGCGTTCGGACTATCTCTATTCGCAGCTCACCAACGCGGTGTACTCCTATTCGCCGCAGACCGGACTCGGCTCGGCGAGCCAGCCGTTCACTGGCAGCATCTCGAACTACCTCCAGCAGTTCCTCAGCGTCCAGAGCAATGCCGCGACGCAGGCGACCCAGCTTCAGCAGGGCCAGAGCGTCGTGGTCTCGACGCTCCAGGCCAAGTTCAACTCGACCTCCAGCGTCAATCTCGACGCGGAGATGTCGAACCTGATCCAGCTTCAGAATGCCTATGCCGCCAACGCCCACGTGATGTCGGTGGTGCAGAGCATGATGAACACGTTGATCCAGGCTCAAGTGTAACCGGTATAGGGCTCTGAAAAGATGTCGATCAGCAGCATCAACTACTCTTCGTCGGTTCTCGGCTCGCAGATCCGAAACATCAATCAGCAGCTCACCGACCTGTCGACGCAGCTCGCGACCGGCAAGCTCTCGCAGAGCTATTCCGGCATGGGCTCCAACGAGGGTTTTGCGATCGCCGGCCGTTCGCAGCTATCCAACATCGCGGCCTATACGGACACGATCACCAACGTCAACGTCAACATCAACCTCGCCAACACCGCGCTGCAATCGCTGACGACGATCCGCAACACGGTGCAGACCGGCTCGGCCAGCACCGCGCAGGATCTCAACGTCAACGGCCAGACCATCGCGCAGAACACGGCGGCCGCGCAGTTCGGCTCGATGGTCGGCGTTCTCAACACCCAGTCGGGCAACCGCTATTTGTTCTCCGGCACCGCCTACAACACGCAGTCGGTCACTGACGCCGGCACCATCATCAACGGCACGACCACGCAGGCGGGCTTCAAGACTGTCATGGCCGAGCGCCAGGCCGCCGATCTCGGCGCCAACGGCATGGGCCGGCTGGTGCAGACCCAGCCGACGCCGAGCTCGGTGCAGGTGTCCGAGGATGTCGCGGGATCGCCGTTCGGGCTCAAGCTCTCCGCGGTGTCCTCGACGCTGACGGGCGCGACCGTGACCGGTCCGAGCGGCTCCCCGGTGTCGTTCTCGGTCGATCTCAACGGCGTCAATCCGAACAATGGCGACAAGCTGAGCGTGCAGTTCACGCTGCCGGATGGTTCGACCGAGCAGATCGACCTGACCGCGTCCTCGGCCACGCCGACGCCGCTCGGCAGCTTCGCGATCGATGCGACCACGCCGGGCAACACGGCCAACAACCTCAATACGGCGCTGAACACAGCGATCACCAAGCTCGCCAATACCTCGCTGGTCGCGGCCTCCGCGATCACGGCGGGCGACAATTTCTTCAACACCACGAGCTCGGCGATCGGTACGCCGGTCAACAACCAGGCGGCGACGCCGGTTCCCATCACCGGTGCGACGGCGCTGTCGGGCGCGAGCCCTTCGGACTCGATCTCGCCCGGTTTCGTCGCCGGCGATACCATCACGGTGAACGGCACCACGCTGACCTTCGTCGCCTCGGGCGCGACCGGCAACCAGCTCAATGTCGGCGACAGCATCCAGACGCTGATGAGCAAGATCGATGCCATCACCGGCACGTCGAAGCCCTCGACGGTGCATGGCGGCTCGATCACGATCAACACGGATGATGCGGCGAGCCTCAACATCACGAGTTCGAACACCGGCGCGATGAGCTCGCTGGGCTTCAGCTCGACGCCGGTGACGGCGACGCAGCCGCCGCTGCGCGTCGGATCCTCTCCGGCGAGCTCGGCGACGACGCTGGTCAACGGCTCGGCCAATACCGTCAAATGGTACACCGGCAATGACGGTCCCGCTTCGCCGCGCTCGACCGCGGTGGCGCGGATCGACGATTCCGTCACCGTGCAGTTCGGTGCGCAGGCCAACGAGGACGCGATCCGCCAGCAGCTGCAGGCGATCGCCGTGTTCGGGACGTTCTCGACCTCGCCGACCAGCCAGTATGCGGGTGAGCAGGTCGCAGCGCTCAGCCTGCGCACGACCCAGGCGCTGACCAAGCAGCCGGGCGAGCAGCATCTCGAGGACATCCAGACCGACCTTGCGATGGCCCAGAACACGATGAAGGATGCGAGCACGCGCCAGACCCAGGCCAAGGCGCAGCTCCAGTCCATCGTCGATCAAGCGGAGTCGGCTTCGCCGGACCAGGTTGCGAGCGAGATCCTGTCGCTCCAGAACGCGCTCCAGGCCTCCTACCAGGTTACCTCGAACCTCGCGCAGCTCTCGCTCGTCAAGTTCCTGTAAGGAAGCTTTAAGGCGCCGTTAACCATGCCTCTTTACTTCTTGGTGAGGTTTTGAGCGGGGGCGGAGCCGTCGATGTCGGACAAGATGCAGCTGGTGGTGGCCACGCCGTGCTTCGGCGGGCAGGTGTCGAGCATTTATGCGAGCTCGATCTTCGCGCTTCAGCGCGCCGTGCACGGCATGGCCAATCTCGAGCTCAAGGTGCTGCTGCGCGACGGTGACGCGCTGATCACCCGCGCACGGGCCAATCTGGCCGCGATGTTTCTGGACGACCCCAAGGCGACGCACTTCCTGTTCATCGACGCCGACATCGGCTTCAAACCCGAGCAGGTGTTCCGGCTGATCGAATGTGGTGCGGACGTCGTTGCCGGCTGCTATCCGATCAAGCGGGTCAACTGGGACAAGGCGAAGCGGGCAATCCAGTCCGGCCGTACCGACGTGCCGGCGGCCTCGCTCGACTACGTGCTCGAGATCGAGGACCCCGACCGCATCGTGGTGGTCAACGGCTTCACCCGCGTGCGCTATGCCGGCACCGGCTTCCTGATGATCCGCCGCCACGTGCTGGAGGCGATGTGCCGCCATCCTGACTACGCCAACCTGCAATTCTTCCGCGAGCATTCGCACGATACGCTGGCGGCGAGCCAGAACCGGTTCGCGCTGTTCGAATGCATGATCGATCCGGCGACCGGTACCTATCTCTCCGAGGACTTCGCCTTCTGCAAGCGCTGGACCGACATCGGCGGCGAGATCTGGGCGGACATCCAGAGCTCGCTCGATCACGTCGGACCGTCGGTGTTCCACGGCGACATCACCTCGCAATTCGCAGCCGCGCCCGCAGCGGCGCCGGCCGACGCGGCGTGAGTCCTTCGGGATGAGCGCCGGCGCATCCCGACTGTCGGACTTCGAGCGCACGTCCGAGGGAGGCTCGCGCTATCGTCTGCGCGACCTCTTCACGCCAACCCTGCGCACGGATGCGGACGTTGCGGTCATGCGCGTAGTCGAGGACAGCTTCGCGCAAGGCCGGTGCGATCTTCTGCACGTCATGGATTCGTCAAAACTCGGCTGGCGCTCGCCGAGTGCTGCCTGCCTCGATGAGATCGCGCGGCTGGAACGGCCGAACGAAGCGCCGCAGGCGAAACCCAATACGCAGCACATCCTCGATCGCATCGCCCGCGTGCCGGCGAAGATCGAGCCGCTGCTCGACCGCGGCATGGCCGCAACCCTTCCGGACAAATCCGCGTTCGAGGTGTGAGATGCAGCATCCAGTTTCCGCGCCGCTCGGCGTGACCGTACCTGATTATGCCGACCGCATGGGCTTTGCGCAGCTGACGCGCCAGGCCTTCGAGGGCGTCGATCTGCAGCCGTTGCGCGATCAGCTCGTCGACCGGATCACGGCAGGCGCGGCGCACGCAGGCGAGGGCCTCGACCTGTCGCTGATCGTCCAGCTTCTCGGCGACAAGGCATCGGGGCTCGCGATCCAGTCGGAAGTGCTGACCTTCCATCAATTGTTTCGCACGCCCACGGCGGCCCCGAAGGCGGGCCTGCGCGTGCTTGCGCTCGCAGCCGACATCGACATGGGCGGCAACACGCCGATCGAATTCCTGCTCGAAGGCTCCGACATCGAGTTGCTGACGCTCTACGTAACCAGGGATAGCGGCCTGCCCGAGAATCTGCCCGATCACGACGTGGCTATCGTCGTGGCATCCGATTCCGCTGAGTGTCGTGAAGCCTTGGCGATGATCGAGAAGGCGGCGCCGAACTGGCCGCGGCCGCTGCTCAACCGTCCCCATCTCATCGGCAATCTCGATCGCGACAAGCTGTATCGGCTGTTGGCGGATATTCCCGGTCTCGAAATCCCCGCGACCATCCACGCGACGCGTGCGCAATTGTCGAGCCTGGTGGAAGGCAAGATCGCGTGCAAGGACATTGCCGGCGAATTGCGCTTTCCGATCATCGTGCGGCCGCGCGGCACGCATGCCGGCGTCGGGCTTGCGAAGGTCGACGATGCGGCGGCGCTCGCGGCCTATCTTGCCGAGCGCGAAGAGCAGGATTTCTTCGTCGCGCGCTTCGTCAACTATGCGAGCCCCGACGGGCTCTATCGCAAATATCGTCTCACCATGGTCGACGGCAAGCCCTACGCCTGCCACATGGCGATCGCCGATCGCTGGGACATCTGGTATCTCAACGCCTACATGGCGTTCAGCGAGGAGAAGCGCGCCGAAGAGGCCGTCTTCATGCTCGACTTCGATCATGGCTTTGCCGCGCGTCACAAGGTTGCGCTCGACGAGATGAGCAAGCGTGTCGGCCTCGATTACTTCATTGTCGATTGTGCCGAGAACGAAAATCGCGAGCTCTTGGTGTTCGAGGCCGACAACACCGCCGTCGTGCACAACATGGATTCGCCGGTGGTGTTTCCGTACAAGCCGCCGCAGATGCGCAAGATCTTCGCTGCGTTCACTGCGATGCTGTCGCGGCACGCGAAGGCGGGCGAGGGGAGAGCCGCATGAACGAGATCATCCGCAACACCCAGAGCGCGATCCTGCGCACGTCGCTCGATCCGCAGGACTGGAGTGAATTCCGTGCGCTCGCGCATCGCATGCTCGACGATGCGATCGACGGCATCGCAAATGTTCGCGCGCGCCCGGTATGGCAGCCGATTCCCGATGCGACGCGCGCGGCGGTGAAGACCGATATGCCGCGCGAGGCGCACGATCTCGCCGATGTCTATCGCGAGTTCAGCGAGCATGTCGCGCCTTACACGACCGGCAACGTCCATCCCGGCTTCATGGGCTGGGTGCATGGCGGGGGCACCGCGGTCGGCATGGTCGCGGAGATGCTGGCTGCGAGCCTCAATGCCAATCTCGGCGGCCGCGATCACATGCCGATCGAGATCGAGCGCCAGATCGTCGAATGGATGCGTCACCTGTTCGCGTTTCCGGAGGGCGCGAGCGGAATCTTCGTCACGGGCACCTCGATGGCCAACCTGATGGCAGTGCTGGTGGCGCGTACGCAAGCGCTCGGCACGCTGGCGCGGCAACATGGCATCGGCAACGACGGAGCGCTGCTCACGGCGTACACGTCGCAAGCGGCGCATGGCTGCATCTCTCGTGCGATGGACATTGCCGGTTTCGGCACGGACGCGTTGCGCAAGATCGCGATGGATTCCGATCATCGCATCGATGTCGCCGCGCTTCGCGCGCAGATCGCAGTTGACCGAGAGGTCGGCTTCAAGCCTTTCCTGGTCGTGGCCTCCGCGGGCACGGTCGATATCGGCGCGATCGACGATCTCAAGGCGATCGCAGAATTGTGCCGCGAGGAAGGAATCTGGTTTCACGTCGATGGCGCTTTCGGCGCGCTCGCGATTCTCTCGCCGGAACTCGCGCCTCTGCTCGGTGGCATCGAGCTCGCGGACTCCATTGCGCTCGACTTCCACAAATGGGGACAGGTGCCCTACGACGCCGGCTTCCTGCTGGTGCGGGACGGCGAACAGCACCGGCAGGCCTTTGCGCAGCCGGCGGCGTATCTCAGCCGTGAGGCAAGGGGACTTGCGGCAGGCGCGGTCTGGCCTTGCGATCTCGGTCCTGAACTGTCGCGCGGCTTCCGCGCGCTGAAGACCTGGTTCACGTTGAAAACGTTCGGCACCGATCGCCTCGGCGGCGTGATCGCGCGCAGCTGTGCGCTGGCGAAATATCTGGAGGCGCGCGTTCTGGCCGAGCCGCGGCTCGAATTGCTTTCGCCGGTCAATCTCAACATCGTCTGTTTCCGTTACCGTGCCGACGATGCAGTCAACCGCGAGATCGTCGCCGATATCCAGGAGTCCGGCATCGCCGCGCCGTCGAGCACGACGCTGGACGACAAGTTCGCTATCCGCGCCGCGATCGTCAATCATCGCACCGACGAGACGGATATCGACGCACTCGTGGCTGCGGTCCTGAAGTTCGGTGACAAGCGGCTCCGCGACGCCGTGATCGAGGTCGATGCGCCGCCGCTTGCGGCGCAGTGAGATCCAGTACCCTCAAAGCAAAAACGCCCCGGACCAGGTCCGGGGCGTTTTCATTTCGAATGTACGAAGCGCTCAGGCGGCCGAGCTGACTTCGCCCGCGACCTCGTCCTTGGGATGGCTCGCCTGGAACTGCTCGCGCAGCTTGTCTTCATAGGCGATCAGCTTGCGGGCGTCCTTGAGCGCGCGGTAGAGGTCGCCGCTCATGATGTGGTTGTTGATGCTTTCGATGATCGGCCAGGCGCTCGGCACCGCGGTGACGATATCGCGCACGAGGTTGAAATAGGTGCCGTGCTGGCTCTGCGGATCCGGCGAGATGTACATCAGCTGGACCGCCAGATAGACGAGCTTGGCCGGCGTATCGGCCGTCTCCGGCGTGAGGATATCGCGTTCGCGCAGGATCGGCACGTTGTCGCCGTCGATCAGAAGGCGGGCGCGCTGTTCGGTGTTGGTTATCACGCAGTTACCGACGATGATGCGTTCGTGCGGTCTGAGCTCGACCTTGAGGGCCATGCCTGTTCTCCATCAACGCTTTCGTAACCGAGCGTGTGTTGCGGCGGATCAGGGCGCAATACTCCATCAAGACTAGTTAACGAGTTGTGAATCTCGGGCGGTCGCGCGGAAAAGCTCAATCTTTTCAACGATAAAATTCCACGGCGGTGCAGCGACGATCGCGCCGCAGTGCCCCGAATCGCGCCGCGACTCAGAGAAAGCGCCGTTTTCATTTCATGCTTCGTTAGATTCTCGGAGCCACGGTCCGCCGGTCGCCGGGTCAATCAGGACCCGAGCAGACGCGTCACAGTAGCGTTTACCAGAAAGGTAACAGCGTATGTCCGGTATCGTTCTCTCCGCATCGGTTCGTCAGAACCTTCTCTCCCTCCAGTCCACCGCTGATCTTCTCGCCACCACGCAGAACCGTCTGTCGACCGGCAAGAGCGTCAACTCGGCCCTGGACAATCCCACCAACTTCTTCACGGCCCAGTCGCTCGACAACCGCGCCAGCGACATCAACAACCTGCTCGATGGCATCGCCAAC
>Ga0207426_1000847_pt1 | contig 32206 bp, 31 predicted proteins | sample AraplaMF_Cvi_mMS_FD_184265 | JGI IMG/M metagenome (GOLD analysis project Ga0207426, IMG submission 184265) | Arabidopsis root microbial communities from the University of North Carolina, USA - plate scrape MF_Cvi_mMS (SPAdes) (version 2) | ecosystem: Host-associated > Plants > Roots > Endosphere... | reverse complement strand
CCGTCTGTCGACCGGCAAGAGCGTCAACTCGGCCCTGGACAATCCCACCAACTTCTTCACCGCCCAGTCGCTCGACAACCGCGCCAGCGACATCAACAACCTGCTCGATGGCATCGCCAACGGCGTGCAGGTGCTGCAGGCTGCCAACACCGGCATCACCTCGCTGCAGAAGCTGATCGACAGCGCCAAGTCGATCGCCAACCAGGCGCTGCAGACCACGGTCGGTTACTCCACCAAGTCCAACGTCTCCGCCACCATCTCGGGTGCGACGGCTGCCGACCTGCGCGGCACGACTTCGTTCGCCAGCGCGACCGCGAGCAGCAACGTGCTGTTTAGCGGCGCGGCAGGCGGCACCACCGCGGCGACCGGCACCACGACCCTCGGCGCCACCGCCGGCAGCTTCACCGGCACCACGGCAACGACCGGCGCCGGCGGCACCACGGCCCTGACCGGCACCATCACCCTGATCGCCACCAACGGCACGAGCGCCAGCGGCCTTGCCGGCGTCGCCCAGCCTGCCGACGGCGACACGCTGACCGTGAACGGCAAGACCATCACCTTCCGCGCCGGCATTGCGCCGGCCGCGACCGGCGTTCCCTCCGGTTCGGGCGTCAGCGGCCATCTCGTCACCGACGGCAGCGGCAACACCACGGTCTATCTCGGCGATACCGCCACAGCGTCGACGCTTGCGACTGTCGACGATCTCTTGGCCGCGGTCGATCTCGCCAGCGGCGTGAAGACAGCATCGATCACCGCGGGTGCGGCGACGATCGCCGTGAGCGCCTTCCAGCCGAGTGCGACGACCTTCTCGAAGGTTGCTGCCAGCGCCGTCACGCTGTCGAGCTCGACGGGTGCGGATCTGAGCGTCACCGGCAAGGCCGACCTGCTCAAGGCGCTCGGCCTGACTTCGTCCGTGGGCGGCGGCAACGCCACCGTCAACGTCAACCGGACCACGAGCTCGGCCTCGCTGGGCGCGGAGATCTCGGACGGTTCGTCGCTGAACGTCAACGGTCACGTCATCACCTTCAAGAACGCGCCGATCCCGGGCTCGACCGGTGCTCCCAGCGTTCCGACCGGTTATGGTGCGAGCGGTAACGTCCTCACCGACGGCAACGGCAACTCGACGGTCTATCTGCAGGGCGGCACGGTCAACGATGTCCTGAGCGCGATCGACCTTGCCACCGGCGTGCAGGCCGCGACGATCAATGCCAATGGCACTGCCACGTTTGCGACCGCAACGGGTCAGTCGAACTCGACGATCAACTCGTCCGGCGCGCTCAAGCTCTCGACCGGCATCAACGCCGATCTGTCGATCACCGGCACCGGAAACGTGTTGAACGTGCTCGGCCTCGCCGGCAACACCGGCAGTGCGACAGCGTTCACCGCGGCGCGCACCTCCGGCATCGGCGGCATCGCCGGCAAGACCTTGACCTTCTCCTCCTTCAACGGTGGCACGGCGGTCAACGTCACCTTCGGCGACGGCACCAACGGTACGGTCAAGACGCTCGATCAGCTCAACACCAAGCTTCAGGCCAACAACCTGGCTGCGACGATCGACGCCAACGGCCTGCTGACCATCACCGCTTCCAACGACTACGCATCCTCGACGCTCGGCTCGATTGCGGCGGGCGGCGTGATCGGCGGCACGCTCACTTCGGCGCTGACCTTCTCGACGGCTTCCAACCCCGTCCAGGATGGCGTTGCCCAGACGGCGCGTGCCAACCTGGTGTCGCAGTACAACAACATCCTGAACCAGATCGACACGACCTCGCAGGACTCCTCGTTCAACGGTGTCAACCTCCTGAACGGCGACCAGCTCAAGCTGGTGTTCGACGAGACCGGCAAGTCGAGCCTGAACATCACCGGCGTGACCTACAACTCGAAGGGTCTGGGCCTCGCCTCGCTGACCGTCGGCGTCGACTTCATCGACAACGCCGCCGCCAACCGGGTGCTGACCAACCTGAACGCCGCCTCGAGCACGCTGCGCTCGGAGGCCTCGAGCCTCGGCTCGAACCTCTCGGTGGTGCAGATCCGTCAGGACTTCAACAAGAACCTGATCAACGTGCTGCAGACCGGTTCTTCGAACCTGACGCTGGCCGACACCAACGTCGAGGCGGCCAACAGCCAGGCGCTGTCGACCCGCCAGTCCATCGCGGTCTCCGCGCTGTCGCTGGCCAACACCTCGCAGCAGAGCGTGCTCCAGCTGCTCCGCTAATAAGCGGCTGAAATTACTAAATAAAACCGGGCGGCGGGGCGATTTTCCCCGCCGCTCTTTTTTGCGTCCGGAGGCGGGCAGGGGCGTTCACTGGCCATTAACCGTATCCCTTAAACCGCCGTTAACCATACTTTAAAGGACACCTCCTAAAACTGGACGAAAGCCCGCTCTCCAGACCGCGCGGCCGATTCGTATCCGGTTCAAGAGGAAGTCTCGCCAATGTCCAACATCGTTCTCTCGGCGTCAGTTCGCCAGAACCTGTTGTCGCTGCAGTCGACGGCCGATTTGCTGGCCACGACGCAGGAACGGCTGTCGACCGGCAAGAAGGTCAACACGGCGCTCGACAACCCCACCAACTTCTTCACGGCGCAGGGGCTGGACAACCGGGCGAGCGACATCAGCAACCTGCTGGACGGCATCAACAACGGTGTCCAGGTGCTGCAGGCGGCCAACACCGGCATCACCTCGCTGCAAAAGCTGATCGACAGCGCGAAATCGATCGCCAACCAGGCCCTGCAGACCACGGTCGGCTACTCCACCAAGTCGAACGTCTCCACCACGATTCCCGGCGCGACGCCCGCCGACCTGCGCGGTACGACCTCCTATGCCAGCGCGACCGCCAAGAGCAACGTGCTCTACACCGGCGCCCCCGGCGGCGTGACCCCGGTGACGGGCACCGCCGCGCTCGGCGCTTCGCTGGGCTCGAGCGCCGGCACCTTTGCCGGCACGGCAGTGACCGCCGCCGACGGCACCACCGCGCTGTCCGGAACCGCCACGCTGCTCGGCACCACGGCATCCACCACCTTCGGGACGCCGCCCGCGGACGGTGACACCATCACCGTGAATGGCAAGACCATCACCTTCCGCACCGGCATTGCTCCGGGTACCCAGCCGACTGGTTGGGGTCTCGATGGCAGCGGGCACATCGCCACCGACGGCAACGGCAATTCGATCGTCTACGAGGGAACGGCGACTGCGCCCGGTGCGACCATCAACGACGTCCTCACCGCGATCGATCTGGCTAGCGGCGTCAAGACCGCGACGATCAGCGCGAGTGCGGCGACCATCGCGGTCAGCGGCTCGGCCGGTCCCGTCGGCACGCTTCAGGTGGCATCGTCCATCTCGGGTGGCGGCGCGATCACGCTGAAGAGCTCGACCGGTGCCGATCTGAGCGTGACGGGCAAGGCCGACTTCCTCAAGGCGCTCGGCCTGACCTCGGCGACCGGCGCCGGCAACGCCAACGTCACCGCCAACCGGTCGACCACCGCGGGCTCGCTCGGCTCGCTGGTGCAGGACGGCTCGACGCTCAACATCGACTGCCACACCATCACGTTCAAGAACGCGCAGACTCCGCAAACGGCGGCGAGCGTGGCCAACGGCTACGGCGTCAGCGGCAACGTCGTCACCGACGGCAACGGCAACTCGACGGTCTACATCCAGAGCGCGACGCTCACCGACCTCCTGAACTCGATCGACCTTGCCACCGGCGTCAAGACCGCCAGCATCTTCAACGGTGCGGCGAGCATCACGACCACGCCGGGCCAGATCCCCTCGTCGGTGAACTCCAGCGGCCAGCTGTCGCTCTCGACCGGCGTCAACGCCGACCTCTCGATCACCGGCACCGGCAACGCGCTCAGCGCGTTCGGCCTCAGCGGCAACACGGGAACGGCGACCGCCTTCACCGCGGCGCGCACCTCGGGCGTCGGCGGCATCAGCGGCAAGACGCTGACCTTCACCTCCTTCAACGGCGGCACGCCCGTGAACGTGACCTTCGGCGACGGCACCAACGGCACCGTCAAGACGCTCGACCAGCTCAACGCGCAGCTTCAGGCCAACCACCTGACCGCGACGATCGACGCCAACGGCGTGCTGACGGTGACCACCGTCAACGAATACGCCTCCTCGACGCTCGGCTCGACCACCGCCGGCGGCACGGTCGGCGGCACCATCACCGGTGTGCTGGCCTTCACCACCGCGCAGCCGCCGGTCCAGGATCCCGTCGCGCAGACCGCGCGCTCGAACCTGGTCAACCAGTTCAACAACATCCTGCAGCAGATCGACACGACCTCGCAGGACTCCTCCTTCAACGGCGTCAACCTGCTCAACGGCGATACGCTGAAGCTGGTCTTCAACGAGACCGGCAGCTCGACGCTCAGCATCAACGGCGTGGTGTTCAACGCGGCCGGCCTCGGCCTCAGCAACCTCGTCAACGGCGTCGACTTCATCGACAACGGCGCCACCAACAAGGTGCTGGCCAGCCTGAATGCGGCCTCGAGCACGCTGCGCTCGGAAGGCTCCTCGCTCGGTTCGAACCTCTCGATCGTGCAGGTGCGTCAGGACTTCTCCAAGAACCTGATCAACGTGCTGCAGACCGGCTCGTCCAACCTGACGCTCGCCGACACCAACGAGGAAGCGGCCAACAGCCAGGCGCTGTCGACCCGCCAGTCGATTGCGGTGTCCGCACTGTCGCTGGCGAACCAGTCGCAGCAGAGCGTGCTGCAGCTGCTCCGCTAATCTCGCAGCGCAGGATCTTTGAAGCAGATGGCGCGGCGGGGCTAAAGCTCCGCCGTTCTTTTGAGGGAGATCGCTAAGACAAGATTAGCTGAGATCGACGCGCATCACGGGAAGCGAGTTTACATCGTGCGTGCGTGCATCTAGCGTTTGTGCAAACGAAGAAACCCCGCGACCCGTAATAATCCGGGGTGCTTCCAAGCACACACGTAAGCAAATCTTAAGCGGTGCTGCCTAGGGTTGGGAAAGAAATCCTTAAGCGCGTTCAACGGGCTAGGTAAACTTCCAGGGTGTGATTGATGTCGAATTCCGCTGCCTCGGCTTATGCGCGTGTTGCAACAACCACCGCATCTCCTCGCGACATCGAGGCGCAGACTCTTCTCAAGGCCGCCAACAAGCTCCAGGACGCGATCAACAGTGCTGATCCGTTCAGCGAGCAGACCACGCAGGCTTTGATGTTCAACCGCAAGCTCTGGACGATCTTCCTGAGCGAAGCCATGCGCGACAGCAATCCGCAGCCGATCGACGTCCGGCAGAAGATCGCCAACATCAGCGTCTTCGTCCTGAGCCAGACCGCGGCGCTGCAGATGAGCCCGCAGTTCGATCACTTCCGTCCGCTGATCGAGATCAACCGCAACATCGCCGCGGGCCTCTCCGGCCGTCCGTGATGCGGCCCGTCACGGCCCGCATCATCACGTCCCGTCGACGGCAAACCAATCCAGCATCGGGAATTTCGCGCGCAGCATCGCTATGAGAGAGCGCCGGCGCGTCCGGCGCCGTCGTCACGCATCATGGCCGATCGTCAGGCGCTGAGGTCCGTATTGAGCGGACGCGAGGGCTTCGACTTCATGTCTTCCGCATGGAAATAGGCCCGCCGGCGCAGCATCGCTTCGTCGGGGAACTGGTTGACCACCGCGTCGGTCCTGTCGTTGACGACCTGGAAGACGAAGGATGCGGCTGCCTGGTCGAACACGACCTGCCGCGAGATGTTTTCGTTCTTGTTCGGCAAATCATTGCGGACAGGCGCGCTGGTATCGCTCGCGGCGACCGTCTGGCTCACGGGCAAATCGGTTTGCACGGCATCGTTCGCCGCCGTATTCGACGTCGTTACGATCTGTACGGGGGCCGGTATCCCCACCGGCCTGATGCTGAAATCTGTACTCATGGCAGCCTCCTGGTTGCCTCACGCGAGTCAAATCCCAACCCCTCTCAATACGCAACCATGGAACACCAGGCCTGAAGACCCGGTAAGTAAACGTGCCTAACCGCACGGCGACAACGCCGCGCGGTTTTTTCTAAAATTGTACGTGGTTTTCGCGTGTGCTCAGAGCGAGCGGCTGACCGCGAGCGGCGTGATGTGGCGCGGGCCCGGAGCGGCGCGACGTCCCGCGGCAGTATAGGTGTTCGGCACGTTGCGCTTCTGGATCTCGGCGTTGACGCCGCGCACCACGCTTTCGGAGACCGCGTGCGCGGTCGCAAGCACCGTGAGGTTGACCTGGAGCATCGCGCGGAACGCATCATGGTGCCGATGCAGCGTCGAGAGCAGCTCCGGCGCGGACTTCGCGAGCTGGGCCTGGTTCGCCTTGAGCTGGCTGACCGCGCCGACATAGTTTCGCGACAGCTCCTGCTTCTTGCTCTCCAGCGTCATCGCCTCGCGGACCTTGCCGGCGCGCACGAGCTCGGTCTCGCGTTCGATCAGCGCGAGCAGGGCGTTCATCGCATCCATCAGATCTTCAGCGAGCTTGCGTGCTTCGGCGCTGCCGGGCGCGATGCCCGCGCGCTGCGCTTGCATCGGCTGACGTGAGGCGTTGAACTGGTTCATCTCGTTGGACCTTATGCCGTACGAAGAGTGGTTTTCGCCTGCTGGATGATCAGGGTACGATAGACGTCGCGTGCAACGCCGACGCCGCCGGCATTGGCGAAGTTCTTGGAATATTGCTCGGTCAGCATCGAGCGCCACACGCCGGTGCCGGGCGTGCTGCCGAACGGGCCATCGCCCTTCAGGCCCGACGTCATCTGCGAGAACATGCTGTTGAGGAACATCGCCTCGAAGTCGGTGGCGGTCTTCTGCGCCTTGGCCTGCTGCTGCGGCGCGACCTTCTGCAGGGCGCTCGCGAGCTCGAAGTCGGGCCGGCCGTTGCGGCTCTCGACGGAGAAGGCCGGGGAATAGGTCGTGAGGTGCGGGGTGTTGATCTTGCTCGCCTGCATCACATCACCTCGATGTCGGCTTCGATCGCGCCGGCGGCCTTGATCGCCTGCAGGATGCTGATCATGTCGCGGGGGCCGATGCCGAGGCCGTTGAGGCCGTCGACGAGCTGCTGCAGCGAGACGCCGTCCTTGACCAGCGCCAGCTTCCGGCCGTCCTCGGTGACGCTGACGCTGCTGCGCGGCGCCACCACGGTGCGGCCGCGGGACAGCGGGTTGGGCTGGCTCACCTGCGGGCTCTCGGAGATCGTGACGGTGAGGTTGCCTTGCGCGACCGCAACGGTAGCGACGCGGACATCGCGGCCCATCACGATGATGCCGCTGCGTTCGTCGATGATGATCTTGGCGGCGAGATCAGGGTCGACCTGGAGCTGCTCGATCTCGGTGAGGAAGGCAACGACGTTGCCCTTGAACTCCGGCGGGACCGACAACTGCACCGTCGAGGGATCGATCGGTTCGGCCGTCTTGACGCCGAGATAGTCGTTGACCGCCGCCGCGATGCGCTTGGCGGTGGTGAAGTCGGCGTTGCGCAGCGCGAGGCGAACGTTCGGCAGGCGATTGAGCGCGAACTCGATCTCGCGCTCGATGATGGCGCCGTTGGCGATGCGCCCCACGGTCGGCACGCCGCGCACGATCTTGGCGGCCTCGCCCTCGGCCTGGAAGCCGGAGATCGCGAGCGAGCCCTGCGCCACCGCGTAGACATTGCCGTCGGCGCCGAGGAGGGGGGTGACGAGCAGCGTGCCGCCCTGCAGGTTCTTGGCATCGCCGAGTGCGGACACGGTGACGTCCATCCGCGTGCCCTGGGTGGCGAAGGCCGGCAGATTGCCCGTCACCATCACGGCCGCGACGTTGCCGGTACGGATGGTCGCGCCGCGGATGTTGACGCCCATGCGCTCGAGCATCGCCTGCAGCGACTGCTTGGTGAAGGGGATGTTGTTGAGCGTGTCGCCGGTACCGTTGAGGCCGACGACGAGGCCGTAACCGATGAGCTGGTTCTGCCGCACGCCTTCGATATTGGCGAGGTCCTTGATGCGCGAGGTCGCAGCCGCAGACGTCACGGACAGCGCCAGCGCTGACAGCGCGGCGCAGGCCACCCCAACAATCCTCACCCAACGAACGCCTGGCATCCTCTGCTCCCCGAGGCTCCTTAAATCTCGGACCAAACCCAACACTCCCATGTCGAGCTGGTCCGGCGCTTTCCTTGCGAGGGCTGTGCCAACGCGGGGCAGGGGGCTTACGCGGTTGAATAGGTTGAATAAATCTGTTTTGACCGGCGTTAGCGGGCGTTGTCCGTGAGGAGCGAAACTGCCGCCTGTCGGCAGATTTTGCCGGGCTGTTTACGTGTCGTTAACCATAAAGCGGCGAATGTGGCGCATCGATCACCCGGATTCCTTCCGATGCGCATCTACGGACCGAACGGCACCACGCTTGGGACGCCGGCCAGCCAGGCCCGGCGGACCGGCTCCGGCACCTTCGTGCTGCCCGACACCTCCTCGGCGCAGGAGACGCGAAGCGCCGCCGCACCGAAGGCCGCCGCCAACATCGACGCGCTGCTCGCACTGCAGGGTGTCGAGGAGGATCCGGTCGAGCGCCGCAAGCGCTCGGTCGCCCGCGGCAAGACCGCGCTCGACGTGCTCGACGAACTCAAGATGGGCCTGTTGTCCGGCAATCTCGACGCATCGACCGTGCTGCGGCTGCGCGATGCCGCGGCGAACCTGAAATCGTCCTCGGGCGATCCCGGACTCGACTCTGTGCTGTCGGAGATCGAGCTGCGCGTCGAGGTCGAGCTGGCCAAGGCCGGGCAGGCTTAACTGGCTGTCGTCGCCCGGCTTGACCGGGCGACCCAGTATTCCAGAGACATTCGTTGTTGAATCGATAGGCCGCGGCGTACGGGATGCCCCGGTCAAGCCGGGGCATGACAGCGGAGCTTGGGGCGAAGCTGCACGTCGCTTCACCCGCTCCTTACGCCGCCTCTTCCTTCAGCTGCGCGTCGTAGCGGCGCTGGGCGGCGAGCACGTCTTTCAGGTTTTCCTCGGCCCAGTCGCGCAGCGGATCGACCGCTGCCGCGAGCGTCACGCCGAGCTGCGTGATCGAATATTCCACCGTCACCGGAACGGTTGCGATGGCGCGGCGGCGGATCAGGCCGTCGCGTTCGAGTGACTTGAGAACCTGACTCAGCATCTTCTGCGAAATACCTTCAATCGTTCGGCGCAACTGATTGAAGCGCATTGGCTCTTCACGCAGCAGCAAGAGGATCAGCACGGCCCATTTGTCGCCGACGCGGTCGAGGATCTGGCGCGTAGGGCAGTTCGCTGCATAGACGTCGGGCTTCATGTCGGGGTCCTCAATCCATTCCGGTCGCCTGTGCGCGCCGGTGTCGTTGTGCGGGGTTACTCCAGCGTAATCAGGCAAGCACAAAGTGCTCTCTTAACACCAGCATTCTTTGCGATATCTAGTAACTGTTAGTTACTACTGAAGCAAAGGAACCTTCCAATGAAAATCGCAGTTGCGGGCGCCTCGGGCCGGGCCGGGTCGGAGATCACCAAGGAGCTGGCGCGCCGGGGCCACGCGGTCACCGCCATTGCCCGGAACCCCGAGAAGATCGCGGCCCTGCCGAACGTCACGCCGACCAAGGGTGACGTGCTCGACCAGGCGGGCTTGACCAGACTGTGGGCTGGCCATGACGTCGCCGTGAGTTCCGTGCACTTCCTGGCCAGCGATCCGAAGAAGCTGATCGGCGCCGCCAAGGCGTCAGGGGTGGGCCGTTACCTCGTGGTCGGCGGAGCCGGCAGCCTCGAAGTCGCTCCGGGCGTGAAACTGGTCACGACTCCCAATTTCCCGGCCCAGTACAAGGCCGAAGCCGAAGCGGGCTCCGCCTTCCTGGATCTGCTGCGGCAGGAAAAGGACCTGAACTGGACCTTCATCTCGCCGTCCGCGCTTTTCATCGAGGGTGAACGCACCGGCAAGTTCCGGGTCGGGACCGATCAGCTTCTCGCAGATGCGAACGGCAAGAGCTGGATCAGCTTCGCCGACTACGCCATTGCGCTCGCCGACGAGATCGAGCGCCCGGCCCATCAAAAGCAGCGCTTTACGGTAGGCTATTAGGCCTTTGGCGGCCCCCGAGCCCTCCAGGATAAACCTTCCTGTGCAAGGGCTTGGGGGCGGCAACCAAGCGGTGAGGGAGTTATTGTCTGTCACAGGACGCCGCTATATAACGCCCCGCTCAACGGACCCCGTTCCGTTTGCGAGTCGTTGCTTAGACAGATAGGCCGCCCTTGGAAAAGTTGAAAAACTACCGACCGACCGAAAAAGAGCCTTTCATGAACGACCGGCAGAAGGAGTACTTCCGTTTGAAGCTCCTCGCCTGGAAGGATGAGATCCTCAAAGAGTCCAAGCTCACCCTGCAAGCCCTGCAGGAGGAGAACGTGAACCACCCCGATCTTGCCGATCGGGCATCGTCCGAAACCGACCGCGCCATCGAACTCCGCGCCCGCGACCGCCAGCGCAAGTTGATCGCCAAGATCGACGCCGCGCTCCAGCGCATCGAGGACAACACCTACGGGTATTGCGAGGACACCGGCGAGCCGATCTCTTTGAAGCGGCTCGAAGCCCGGCCCATCGCGACGCTCTCGGTGGAAGCGCAGGAGCGCCACGAGAAACGCGAGAAGGTCTATCGCGACGAATAGAGCCCGAGCCGCAGCGATGCGGCTCTTTGTTTTTGGACGCAAGGCGCCGTTCCGCGCCGTGATCAGCATTGTGCCTGTCGCTTGCCGCCGCGCGCCTCGACGCGCGGGCGCAATCGCGAAAAGTGAATCGCGATCAATGGGCTAGACTCGATTCCTCCGAGCTCACGTGAGTTCGGATGAGAAACAGCCTTCACTTCAGGTGCGGAAGATTTTGCGAGTCGCATCAACCAGATCGGCTCGGATGCTGAGAGGCCGATCCAGCGGCATCAAGCAACGCTGCAATCAGGCTTCTTGCGACGCCGCGAGGCGCGCGTCCCCATAAAGCCTCGACCAGCTCAATATTTCCTTAAACGCCGGCAACAGGCCGTAGGCCGCATCCGTCAGCTCGTACTCGACCCTTAGGGGTTTCTCCGCAAAGGCGGTTCGGGACACCAGCCCGTCCTGCTCGAGCTCGCGCAGTTGCGTGGTCAGCATGTGCTGGGTGATGCCGCCGATCGCGCGCCGCAACGCGCCGAAGCGGACCGCCCCGTTCATCAGCGCGAACAGGATCTCCAGTTTCCACTTGCCGCCGAGCGCATGGATGGCGCGCTTGAAGTCGGCGAGCAGGGCAGGGTCAGGGTTGCAATCGCAGTCGCCGTCGCAAGGGATGGTCAGGTTTTCCATACCGGTCTCGAAATCCATTCTACTTGTCCCCCTGGAGATAGTGACCAGATGCGGCCTTGAGCAGGGTGGCGGAACTTATTCGTGGACCTGCGCAACGAGGGGAATTTTGCAATGAGCACTGTGCTGGTCACCGGCGGATCGGGCTTCGTCGGCATCCATGTCATCCTGCGGCTTCTGGCCTCCGGCCATACGGTGCGGACGACGGTGCGGCGGCCGGACCGGCGTGACGACGTGCTGGCCATGTTGCGCGAGGGCGGGGCGGCTGCGCCGGAGGGGCTGACCTTCTTCACCGCCGACCTGACCCGGGATGACGGCTGGCAGGAGGCGGTCACGGGCTGCGACTACGTGCTCCATGTCGCCTCGCCGCTGTCGACCAGTATTCCCGAGGACGAGAACGAAATGATCATCCCGGCCCGGGACGGCACGCTCCGGGTGCTGCGGGCCGCGCGCGAGGCCGGCGTGCGGCGGGTCGTCATCACCTCGTCGCTGGGCGCGATCGGCTACGGCCACCCGCCGCGCGACAAACCGTTCGACGAGACCGACTGGACCAATCTCACGGGCAGCGACGTGCAGCCCTACATCAAGTCCAAGACGCTGGCGGAGCGGGCGGCCTGGGATTTTGTCGCGCGCGAGGGCGGTGGGCTGGAACTGTCGGTGGTCAATCCCGCCGGCATTTTCGGTCCCGTGCTGGGGCCGGACTTCTCCGGCTCGATCGAGATCGTCAAATCGCTGCTGGACGGCGCCATGCCGGCGGTGCCGCGGGTCTATTTCGGCGTGGTGGATGTCCGCGATGTCGCCGACCTGCATTTACGGGCGATGACGGCGCCCGAGGCCAAGGGCGAGCGCTTCATCGCGGTATCCGGCGAGACGATGTCGATCCTCGACATCGGCAGGGTGCTGCGGCGGGAACTGGGGCCGGCCGCGCGCCGGGTTCCGCGGCTCCAGGCCCCGGACTGGCTGGTGCGGCTGGCCGCGAACCGGATTCCGCTGCTGCGCGCGGTGGTGCCGATGCTCGGACGGGTCAGGCACTCCACCAGCGCCAAGGCGCGGTCGCTGCTCGGCTGGCAGCCCCGCTCCAACGATGAAGCGATCCTCGCCACCGCCGAGAGCCTGATCCGGCTTGGTCTCGTCAAGCGGTAAGGCTGCCTGCCGCCCGCGCTTGTCAGGCCGGACAGGGGATGCTGAACTGCCGTCCTTGATGCGTAGCGTGGGAGCCGGCGCCGATGGACAAGATTCTCGAAGCCGCAAAGGCGATTGCGCTGGCGCGCCGCAACCATGCGCCGCTTGCGGCCCTCGAAGTTCCGCCGGCCGACGAGGCCGAGGGCTACCAGGTCCAGCGCGCGCTGCACGATTTGATGCTGCCGCATGCCGGGCCGCTGGTCGGTTACAAGATCGGCTGCACCAGCCAGGTGATGCAGGACTATATCGGCATCCCGCACCCCTGCGCCGGCGGCGTGTTCCAGAAGGGCGTGCATGACAGCGGTGCGAAGCTCTCGGCCTCCAAATATGTCCGCGTCGGCGTCGAATGCGAGATCGCGGTGCGGCTCAAGCGCGACCTTGCCGCCGGCGAGGCGCCGTTCACGGCCGAATGGGTCGGCGAGGCCGTCGAGTCCTATCATCCCGCGATCGAGATCGTCGACGACCGCTACGTGAAGTGGGAGACCATGGGCGCGCCGACCCTGATCGCCGACGATTTCTTCGCCGCCGGCTGCGTGCTGGGGCCGTCCGTGCCGCGCTCGTCGGTGCCGGACCTGAAGGCGGTGAAGGGCCGCGCCATCGTCAACGGCGAGGAAGTCAGCCACGGCACCGGCGCCGACGTGCTCGGCCATCCCCACAACGCACTCGCCTGGCTCGCCAACCATCTCGCCGCGGACGGCAAGGGGCTGCATGCGGGACAGCTCGTTCTCACCGGAAGCCTGGTGAAGACGCTGTGGCTGAAGGCCGGCGACAAGGTGCGGATGGAGCTGGACGGGCTCGGCGTGGTCGAGGCGGAGTTCAAGTAAGGGCTCTCTGCCGTCATTGCGAGCGCAGCGAAGCAATCCAGAATCTTTCCGCGACGGCAGTCTGGATTGCTTCGCTGCGCTCGCAATGACGGAATACGCGGCCGCAGCGTTGCTAAAATCGGTGTAGGCGATCACCACCGCAAAATACATGCGGCCCTCGCCAGGGGAGCTAGCGAGGGCCGCGTAGTACACCGTCGTTCGCGCCTAGGTTCGCGAACACGATGTGGGAGCTCGGGAGAAAGTTAGAAGGGCAGCAGCACGTCCATGACCTGCTGGCCGTAGCGCGGCTGCTGCACGTCCATGATCTGGCCGCGGCCGCCATAGGCGATGCGGGCCTGTGCGATCTTGGTGGAGTCGATGGTGTTGTCGCTCTGGATGTCTTCGGGGCGGACGATGCCGGCGACCACGAGCTCGCGGATCTCGTAGTTGACGCGGATCTCCTGCTTGCCCTCGACCACGAGGTTGCCGTTCGGCAGCACCTGGGTGACCACCGCGGCGACGTTGGTCTGCAGGGCTTCCGTGCGGTTGACCGAGCCCTTGCCGTCGCTGGACGCGGTGGAGTCGGCGGTCAGGATGCGGCCGGGCAGGATCTTGTTGGCCTGGGTGATGGTCTTGGACCCGATGAAATCGGTGATGCCTGAGTCTTCCGAGTTGGTGCGGCTGCGCTGGGTCTCGTTGGCGATGTTGGCCTTGTCGGTGATGTTCACGGTCACGGTGAGGAGGTCGCCGACCTGGCGGGCGCGCTGGTCCTTGAAGAAGGCGCGGCTGCCGTTGCGCCACAGCGAGTTCGGATTGTACGAGGCGACTTCCGGCTTCGGCATCGGCATCTGCACCGGCTTGTAGCCGGGCTGCGTCGTCGGATTGTCGATCGCGGACAGTTTCGGCTGTTCGCCGATCTGCGACAGGCGGTCGATCGAGGAGCAGCCGCCGAGCGCGCAGGAGGCCAGCAGCAGGGCGGAGATCGCGATGCGACGAAGACGGGAAGCCGAACTGAACGAGGACATGACTTACTCTGACTTGGCTGGAGCTTGCGAGGCGCGAACTTGCGGGATCTGGGCTTGGGCGACTTGAGCGGGCGAGGCGGGGGGCACGACCAGGCTGCGGACGATGGCTGCGGTGTCGACCGGCGCGGGCGCTTCGTCGCGCTTGAGCGAGGAGGTCTGCTCGACCGCCGGCGCGATCGGCACGGACGCGCTGGCACCCTGCACGGTGATCTGGCCGCGGCCGGTGACGACGCCGGTCAGGGTGCGCTTGGATTGCAGGTTGAGCACGGAGACGGTGTCGCCTTCGGCGCCGCTCTCGACCGCCTTGCCGCGTGTGGTGAGGTAGAGGCCGGGCACCTGGTAGATGATGGTGACGGCCTGGTCGCGCTGCACGAAGTCGGGCTTGACGATATCGGCGACGCGGATCGGCGTGCCCGCCCGCATCGGCCGGCGCAGCTGCATGCCGATGCTGCGGTCGCGCGAGGCGGGCTCGCCCGTGACCTCGGCCTTGGGCCGGCGCTCCAGCGAGATGTCCGAGGACTTCAGCATGTCGGCGCGGTCGATGTCGCGCGTCAGCACGGCGACTTCCACGGTCTCGATCGCGGTGCCGGTGAGGCGCAGCTTGGTCGGCGCCGGGTTGTTGTCGTTGCTGATCTCGAAGGCGATGTCGAAACGGCCGCCGCGCGCATCGTAGCGGGTGGCGACCGGCAGCAAGGCGCCGGTGTTGGAGGCATCGAGCCGCATGTCGGAGACGCCGCGGTCGAAGGTGACGGTGATGTTGGCGGCGTCCCCAAGGCCGAAGCGGCGCTCGAGCGCGAAAGCCACCGCATTCTCGAGATCCTTGTTGGCGAGCGTGCGGGCGAGGCGGGTGACCTGGACCTCCTTGGTGTCGCCGGTCATCACGCCGATCACCTGCTTGGCGCGCAGCACGCCGAGGACCTGGGCGACCGGCAGCGCGCCGGTGGTGCCGAGATCGGGCGAGCGGTAGACCGGGATCAGCGCAGCCGAGCCGGCATTGTCGATGAGATCGCCGACCCGAACCACGTCCGAGGTCACGGTGACGTTGGCGCGCAGCGTCGGCGCCGCGATGCCGTCGTCGGCGGCCTGTGCCGGCAGGGCCAGCAGCAGCAGAGCTGAGATCGTGGCGATTGTGGTGCGGATCATCGTCATTTGCTTCAGTCTTGGCTTCAGTCTCAGCTTCAGTCTTGGCCTCAGCGGAACAGCGCCGTGGTCGATTGCATCATCTGGTCGGCGGCGCTGATGACCTTGGCGTTCATCTCGTAGGCGCGCTGGGCGGCGATCAAATCGCTCATCTCCGAGACGACGTCGACATTGGCCTGCTCCAGGCTGCCTTGCGTGAGCTTGCCGTAGCCTTCGGAGTTCGCGGTGCCGTCCTGCGGCGCGCCCGACGACGGGGTCTCGGTGAACTGGTTGTTGCCGACCGGCTGCAGGCCCGCCTTGTTGATGAAGCGGGTCACGCCGATCTGGCCGATGATCGAGGAGGTGGACGAGCCCGGCAGCGTCACCGAGACCTGGCCCTGCTCGCTCACCGTGATGCCCGAGGCGTTGTTCGGGATGGTGATGGTCGGCTGCACCGGGTTGCCCTGCGCGGTGACGACGCGGCCCTGGTTGTCCATCTGGAAGGTGCCGTCGCGGGTGTACTGGTAGGTGCCGTCGGGCATCAGGATCTTGAAGAAGCCTTCGCCGGAGATCGCGAGGTCGAGGTCGTTGCCGGTCTGCGACAGCGTTCCTTGCGTCATGCTGCGCGGCGTGCCGACGGTCTTGACGCCGCCGCCGATGTCGACGCCGACCGGCACGATGGTGCCCTGGTCCGAGGCCTGCGCGCCGACGCGGCGGACGTGCTCGTAGATCAGGTCCTGGAACGCCGCGGTCTGCTTCTTGAAGCCGGTGGTGCGCAGGTTCGCGATGTTGTTGGAGATCACCTGAACGTTGAGTTCCTGTGCCGCCATTCCGGTCGCTGCGGTGTGAAGCGCCTGCATGTCAGTTCTCTCCCAATCAGGCCGGAACGTCGGCGAGCTTCTCGATCGCCGATTTGTGCATGTCGCTCTGCTGCTGCAGCAGGTTGGCGATAGCGGTGTAGCTGCGCATGACCTCGACCATCCGGGTCATCTCGCCGACCGAGTTGACGTTGGACTTCTCGATGTAGCCCTGCTGCACGGTCGACTTGGTGTCGGCCTGCTGGGCCGCCGAGCCGCCGGAATAGAGGTTGGCGCCGAGCTTGGTCAGCTTGGCCGGGTCGTCGAACGTCACCATCTTGATCTTGCCGCGGATCGAGTCGGTCCTGGCGGTGCCCTCGAGCACGGTGACGGTGCCGTCGGGGGCGACGTTGATGTCGTGGTCGGTCGGCTGGAAGGTGATCGGGCCGCCGGTGCCGAGCACGAGATTGCCGTCGGAGGTGACGAGCTGGCCGGTGCTGTTCAGCGAAAACTTGCCGTCGCGGGTGTAGCGCTCGCCGCCGTTGGCCTGCACGGCGAAGAAGGCATTGCCGCTGATCGCCATGTCGAGCGGGTTGTTGGTCGGCTCCATCGGGCCCTGGCCGACGTCGCGGTAGGTGCCGCGGTCCTGCACATAGGAGACCCGGCGGTCGGAGCCGACGAAATTGTCCTCACGCGCGTTCGAGTTGAGAAACTCCTCGAACAGCGAATGGTCGGCCTTGAAGCCGTTGGTGTTGGCATTGGCGACGTTGTTGGCGATGACATCCATCTGCCGTTCCAACGTCATCTGCCGTGACAAGCCGATCAGAAGCGCGTTCTGCATCGGAAGATCTCCCCTGAGTGAGATCCGCCATTTCGCTCTCCCAAGCGCCTTGGCCGACCCCGTGAACGAGACCATCGGGTTCTCCCAAACCCTGCGGCCTCGGTCCTTTCTTAGCGAAAGCCGTGCCAACTGGAAAAGCGATTTAATTTCAATTAGTTGGTGATTTTTCGAGGGCGCGGGAGGGCGGCAGAAAGGTTCTGTTAGCCATGTTTGCCCGGCAGATTTTTCCTAGCTGGGGCCCAATCGAAAGATTCCGTTAACCATTATTACCGTAGCGTTTGCGTGCAAGAGGAGCGCATTGCGCTGGGGCATTTGTATCGCGTCACTGTCTGCCAGGGGGCTTCGCTCTTTCGACACATTTAAGAGATGAGCGAGCCTCAGCGACCCATGGCAGAGAATGAAGCGGAAGGCGGCGCAGCCACTGATGGCGCAGAAGCCGCTCCCCCGAAGAACAAGCTCAAGCTCATCATCATGGCCGTCGGCCTGCTCGCCGTCCTCGGCGGCGGCGCGGCGACCTGGTTCTTCTTCTTCCGTCACGGCGACGCCGAGCACCATGCCGAGGCGGCGCCCCCGCCGAAGCCGCCGGCCTTCGTCGACGTGCCCGACATCATGGTCAACCTCGCCGGCGCGCCGGGCGAGCGCGTGCAATATCTGAAGCTGAAGATCGTGCTGGAGCTGAAGGAAGAGAAGCAGATCGAGGCGATCAAGCCGACCATGCCGCGCGTCACCGACATCTTCCAGACCTATGTGCGCGAGCTGCGCTCCTCCGACCTCAACGGCTCCGCCGGCATCTTCCGCCTCAAGGAGGAGCTGACCAAGCGCGTCAACGCCGCGGTCTCGCCGATCCAGGTCAGCGCGGTGCTGTTCAAGGAAGTCGTGATCCAGTGACGATGCGGCGGAAGGCAACGGGCTAGCGCCATGGCCGGCAACGAGCAAATGGACCAGGATGCGATTGCCGCCCAATGGGAGGCGTCGCTCGATTCCGAGGATCCCGCGGAGGCGGCGAAGGCCGCTGCCGAAAACGAGCTATCGGAGACCATGGCCCTGCAATGGGCGGCCATGGTCGAGGACGGCAGCCGCGATCTCGGCACCGGCAAGAATTCCGGCGAGCGGGTGCTGTCGCAGGAGGAGATCGACAATCTCCTCGGCTTCACCGTCGGCGACGTCACGCTCGACGACCACAGCGGCATCCGCGCGATCATCGATTCGGCGATGGTCTCCTACGAGCGTCTGCCGATGCTCGAAATCGTCTTCGACCGCCTGGTGCGGCTGTTGACGACCTCCTTGCGCAATTTCACCTCGGACAACGTCGAAGTCTCGCTCGACCGCATCACCTCGGTGCGCTTCGGCGACTACATGAACTCGATCCCGCTGCCGGCCGTGCTCTCGGTGTTCAAGGCCGAGGAGTGGGAAAACTTCGGCATGGCGACGGTCGATTCCAACCTGATCTACTCGATGATCGACGTGCTGCTCGGGGGCCGCCGCGGCACCAGCCAGCTCCGCATCGAGGGCCGGCCCTACACCACGATCGAGACCGAGCTGGTCAAGCGCCTGGTCGAGGTGGTGCTGGCCGACGCCGAGCAGGCGTTCCGGCCGCTATCGCCGGTGACCTTCACGATCGACCGGCTCGAGACCAATCCGCGTTTCGCCGCGATCAGCCGCCCCGCCAATGCCGCGATCCTGGTGCGGCTGCGCATCGACATGGAAGACCGCGGCGGCAATATCGAGCTCCTGCTGCCCTACGCGACCATCGAACCGATCCGGGGCGTCCTGCTCCAGATGTTCATGGGCGAAAAGTTCGGCCGAGATCAGATCTGGGAGGGCCATTTCGCCACCGAGATCGTGCAGGCCGAGATCGCCGTCGATGCCGTGCTCTACGAGGCCGACATCCCGCTCAAGCAGCTGATGCGGCTCAAAGTCGGTGACACCCTGCCGCTCGAGATGCGCGCGGATGCCGCCGTGACCGTGCGCTGCGGCGACGTCACCCTGACCGAGGGGCGGATGGGCCGGGTCGGCGACCGCGTCGCGATCCGCGTGACGAAACCCTTGCGCAAGCCAAGTACGACACTTGCGATGTTCGAGAAGGTGGACGAGCAGAACAAGATGATGGAGGCCCCATGAACCACTCCCTTGGAATGGCAATCGAAACGCTGGTGGCTATCCTGCTGATGCTCACCATCGGATACTGTATCCTGCTGAACAAGCGGCTGACCCGGCTGAAGGCGGACGAGCATTCGCTGAAAGCCGTGATCGCCGAGCTCATCACCGCGACCGAGATCGCCGAGCGCGCGATCGGCGGGCTGAAGCTCGCCGTGCGCGACGTCAATGAGAACCTCGGCAGCCAGCTCGCGGCGGCGACCCAGATGTCGGACCAGCTCTACAAGCAGCTCGGCGAAGCCGACAATGTGGTGCGGCGCCTGTCCAAGATCGCGATCGCCGCGCGCCCCGTCACCAGTCCGGAAACGGCTGCCGCGCCCGTTGCCAAGCCCTCGTCGGCCAAGGCGGTCGCGGCTGCAGCCGAAGCCTTCTCCGAGCGCCGCCGATCCAACGGCCTTGCCGCATGAAGTCAGGGTATGAAGTCCTTTCGTAACATCCGCGTCATTCCGGTCGTCCTGGTCGCCGTCGCAGGTCTTGCCACGCTCAAGGTCGCGGGCCTCGCGATCAATGGCGGCTATGTCTTCGACTACAAGCCGAGCCAGACCAAGAAGTCCTGGGCGCAGGAGAATTTGAACTTCCCGACCGGCCGCGAAGACCCCGACATCACCGGCTCGACCCATGGCGCGCCGAAGGAGGCGCCGAAGCCCGCCGCGCCCGAGACCAAGCCCGAAGGCACCGTGGTCAAGATCGAGGAGGGCCAGCCGCAGGTCTCGGCGTCGGAGCGCGCCATCCTCGAGCGCTTGCAGGCGCGCCGCCAGGAGATCGAGGCCCGCCAGCGCGAGATCGACATCCGCGAGAGCCTGCTCAAATCGGCCGAGAAGCGCATCGAGAACAAAGTCGAGGAGATGAAGGCGGTGGAAACCCGCATCTCCGCGACCCAGGCCGAGCAGAAGGCCGCCGAAGCCCAGCGCATGAAGGGCCTCGTCACAATGTATGAGGGCATGAAGCCGAAGGACGCCGCGCGGGTGTTCGACCGGCTCGAGATGGGCGTTTTGATCGAGATCGCCTCGGCGATTGCGCCGCGGAAGATGTCGGACATCCTCGGATTGATGTCGCCGGAGGCCGCCGAGCGGCTGACGGTCGAGATGGCCCGCCGTGCCAATGGCGGCGGCGATCAGTCCGCCGCGGCCGGCGACCTGCCCAAGATCGACGGCAAGCCGACGCAAAAGCCGAATTGAGGGCTCATACTTAAGAAGTCCTTAATTGCCAAAACCTACAGTCGAGGGCAGGGGCCGGCACCAATGCCGGCGTGGACCGTCGAACCGGAAGACATGCCGCCAATGGCGCAGAACGCTGCCGATGGATTGTGGTCGCGAGCCCGCGCTGTGGCGTTCGGGCTGTCACGCCATGTCCGCGTGGCGCCGCTGCTCGCGGCCTGCCTGCTGACAGGCCTCACGGCGCCGGCCCGTTCCGCCGATGCCGTCAGGGGCGAGGCGAGCTTCTCGGCCGGCGGTGGCTTTGCCCGGCTCGTGATCAAGCTCGGCGAGGACGTTCCCTCCGAGGTGACGACGGCCGGGTCCATCCTCATCATCCGCTTCGATCGGCCGGTCGACGTTCCCGTCGACCGCGTCCCCGAAGGCGCGCCCGATTACGTCAACTCCGCCCGCCGCGATCCCGATGGTGGCGCCATCCGCCTGTCGCTGGCGCGGCGCGTCACCGTCAACACCATGAATGCCGGCGAGCGCACCTTCGTCGACCTCCTGCCGGAGGGCTGGAAGGGGCCGCCGCCGAGCCTGCCGATGGACGTGGTCAAGGAACTCGCCGAGCGCGCGCGGATCGCCGAGCGTGCCTTGCGTGCCCAGCGCGCCGCGGCCGAGACCAAGAAGCGTCCGCAGATCCGCGTCCGCGCCTCGGTGCAGCCGACCTTCGTGCGCTTCGTGTTCGAGATGCCCGACGGCGTCGGCGTGTCCTCCGTGCTCAACGAGCAGAAGCTCACGCTGATGTTCAACGCCAACCTCAATTTCGACCTGGCGGACGCGGTCGTCGCCGCGCCGCCGAACGTCGCCTCGATCAAGCAGAAGGCCGACATCGACCAGACCAGCGTCGAGATCGCGCTGATCGGCGATTCCGACGTGCACTCCTTCCGCGACGACAAGAACTACGTCGTCGACGTCTCCTTCCAGCCGGACAAGGGCAAGATGGCTGCGACGGCCGAGTCCGTGATCGCGCAGGCCAAGCCAGCCGGCCACGGACCGGCGCCTGCGCCGGAAAAGCCCGTCGCCGAGAAGCCGAAGGATGCGCATCGCGAGATCCCGCCGCCGACCTCGGAGACGATTGCGCGCGAGGCCAAAATCGACGTTAAACCCGACGTGAAGCCCGAGGCGAAGCCGGAAGCTCCTGCAGCGATGCCGGTCGTCGAAGCGCCGAAACCCGCGCCTGCGCCCGCGGTGACTGCCGAAGCTCCGCAAGTTGTGGAACCGCCGAAGGAAGCTCCCAAGCCCGCGCCTGCGGCTGAAGCTCCGGCCATACCTGCCAAGCCTGCAACGGCCGAGGCGCCCAAGGAGGCCGTGAAGGAAGCTGCGAAGGAGCCGGTCAAGGAAGCCGTCAAGGCCGCGCCGGCCGAGACGCCGGCGCCGCAGCCCTCGATCGCCAGCGTCGATGCGCGCCGCGACAGCGACGGCCTGCGGGTCACGTTCCCGCTTCAGGTTTCAACCCCTGCGGCGGCGTTCCGGCGCGGCGATACCATCTGGCTGGTGTTCGATACGCCGAAGCCGATCGACGTCGAGGCGATCCGCACCAAGGGCGGCGCGATGATCGGCGAGGTCGGACGCATGCCGCTCGACAAGGGGCAGGCGGTGCGCATCCGTCTCACCCGGCCGCTGGTCTACTCGCTGACGAGCGAGGAGGTCGGCAAGGAGACCAACTGGCTGCTGACGCTCGCCGACAAGATCCAGGCGACGCCGCTGCCGCTGATGATGTCGCGCAACATCACCGATCCCGCGCTCGCCAACATTGCGATCCCCTTCGCCAATCCGGGCCAGCTGCACAAGCTGACCGATCCCGATGCCGGCGACACGCTCTACATCGTCACCGGGCAGCGGCCGGTGCGCGGCTTCATCAAGCGGCAGGATCTCGTTGACCTCTCGCTGCTGGAATCCGCGCACGGCATTGCGATCCGGCCGAACTCCGACGAGGTCGGCGTCGAAGTCGGTTCCGACAAGGTCATTCTCGGCAAGAAGGGCGGGCTGACACTGTCGCCGGTCGACATCTCGGCCGAGCGTGCGCCGACCGCGGTGCGCCCCATCTTCAGCCCCGAAGGCTGGCGCAAGGGGCAGTCGGAGAATTTCTGGACGCGGCAAACTGATCTCGTGATGGCGATCTCCGCGGTCGATCCGGCGATGCGTTCGCTGCCGCGGCTCGACCTCGCGCAGTTCTACATGTCCCGCGCGATGTATCACGAAGCCAAGGCCGTGACCGAATTGATGCTGGCCGATCCGCTCAACAAGGAAGAGAGCGGCGCCCTGATCATGCACGCGATCGCGAGCATCCTGATCGGCCGGCCGGCACAGGGCCTGAAGGACCTCGCCAATCCCGTGATCGGCAACAGCCACGATTCCCAGCTCTGGAAGGCGCTCGCTTATGCGCGCCAGGGCAAATGGGCGGATGCGCGCGAGAAGTTCAAGAACGTCGAATTCGCCATCGCCTCGCTGCCGCTCGACATCCAGCGCATCGTGACGACGGACGCGATGCGCTCCTCGCTCGAAGTGAAGGACTATGCCGGCGCCTCCAAGCGCCGCAGCGAGCTCGAGGTCGTCGGCGTCTCGCCGGAGGCTGCGCCCGGCTTTGCGGTGCTGCGCGGTCGGCTCGCCGAGGCGCTCGGGCACGACAAGGATGCGCTCGACGACTACAAATTTGCAGTCGGCTCGAACGATCGTCTGGCTGCCGCCGAAGCCAAGCAGCTCGAGGTGGCGCTGCGCCAGAAGCGCGACGAGATCGGCAAGGAAGACGCGCTGCGCGAGCTCGAAACGCTGTCGATGACCTGGCGCGGCGACTCGATCGAGGTCAAGACTCTGCAGATGCTGTCGCAGCTCTATGCCGAGAACGGGCGCTATCGCGACGCGCTCACCGCGGCGCGCACCGCGACGCGGCTGCAGCCGAACGCCGAAGCCTCCCGCCAGGCGCAGGACCTCGCCTCCGAGCTGTTCACGCAGATCTTCCTGGGGCCGAAGGGCGACGAGCTGCCGGTGGTCGAAGCGCTCGGCATGTTCTACGAGTTTCGCGAGCTGACGCCGATCGGCCGCCGCGGCGACGAGCTGATCCGCCGGCTCGCCGACCGTCTCGCCTCGATCGACCTGCTCGACCAGGCCGCCGAGCTGCTGCAATACCAGGTCGACCACCGCCTCGAAGGCGCCGCCCGTGCCCAGGTCGCAGCGCGCCTGTCCATGATCTATCTCGCCAACCGCAGGCCCGACAAGGCGATCTCGGCGCTGCGCGCGAGCCGGATCAGCGATCTCTCCGGCGAGCTCAGGCAGCAGCGCCTGCTGCTCGAAGCCCGCGCGCAGAGCGACGTCGGCCGCCACGATCTCGCGCTCGACATCGTCTCCAACGTCTCCGGGCGCGAGGTGCTCCGCCTGCGCTCCGACATCTTCTGGGCGGCGCGGCGCTGGCGCGAATCCGCCGAGCAGATCGAGCTCTATTACGGCGAGCGTTTCCGCGATTTCAAGCCGCTCAACGCGGTGGAGAAGAGCGACATCATCCGCGCCGCGGTCGGCTACGCGCTCGCCGACGACTCGATCGGCCTGTCGCGCTTCCGCGAGAAGTACGCGCCGCTGATGAGCGAGAGCGCCGACCGTCTCGCCTTCGACATCGCCAGCAAGCCGGCGGCGGCCTCCAGCGCCGAATTCGCCGAGATCGCCAAGCTCGCCGCCAGCGTCGACACCCTCGACGGCTTCCTGCGCGAGATGAAGCAGCGCTTCCCGGACGCCACCGCCCGCGCGCCGGCCTCGCCCCAGGCCAAGGACGAGAGCGACCACACCGGCTCGCTGCCCACGATCCCGGTCGTGCGCCAGATCAAGATGACGCGATAAGCATGATCCGGAAAAGTGCGTAGCGGTTTTCCGAAAAAAGATCATGCTCAAACAACAACCTAAAGCGCGGAACGCGCTTTAGGAACCTTGCTACCTCTGGACCCCTCGACAGGCGCCGCGCCAGGCGGCAACCTGAGGCAACTTCATGCCGGGAGAGGGACGATATGAGCAAGCCTGCCAAGACCGAAGCCGAACTCATCGCCATGGCGCGGGCCGAATTGAAGGCCCATGTCGACGGGCCGGACGGCTTCGCCATCTCGATCGTTCGCGACGGCGACAGCTGGGAGTTCCGCGCCGACGCCGATCAGGCGATGCGGGACCGACCGGGCTTTCCCGAAAGCGTCGCCATGCTGGTGCAGATCGGCGACCATCTCAGCAAGCAGTATGACGTGGAGGGGTAGGGGGCGGCGTCATCGCACCCCGCGCGAAGCGCGGCCCGACAGCTTGCCACATCCTCCGTCATTGCGAGCGTAGCGAAGCAATCCAGAATCTTTCCGCTGGGGCAGTCTGGATTGCTTCGTCGCAAGAGCTCCTCGCAATGACGGAGAGAGGGCTCACGTCCCACGCCAATCCGGTCCGCTCTGTCAGCGTGAGTCTCAGTCGTTGCGACACACTCCGTCATTGCGAGCGTAGCGAAGCAATCCAGGATCTTTCCGCGGAGGCAGTCTGGATTGCTTCGTCGCAAGGGCTCCTCGCAATGACGGGGAGAGGCCGGAGGTTTTCGCTGAGGGTGGAGCGGATGCCCCGGTCGCGCCGGGGCATGACAGCGGTGGGTAGACCCGTTATCCGCCCCCGTAACTCTGCACCAGGCTCCCCGCGACCAGCGACCAGCCGTCCACCAGCACGAAGAAGATCAGCTTGAACGGCAGCGAGATCGTTGCCGGCGGCAGCATCATCATGCCCATCGACATCAGCACCGAGGCGACGACGAGGTCGATGATCAGGAAGGGCAGGAACAGCAGGAAGCCGATCTCGAAGGCGCGCTTCAACTCGGAGATCATGAAGGCGGGGACGAGGATACGCAGTGCGAGGTCGTCGGGGGTGGCCGGGGGCGGCTCGCCGGAGAGGTCGAGGAACAGCTTGAGATCCTTCTCGCGCACGTTCTTCTGCATGAAGCCGCGCAAGGGGACGGAGGCGCGCTGGAGCGCGTCCTCGACGCTGATCTGATTGGCGACGAGCGGACGGATGCCCTCGTCGTAGGACTTCTGCAGCACCGGTCCCATCACGAAGAAGGTGAGGAACATCGCGAGCGCGATGATCACCGAGTTCGGCGGCGCGGTCGCCGTGCCCATCGCGGTGCGCAGCAGCGACAGCACGACCACGATGCGCGTGAACGAGGTCATCATGATCAGGATCGACGGCGCGATCGACAGCACCGTGAGCAGCGCGATCAGCTGGATCGCGCGCTCGGTGACGCCACCACCGCCGGCGCCGCCGCCACCGAGGTTGATGCTGATGTCCTGCGCATGCGCAAGGGTTGCGAGCGAAGCCGCGCCGGCCAGGACAGAAAGGAAAAGAACTCTACGCGGGAGGGCCGGCAGCCTCACGAAGACGGCTTCGGACGGCCGAGCAGCGAGGCCATCTCGTCTTCGAGATTTTCAAAGCTGGTCTTCTCCGCGGCAGGCTTTGCCGGCGGGGCGGCCGGGGGCGCCGGCGGCTCGCTTCGTGCCGCGCGCGGGGGAGCGGACGGCGGCTCCGGTGCGACCGGAGGCGCGACCGTTTCGCCGGCCGGGCGGCGCAGCGCGGCTTCCAGCCGCTGCGCCATCTCGGCGAGGTTCTGCTCGGCGCTGGACGGCGCTGCCGGAGCGGGCGCCGGCGGCGGAACGGGGGGCGCCTGCGGCACGGGCGGAGGCGGCGGCGGTGCGGCTGCGCGTTCGGCGCGCACCGGCGGAACCTTCACCGGCTCGCTCTGGCGCGGCGGACGCGGCATCAGCGGCGGCTCGTTGCGGGCGATGCGCGGCGGCAGCGGCTCGGGCCGTGGCTCGCGCTCGGCACGCGGCGCCATCGGTTCCGGCGGGAAGGTCGGCGGCTCGCTGCGGCGTTCGGCCAGCGCGGGCGCGGGCCTGCGCACTTCGTCGGCGAAGGACGGGCGTGCGGGCCGCGGCGGCGGCTCGGGCATCTGCGGCTCGGGATGATCGAGCAGTTCGGGGCGCGGCGCTTCGTCGGCCCAGCCGCCGGCGTCGGGCATCGGGGCGAGCCGCGGCGGCTCGGCCGCGTTGGGACGCTGCGGAAGCTGGTCGCGTCCGGGCGCGGCACGCACGATATTGGGCTCGACGACGATGTCGGTCGGGCCGCCGATCATCAGCAGATGCTCGACATTGTCGCGCCGGACCAGCACCAGGCGGCGCCGGCCATCAACCGCGGCGGCATCGATCACCGCAAGACGGGGCATCCGGCCGCGCTGGGTGTTGGCGCCGATCCGGTTGCCGGCGAATCGGCGAACCAGCCATGCAGCGACGCCGATCAACGCCAGAACGACGATGAACGCGACGATGAAGGTGATAGGGCTGCCTTGCATACTTGTCCCCGACAAATGGCGCTGTTTTCGTGCCCGCGGTCAGCTGCGCCAACCACCGGCATACGATGCCCCAAATTGAGATATCTTAACGTTCCACGGCAAGTTTTGCCGTCCCCAACTCTTAATAACCCATGAATCGCTCGATCCAAAACGACTTCTTGGCCTGTGCATGTGCCGCCAAACGGTTGGGTTAATGCCACTTTTGGACGCGTAGAATCACGGTATCGCAAGGTCGTGTCCCGCTCGGGGACAGGTCTCTGCGGCATCCTTAACCACCTGTTAACCATACAGGCGGCAAATTCTGCCTAGCTTCGGACACAGATCCGACGGGCAAGGAGCCGCAACGATGTCCATCAACGACCTCCCGGTGCTGTCGGCGCTTCGCACCAAGATGCAATGGCATCAGGAGCGCCAGCGCGTCCTGTCCGAGAACGTCTCCAACTCCGATACGCCCAAATTCCGGCCGCGCGACCTGGTGGAGCCGAAGCTCGACAAATCAGGCGCGGTCACGGGCTCGATGGGTCCCCTGGCGATGGCGGTCACCAGCGCCTCGCACATGAAGCCGTCAGGGGCGGCCTCCGGGTTCGACCAGAACAAGAATGCCGGCTTCGAGACCCGCCCCGCGGGCAATGCCGTCAATCTCGAGGAGGAGATGATGAAGTCGGCCAGCAACCAGATGGACTACGCGGCGGCGACCTCGCTCTATTCCAAGAGCCTGCATCTGCTCAAGACCGCGATCGGCAAGGGCTAGGTCATGATCCGGGAACAGCAGGGCTAACGGAGGCAGATGATGGCGAACGACAGCAGCGACTTTGCCCGTTCCATGGCGATCGCGACCTCCGGGCTGCGCGCGCAGGCCGGGCGCATGCGGGTGATCTCCGAAAACATCGCGAACGCCGATTCGACCGCGCAGTCCGCCGGCGGCGATCCCTACCGGCGCAAGGTTCCGACCTTCTCCTCCGCGCTCGACCGCTCGCTCGACGCGCAGGTCGTCACCCTCGGCAGGATCAAGCCCGACCAGTCCGCCTTCCGCGTCAGATACGAGCCGAACAATCCGGCGGCGGATGCCACCGGCAACGTCAAATATCCCAACGTGAACTCGGTGGTCGAGATGACCGACATGCGCGATGCGCAGCGGTCCTACGAGGCCAATCTCAACATCATCAGTGCGACGCGCCGGATGATCCAGCGCACGCTCGACATCCTCAAGAGCTGAACAGGACATTTGAGCCATGGCATCACCGTCAGTCGCCGCCAATGCTTATGCCAGCCTCGCCCGCGTGCTGGACAACACCGGCGCAGGCGCCGCCGGCAAGGGCAGCGAAGCAAGCGGGCAGTCTTTTGCCTCGCTGCTGAAAGACGCCGTCGGCAGCGTCATGGAGTCCGGCCGCAAGTCCGACGCGCAGACGGTGGCGATGGCCGCCGGCAAGGCCAACGTGATGGACGTGGTGACGGCGGTCGCCGACACCGACGTCGCGGTGTCCACGCTGGTCTCGGTCCGCGACCGCGTGATCGCGGCGTATGAAGACATCATGAAGATGCCGATCTGAATTGGGGGAGTGGCGAATGGCGAGTAGCGAGTGGGGACTCCCATTCGCCATTCGCTACTCACTATTCGCTTCCCTCGAGCCATCAAGACAACGACAGCGGAATTGTACAATGACCGGACCCGAGACCCTCGACGTCGCCCGCGATGCGATCTGGACCATCGTGATCGTATCCTCGCCGCTGATGGTGGTTGGCCTCGTGGTCGGCGTCATCGTGTCGCTGTTCCAGGCGCTGACGCAAATCCAGGAGCAGACGCTGATCTACGTGCCGAAGATCCTCGCCATCTTCGCCACGATGCTATTGGCGCTACCGTTCATGGCCGACTCGCTCCACGCCCACATGCTGCGGATATCGTCGCGAATCATCGGCGGCTAAGGCACAATGCGGCGGCTATGCGCATCGACGTCTCGCTGCTGCCGGCGCTCGCCGCTGCCTTCATGCTCGCCTTCGCCCGGGTCGGTGCGATGGTGATGCTGCTGCCTGGCCTGGGCGAGACCAACATCCCGACGCGGATCAAGCTGTCGATCGCGCTGCTGCTCACGCTGATCATACTGCCGCTGCACCGCAACGCCTATCAGGTCGACATGGGCTCGCTGGCGCCGCTGCTGGTGCTGATGCTGCACGAGATCGCCATCGGCATCGTGCTGGGCGCGACCGCGCGCGTGACGCTGTCGGCGCTGCAGGTCGCGGGCTCCGTGATCGCGCAGCAGATGGGGCTCGGCTTCGTCACCTCGGTCGATCCGACCCAGGGACAGCAGGGCGTGCTGGTCGGCAACTTCCTGACCATGCTCGGGGTGACGCTGCTGTTCGCCACCGACAGCCATCATCTGGTGATCGCGGCGCTGAACGACAGCTATACGATCTTCTCGCCGGGCGAGACGGTGTCGAGCGGCGATGTCGCTTCGCTCGCGACGCGCGCCTTCGCCGCCGCATTCCGCCTGGGCCTGCAGCTCTCCGGGCCGTTCCTGGTGTTCGGCCTCGTCTTCAACATCGGCCTTGGCGTGCTGGCGCGGCTGATGCCGCAGATGCAGGTCTATTTCGTCGGCGTGCCGCTGTCGATCTTCGCAGGCTTCCTGGTGCTCGCCGTCGTGCTGACCGCGATGATGGGCACGTATCTCGATTACTTCATCGGTGTCATGCACCAGATGATGCCGCTCAAGTAACGAGGGATCGATGGCGGAAGACAACGATCCAGAGAGTCAAACAGAAGACCCGACACAAAAACGTCTCGACGATGCGCTCGAACGCGGCGACGTTGCCAAGAGCCAGGAGATCAACACCTGGTTCATGATCGCCGGCGGCACGCTGGTGGTCTCGACGTTCTCGAGCTCGGTCGGCAGCGGGCTGGTGACGCCAATGCGCAACCTGCTCGCCAATTCCTGGATGATCAAGACCGACGGCGGGAACCTGCTCAAGCTGATGCAGCAGATCGAGCTCGCCGTGCTCGCGGCGGTCGGCGTGCCCTTGCTGATGCTGGTGCTGGCGGCGATCGCCGGCAACATGCTTCAGCACCGCCTGGTGTGGTCGGCCGAATCCCTGACGCCCAAGTTCAGCAAGATCTCGCCCGGCGCCGGCTTCAAGCGCATCTTCGGCAAGCAGGCGGCCGCCAACTTCCTCAAGGGGATCGGCAAGCTGGTCGCGCTCAGCGTGGTCATGACCATGATCCTGTGGCCGGAACGGCATCGCATGGAGGCGATGGTCAGGCTCGATCCGGCCGCCATGCTCGGCGCCAGCACCAGCATGACCGTCCATCTGCTCGGCGCGGTGGTCGCGGCGCTCGCGATCATCGCCATCGCCGACTATTTCTTCCAGTACCGCAGCTGGTTCCAGCGGCAGAAGATGTCGCTCCAGGAGATCAAGGAAGAGTTCAAGCAGTCCGAAGGCGACCCGCACATCAAGGGCAAGCTGAGGCAAATCCGGCAGCAGCGCGCCAAGAAGCGCATGATGGCGGCGGTTCCCAAGGCCTCGGTGATCATCACCAACCCGACCCACTATTCGGTGGCGCTGTCCTACGAGCGCGGCATGACCGCGCCGATCTGCGTCGCCAAGGGCGTCGACAACCTCGCCTTCAAGATCCGGGAGATCGCGCGCGAGCACGACATCCCGATCGTCGAGAACGTGCCGCTGGCCCGTGCGCTCTACGCCACCGTCGAGATCGACCAGGAAATCCCGACCGAGCACTACCATGCGGTCGCCGAGGTCATCGGCTACGTCATGCGACTGAAGCAGGGATTCCGCGCCGGGCGAGGCTAAAACCCCCGAAAAGTACCGGAAATGGCTGTAAACTGGGAATCAGCGTACCTTTCAACCCGGCTGCCCTTGCGCCTGCGGGTCCTGATGAGGCAGGGAAGGCCCTGCGCGCGCGGCAGCGCGTTGATTCTCTGCCAACAGGCTGCGCCAGCTCGATATGACCGCTGAGACCGACCACGACCTCACACGCGAGCCCGTTGCGGCGCACGAGCCTTCGCCGCGCTCGGGCAGCATTGCGCTGGTGCTGCTGGTGGCCGCCGGCCTGGTCGCGGTCGCCGTCGGGCTGATGACGCTCGGCCGCGCGCAGGCGCAGCCCTACATCCTCGGCATCCTCGCGGTGCTGGCGATGGTCGGCCTGTTCAACCTGTTCGCCTTTGCCGCCGGCATCATCCGCTTCGCCGACCGCAATCTCGACGACCCCATCATCGCCCGCATCTCCGATCACGCCTTCGACGGTCTCGCCGTGACCGATCCGCGCGGCCACGTGGTCTATTCCAATGCGGCCTACCTGACGCTGACCGGCGCCGGCGGTCCGCAGGACGTGCGCCCCGTGGAGCGCGTCTTCATCGGCAACCCCGATGTCTCCGAGGCCGTGTTCCGCCTGCTCAAGGCCGCCCGCGAGGGCAAGCGCCAGCAGGAGGAGGTGCGCATCTCCGGCCATGACGGCAGCCAGGGCCGCTGGCTGCGCATGCGCGTGCGCCCGCTCGGCACCGGAAAACGGGAGGCCAAATACGCGGTGTGGTCGATCGCCGACATCACCCGCGACCGCGAGCGCCAGGAGGACGTGTTCCAGGAGCTTCAGCACGCGATCGAATATCTCGACCATGCGCCGTGCGGCTTCTTCTCGGTCAATCCGGCCGGGGAGCTCGCTTATGTCAACGCCACGCTGGCGAACTGGCTCGACTACGACCTCGCCGAGATCGGTTCGGGCGGCCTGAAGCTCACCGACATCGTCTCCGGCGACGGCGCCTCGCTGCTGACCTCGATCGTGGCGGTGCCGGGTGAGGTCAAGACCGAGGTCTTCGACATCGACCTGCGGATGCGAACCGGCAAGACCATGCCGGTGCGGCTCTATCACAAGCTCGCCTTCGGCGCCGACGGCGCGCCGGGGCCCTCGCGCACGCTCGTCATCAGCCGCGCCCGCGACGAGCGCAGCGATCCCGACCGTGCCGCCGAAGTACGCTTCATGCGCTTCTTCGACCACACGCCGATGGCGATCGCGACCGTCGACCGCGGCGGCAACGTCGTGCGCGCCAATGCGCGCTATGCCAAGCTCGGGCAGGCGCTCGGGCTCGACAGCGCCTCCAAGTCGATCTTCCGCGCCGTCAACTCGCGCGACCGCCATCTCCTGATCGCGGCCATCAACCAGGCCGCCGAAGGCCAGGCCGACATCGCGCCGGTCGAGGTGGCGCTGGAAGGGACCAAGGAACGCTGGGGCCAGTTCTTCGTCACGCCGGTGGATGCGGCCGAGAACGAGGCGGAAGCCGCCATCGTGCACATGCTCGAGACCACCGAGCGGCGCGCGCTGGAGAACCAGATCAACCAGTCGCAGAAGATGGAGACGGTCGGCCAGCTCGCCGGCGGCATCGCCCACGACTTCAACAACGTGCTCTCCGCCATCATGATGGCGAACGATTTCCTGCTGAACGCGCACAAGCCGAC
>Ga0207426_1000845_pt1 | contig 32310 bp, 23 predicted proteins | sample AraplaMF_Cvi_mMS_FD_184265 | JGI IMG/M metagenome (GOLD analysis project Ga0207426, IMG submission 184265) | Arabidopsis root microbial communities from the University of North Carolina, USA - plate scrape MF_Cvi_mMS (SPAdes) (version 2) | ecosystem: Host-associated > Plants > Roots > Endosphere... | reverse complement strand
ATCTTTCAGCACCTGTACGGATTCAATATCGTCCGGGTTAATAGAAAAAAATTCTGCACCTACAAAACCATCCACTACATACAGCGGGCCATTATCGCCATTAATGGAATTGGCGCCGCGTATGCGGATCCTTACGCTGCCGCCCGGGGAGCCGGCTGCATTGGTTACCTGCACACCGGAGGCCCTGCCCTGTAGCACCTGGTCCAAGCGGTTCACCGGCTGATCCTTAAACGCAGCTGCTGTAACGGAGGTAATGGAATTGGTAAGCGAGCCTCTTTTCTGTTCGCCGTAACCTACCACCACCAGCTCATTCATGTTGGAGGCGGAAGGCTGCAGCGTAACAGATACTTCTTTTTTACCGGATACCGGTATCTCTTCTTTATTATAGCCTATGGATGAAACGATCAGTATGGCGTTGCCGGCAGGTACGGTGATGGTGTACTCGCCATTTTCATTGGTTACCACGCCGCGGGTAGTGCCTTTCAGCTGTACGGTTACACCGGGCAGCGGCTCGCCTTTTTCATTGGTGATGCGGCCCTTTATTTCCTGGTCCGGCGGCGCAATTTCGGTTGGCGCCTGCAGCGCTTTTCGTTTAATAATGATCACCTTATCGGAGATGCTGTAGGTAAGCGGTTGCTCCTGAAAACAGGCGTCCAGCGCGGTTTGCAGGGAAGCGTTCTTTAGCTCCAGGCTTACTTTCGGAAGGTGCTGCAGCTGTTCATCCGTATACAGGAAGGCGTAGCCGGTTTGCTTCCGGATCTCTTTAAATGCCTGGTCCAGGGAAATATTCCGTTGCGAAAGGGTAACTGTTTGTGCATACCCGGCCGCATGTACCTGCAGCAGGGTGATGGTCATCAAAAGCACCGTTAATTTCATGATCAGGAATGTTTTTACTAATAATCGTGGAAATGTTTTGCCCCACGCGAGCTTGCCTAGCCCGCTTTGGGAAAAAAGCGTCAATTGCATACATTTGTATGGTTTGGGTTGATAATGAAAATTGCCGTAAGCGATTGTAATTACAGACCTGAATTGACCGGGGGCGCCGCGAACGCTCCCGGTTTTTTGGGTCTTTACTAAATGGGTGTAGGAATAAACATTAAGGACTCATGTGTTCAGTTTTTTAACGTAGCATTTTTTTAAGTGGCATAGATTAAGGTGATACGATCAATTGTTTTCCCTTTATTTCAAAGTGTACTTCGCCGGTTAGCTCCATCATTTTTAATACGTGTGATACGGGCACATTCCTGGGGATAATGCCCCGGAAGTGCGCAGTCACGGGCGCTTTGTAAACCACCTCCACATCGTACCAGCGGGCTATGAGCCGCATGGCGGAAGTAATGTCGTTGCCTTCCAATTGTATAAATCCGTTTTTCCAGGCTACTGCTTCTTCTGTGTTTATATTGTCCTGTAAGGTGAGTAGATGTTGCTGCTTATCCAGACTGGCGCCCTGGCCGGGACGCAGCTGTTTGCTGCTGCCATGGCTGTTTACGCGTACGGCGCCTTCGAGCAGGGTGGTTCTTACCTGCTGCTCATCTTCATAAGCCATAATATTAAAATGGGTGCCCAGCACGGCTACCTGCATACTATCCGGGCCGCTGCCGTTATGGGTAAGCACATTTACCCGGAAAGGCTGGGTGGCATTGGCGGCTACTTCAAAGTAGGCTTCACCGCTCAGCTCAACCTGCCGGTTGGTACCGGTAAATGCAGTGGGATATTTTAAGGTGCTGGCAGCATTGAGCCATACTTTGGTGCCATCCGGTAAGGTTACCTGGAACTGGCCGCCACGTGGCGTGCGCAGGGTATTGTATTGCGTAAGCGCGGTGCTGCCTGCTGTTTGCTGTGTGTAGGTAAGCTGCCCGGCGCCGGGTTTGGAAACCTTTGTATTGCCCTGTTGCGCCAGCAGGCCATTGACGGTGCTATCCAGCGGCACCTGGGTACCATCTGCCAGGATCAGCACTGCTTTGTTGCCACCGGGGGCTACATCATGGGCAGGTTGTGGCGTAACGGCCGCCAGCGGGGCGGGAGCGGGCTTTTGTAATAACCAGTACGCCCCTCCGGAGAGCAGTACCGCGCCGGTGATAACGGCTGCTGCCATCCACCCGCGCCGGCGTTGCGGCAGTGGTATTACGTTGCCGGCAGGCGCATCCTCCGGGTGGTCGGCTGCCAGGATATTACTGGCTACCTGGTCCCAATAGGATTCATCATATTCAGCTGTTTCCGGCGGAAGATCTTTACGCAGCAGCATTTCCACCAGGCGGGCGGTATCGCCGCTTTGGTCGGCCTGAACCAGGTCCGATAATTCCTGTAGCTCTGCAACGGTAGCGGTCTGGTGCACAGCCTGTTGCAGCAGGTATGCTAAACGGTCTTGTATAGACAATTTGTTGATCGTTTTAATGTTAAACGTGGCAATCTCATAAACGTAGCATCCGCAGCGCGGAAAGTCCCCTTGTATTAACAGACGCGTAAGTAAACAATTAGGACCTATGGGAAAAGAAAATTTTTTTCAGGCCGTGAGCAGCCATATTATAAGGGTGGGAAAAAGGTAGCCGGACAGCTCCAGCTGTTTGCGGATAAACTGTAAGGACCTTACCAGGGAATTTTTAACGGTATTGGGGGAAATGGAAAGCTCCTGGGCGATCTCCGGTATTTTCAGGCCCTTATCCCTGCTTAGGAGATAAATACGTTTAGCCTGCGGCGGTAGCTGTGCAGCGGCCATACTTACCTGCTTGAGCATAGAATGGTAGATGATGCTTTCCTCTGTGGTGCTGATGTGCTCCTCTGCCGCGGCGTGGGTGCTAATGGCATCCATTACTTTATGATGCACGGCCTGTTTGCGCAGGTAGGAGAAGGATTGATGGAAAACAATACGCAGCAGCCAGGAGTGCGGGTTTTCTATTTCCAGCAGCTTATCGCGGCTGATCCAGATGCGCAGAAAGGTTTCCTGGATAATGTCGTCTGTAATGGCGGGGGCTTTGGTGAGGTGGAGGATGAGGGGGCGCAGCTCGGGAACATACCGGCGAAAGAGCAGCCGGAAAGCGGATTCGTTGCCTTCCGAGATCAGCTGGAATAATTCCTTATCATTATACTGCATGTGCATACTGGTGAGACGCCTTGCGCTAAAAGTAGGAAAATTTAATTTTCGGTTGGGATTTTACTTGCTGATTTGCTTTTTTATTGCAGGAGGAAACAGGTTTTGTATCGGGTGGCAGGGGAGTGGGGAGCGCGGGTGCAGTCAAGACCACAAGGGAACTCCGCACTATAATTGGCCGCGATATTGCGGCATAATAGGCAAATATGATTGTTTAACCTGTAATACATTTCTTATGACCAATCAACAGTATCAACAATGCCTGGAAGCCTGCCAGGCTTGTGCTACCGCCTGCCACCAATGCGCTGTGGCCTGTTTGAATGAAAAGGATGTGGAAATGCTGAAAGCCTGTATCCAGCTTGACTTAGAATGTGCCGTGATCTGTAATGCCGCTGCCACTGTAATGAGCATGGAGGGCCGGTTCAGCGATCAGCTATGCCGCGTATGCACCGACATTTGTAATGCCTGTGCGGATGAGTGCGAAAAGCATGCTGAGCATGGTATGGAGCATTGTAGAAGGTGCGCCGACATGTGTAGAAAATGTGCAACTGCCTGTGAGGAGATGGCAGCTGTAGGGCATTAATGGAAGTTATTTTATTAAAGCGGGGCAAAAGCTCCGCTTTTTTGTTCATCGAGGTTTGTTTGTTAATGCCGGAAATAATATCTTCTTTTGGGTAGAATTACATCAAGCAAACCACCCAAATGAGATCCACATCCTCCAAACCATTGCTTTGGGCCGTATTTATTATATACGTAATGTTGTTCTGCTTTGCTATGTACCGCCACGAGCTGTGGGGCGATGAATACCACAGCTGGAACATTGCCAAAGCCAGTAGAAATGTGTGGGAGCTGCTCAGCAATATCCGTTATGAAGGGCATCCGCCTTTATGGTACCTGATCCTTTTTACTATCTCAAAATTCACCCATAACCTGGGCGGCATACAGGCAGTGCACCTGTGTATTGTTATAGTGGCTATTTTTATATTGTTGCTGCATTCTGATACACCTGTTGCAGGCCGGATATGGATGCCTTTTGGTTATTATTTACTGTTTGAGTTCACCCTTTTAAGCCGGAACTATGCCATTGGCCTGTTGCTGGCTTTTTGCATTTGCATGATCATACGCCGACAGTTCCGGGGTAAGCTGTTAGTGTATTACCTGCTGCTGTTCTTATTAACCAATACCCATTTGCTGGGCATATTCCTGGCCGGCAGCCTGCACCTGTACTTCTTAATATACCGCACAGAACAGAAAGAAAAAGCCGGGTTGGTGGTGTTACACGGTTTGCTGGGGATATTACTGGTAATGCCGGCGCTCAGCTTTGTTTTTCCACCATCAGACAGTGTATTAAACCCGCAATTCTTTAGCAACAAATGGCAGCTAAAACAGCAGGCAGCCACTATTGTACTGGCGCCATTGCGGGCGCTGATGCCCATACCCGTATGGTGGGACGGCCATTTCTGGAATACGCAATTCCTGATAGCCGCACAGCGGCAGTTCCCAGTGTTAAAGATCGTTAACCCAATTTTATCTTTAGGCTTACTGGTGCTGGTGTTTTTTATACTCCGTGGTAACAAGAAAAGCCTGCTCCTGTTTGGGGTGAATCTATTGCTCACCTTTGCTACTGCTGCCATTTTCCCTTTGACCAGCGCACGTTACGTAGGGTTTATTTATATAGGGTTTATTGTGGCGTATTGGTTATATGCCAGTGAAACGCCTACTACTCTCGGGGCGCGTAGACTGGCGGGTATTTTATTGGCATTACAGCTGGCTGGTGGTGCGATCGCTGTTACAAAAGATATCCGTTATCCTTTTTCAAATGCTTACAGAGCGCATGGATTATTTTCCGAAGTGCCGCCCAGTGATAAAATAGTTACAGATTACTGGTGTTTGAATGTATTATCCGCTTTTGTAGATAAACCTTTCTATTGTGTGGACCTGGGCCAGGAAGTAACTTTTTTGAAGTGGAAGGCGGATGTGTTTAAGCCGATCGTTAATGGTGAAAGCGCGCATTATGATGGTATGATGAAGTATATGGCGGTTAATAATTTGCGGTATGTGTATTTTATGACCATTTATTCGCCGGAGACGCTGCGTAAGCTGGATCCGCAGTTTGTGGATTGTTTTAAGCTGGAGCTGATAGATAAAAGGGAGGGAGCGATAGAGAAGTATGGGGATCTGTATTTGTATAGGGTGAGGGAGAGGTAGGGATGAATAGATATTTTAAATATGCTGATGAGGACGTGCTTTATTATGTTGAGCTGGATGAAGCGTTGTATTGCCTGAGAGCCGTTTACGAAGTCGGGGAGGGATTAATTAATACCAGAAAAAGGAATTTAAGGATCTAATAAATACTATATGGACAGTTTCAATTATCAAATAGCTCAAATGAAGACATTTCTATCGCTTTTGAGCCAGTAGGAGATATATTTAGTTTATCCTCTAACGGCACCCTTCAGATCGTACCATTTGACAAAGGAAGCGGATTAGGAACTGATGCTGTGAACATTGAAATTAAAATGGAAAATGGAAAACCGTGCCTTGTTATTCGGGCTGAAACACATAAGTTTGAAGCACTATATGATGGGGAGAAAATAAATGCTATGTGAGGGCTGATGTCTGGGATAAGATGAAATAAGAAGTTGAAAATAAAGAATTGTGCCAATATGATAAGTGGATGGGTGAACACAAACCTAATATTTCATTTGCCGTAACTGAAATAACATATGAAAACGCTGTTATCCCTACTATGCTTAATTTCTTTTGAGTCTTCATTTGGTCAGAGTATAGAGAAATGCCAGATACTAAAAGAAATAATGGAGGACACTACTGCACGCCAGGTGTATAAGCTTTATCTCAATCCCAATGTACCAGTAGTATTCTTTGATAAAATGGCTTTTTTTGATGACTGTAATGACAAGGTCCTTACAGAAAGAATAACTCAAGTTGTGCGAGATACAACAGGTATAAATGCAGCTAGTAATTATCGTGTTATTGTTTTTGTTCAACCTAAACGTAATAGCCGGTATCTTATAGAGGTGTATTCGGAAATAACTCATGGATTTGCCGCTGCACAGGTCAAAAAATCAAGAGGTAAATTTTACATATTGTCAAAGAGATATGGCATCTTGGATTAGAGATAGAAACCCCAAGAAGAGCTCCACAGGCTGCCACCGGCATATATAGGGTCCTAAAAGGATGTTATTATAATCAATTTATACAACCGCTGGTCAGGTACAATAAAATTATTAATGAAAAATATTATTATTATTCTAAGTGTTACTTTATTGTGGTTTGGGGGGTGTAAACCTTCAAACCACAAAATAAAAAAGAAGGATCCTTTTTATGCTAAAGATGGCCTGCTTGATTTAATAAGTATCCCACTGATAAAACCTTATAAACTTACTAAAGATGGAGATACAGCATGGAGCCTTGAATTGCAAACCACCAGCTTATTGACTCTCGCAATAGATAATGTGCAGGGACTGGATACAGTGGCAGGAAAGATATTGATTTATTCTAAGGGGGGTACAGAGGTAAAGAATATTCAGTATGATGAGCTATGGTTTATTATAGCCCGTATTCTTTGCAAGAGCAAGCGTTTCCTTCAGTTAAGGCATTTAAAAAAGCTTTATGGGAAGCAAACATCAGCGATATTAATCTGAGAAAGCCAGATGTCTTCTACAATGAGTTTCATAAGAGGTAAGCCGGATTCTTACTTCCATAATACGGGATGGTTTAAGCGTATTACATGATAAATGAATTGTATTTGTTTAATTTTTATGTAATGCTGACGTTGGTAAGCTGAAAAAAAATATTTTCTTTTACATCTGAAACTATACCTGGAAAGTAATGTTGTTACCCATAAGTTATAAACCCATACTTTCTGCTGCATGTTTTCATAAGCGATCATAGTTACCCTATTTGTGGATGTTGAGAGTGCCGCACTATGCCCGCGAATTAGATCCCTTAATAAAGTAGCGTACATGCCTTACCATGAAAGAGCATCAACGATTAGCCATTGGTTGATCTGTTCTGCTATCATATTCCTGTGCCTGATAAGCGGTTATGTTGTGCAAGCACAACCCACTGATAGTGCTGCTATTGCTGTATCCCAGGTGCCTGCTAAATACTTCTCGCAGGTTACCGGCAAATCCCGGAAAATGCAGCAGCAGGTTGACAAACGTACTGCCAAAGCTTTGCAACGCCTGCAAAAGCAGGAAAAAAGGATGCAGTCCAAACTGGCAAAGATCGATTCCCTTGCGGCAAAGAATATTTTTAGTCATTCTATTGATTCACTAGGCAATCTTAAATCAAAGCTGCAGCAAAAAGCAGGGAAATATAATCCATCTGCATTAGGTGCTAATTACTCCGGTTACCTGGATACGTTGCAAAATTCTCTATCCTTCCTTAAAGGCGCTAAAGATCTTGGAGGTCAGTCAAAAGCTTTGCAGGATAAAATGAGCGGTTCCCTGAAAAGTGTGCAGGACCTACAGGCGAAGTTCCAACAGGCAGAACAGATCAAGGCCTACATCCGCGAACGCCGGCAGCAATTGAAAGCTCAATTGGCGCAGTACACCGGCTTCACCAAGGATCTTCAGAAATACAATAAGGAAGCTTATTACTACGGACAACAGCTAAAGGAGTACAAAGAAGTACTTAAAGATAAAAAGAAAGCAGAAGCCAAAGCCATGGAGGTGCTGAAGAAAGTACCCGCTTATAACGACTTCCTGCAAAAGCATTCCCAGCTGGCAGGTTTGTTCAACCTCTCCGGTGGCAGCAACACCGCGCAAAACCTGGAAGGATTGCAGACCCGCAACCAGGTAGAACAGCTCATACAACAACGTTTAGGCGGCAGCGGGCCGGATGCACGTGCTGCCGTAGGCGAGCAGATGTCGCAGGCCCGGGAGCAGTTCAATGAGCTGAAGAAGACATTCCCGGATGTAGATAATGCTGCCGATATGCCTGATTTCAAACCCAATGAAATGAAGACCAAAAGCTTTCTGCAGCGGCTGGAGTTTGGCGGTAACATGCAGTTTGCCCGCTCTACGCAATTCTATCCTACTACCAGTGACATTGCGGGGCAGGTAGCTTACAAATTTCATAAGAATGGTACTGCCGGTGTAGGCGCTGCCTACAAGCTCGGTATGGGCACTGGTTTTGACAATATCCGTTTTTCCAGTCAAGGTATGGGGTTGCGTTCTTTCCTGGATTGGAAGCTGAAAGGCACCATTTATGTAAATGGTGGCTTTGAAGAGAATTACACCAGCAACTTCCAGAACACCCAGCTGTTGAAAAATGTAGACAACTGGCAGGGGAGTGCCCTGATCGGTATTAGTAAGAAGTATAAGATCAACAGCAAGCTGAAAGGCAATGTCATTTTGCTGTATGACTTTTTATATAATCAGCATGTGCCCAGAACGGATCCTATTAAATTAAGATTAGGATATAATTTTTGAGTATGCAGATAGAATGCGCACTCTGAGTGCAATTTCGTAATAATATCCGATCCATTTATGCTTAAATAACCTATACTAGTATGTCTAAGCCTTTTTGCTTTTTCTTATTGTTTCAAATAGTCGTATTCCATTCCTTTACTTCATCTGCCCAGAATAACAATAGATTAGAAAGTACCGGTAACGTAGGCATTGGAACTACGTCTCCAGTTGTGAAACTAAGCATTGCTGGTTCTTCCGATGATTCAGCAGCCATATCCCTGCAATCAGCTTCCAATAGCCGTTTTTATATACAACAAGGAGGATCGTTGTTGAAAATAGGCGGCGTTACGCCGGGCATAGGCGCCATTAATGTATTGAATACAGGAAGAGTTGGTATTGGAACTAATTCACCTTCTTTTATGCTCGATGTGAACGGCGATTTCAGGCTTGGTGCAAACACCGGGGGAACCGCTTACTCTATTGGCTTTACCCGGTCTGCGGGCGCCCAGCTTTATGGTACTACGACTACTGGCCTGGCGTTAGGAGGAGATGTATCAGGTATTGATGCGGTGTTTTTACCCAATGGTAATGTTGGAATTGGCACTACCAATCCGGGCTATAAACTCGATATTCAAAATGGTTCAGTAAATATTGGTACAGGCGCCAATATTGCTTATAGGGCCGGAAGCTATCTTTCTATGGGTAATATGTCTTACACGAATACTCCTTATATCGCTTTTAACGCATTTTTAACTACTTCTGATATTGCTACAGGCAAAAATCTGTTCACCCCTAATTATAACGCGGGAGCAGGACTGGTTATAAGGGGAGAAGGCGGCGGTAGCGGGCTACATTTCTACCAAAAGAACTACAGCAATGGTACGGCGCCTTATGATATTAACTCGTTTACAGAAGTACTCACCCTGACTTCCGCTGGTACAATAGGAATAGGCACTACTTCCACCGGTATTCATAAACTGGCCGTGGATGGCTCTATTGGCGCACGAAAGGTAAAGGTTAACCAAACGGGCTGGGCTGATTTTGTGTTCCATCCGGATTATGAGCTTCCTTCTTTGCAGGAAGTAGAGAAATACATTAAAGCTAACCAACATTTACCGGAAATACCATCTGCTGCGGAGGTGGAAAAAGAAGGGCTGGATCTGGGAGAGATGGATAAGAAATTATTACGAAAGATTGAGGAGCTGACATTATATATTATTAAACAGCAAAAGGGGATTGACGAGGCCTTACAGAGAGTTAATAAATTGGAAATCACCAATAGGGAGCTGAAAGAAATACTAATGAAAACCTGTGAAACTAAAAATTAAGAACCTATAACAATTCACTAAAAAATTGCCAAAAAAAATATTCTGATGAAACATTCCAGCTTGAAAAATATACTAAGGCATTTGATCTTCAGCCTTTTTATTTGTCAATGTGCCCTTTCTGCTGCCGCACAAACGCCAACATTACAAGCAGTTACCGATGTGGCCAATGGGAATTATACGACTAATAATGTTTGGCTTGGAATGACTCCCGGTGCAGGCGTAACAGAACAAGCATTGAATGTTGGCGGTAGAGTAAAAATCCTGGGATTAACAGGCGCTTATACGCTGGGAACAGATGCTAATCAACCCACAATTTACCGCAGTGGAATTAATACAGGTACCTATCCGTTCAATAATTATGATCACCTTATGTTGCAGGCGGGCATTCAGAACCGGGATATTATTCTGTTAACCGGGAGTACCCCAACACCAAGGTTAGTTGTAACAGGATCTGGTAATGTAGGTATAGGTACCACAGTTCCCGAGGGTAAATTAGACGTATATGGAGCCGTGTACATTAATACCGGTGCCAATCTTAATCTGAAAGCATCGGCTGCAGGTCCGTCAGATCCGAGCGATCTGGTTTTCCTCGCGAATAATAATACTGAATATGCCAGAGTTTATGCACAGCCAGGTGGAACCGCCTTGAATTTCTCAGTAGGTTCAACCCCATCGCCTAGAATGGTTATAACAAATACAGGCAGTGTAGGTGTGGGCACTCTAACTCCAGGAACATATAAGCTTGCAGTTGAAGGTACTATTGGCGCCCGCAAGGTAAAAGTAACCCAGGCTGCCTGGGCCGATTTCGTGTTCCATCCGGATTATAAGCTTCCTTCTTTGCAGGAAGTGGCAAGCTACATTAAAACTAACCAACATCTACCGGAAATACCGTCTGCCGCGGAAGTTGAAAAAGAAGGGCTGGATCTGGGTGAAATGAATAAAAAATTATTACAAAAGATTGAGGAGTTGACTTTGTATATAATTGAGCTGGAGAACCGGGTTGAAAAAATAGAACAAAATAAGAATTAAATAACTAAGATTAAGATATAATTTTTAAAGACCCCTGCAATACAATTTAGCTTTATGAAGAAGACCGCACGCCTGTACCTATTTACACTATTGCTCTTGTCCTATCACTACAGCAATGGCCAGCAACTTACTTTTGATACCATAAGAACCGATGAAGGTATTAATAAAAGTATCATTTGGTTAACATCCACATTTGGCAACGGCTTTGGTCATAAAATATATAACTATGACCCCGGTATTAAAACCGATCTGCGCATTGCTGCCCGCCATAATACCAGCACCTGGACGGATGTGGTTACCATTACCTCAGACGCAAAAGTAGCCATTGGGGCTATTAATAATCCGGCCGCCAAATTACATGTTGATGGATTGCAGGGATTAGTTTTAGGGAAATTCACGCAGTCAAATGTGGCGGGAACAGATGCATATTTGAATATTGGTAATCTCACCAATAGTGTAGGATATTTTATACCGAATATAACAGGTCGTTCTCTGGCTCCGGGACGACCATTTGGGATTCATATAACTGGTGAAGCCCCTGATACCACCCCAACGAGTGCGGATGTAAATCTTGCTGCAGTTGTATTGGACGGCCGGAATAAGACCGGGGCTGTTCTTGTTAATAACAATGTTCTTGCTGTTAATAGTTATGGCCAGAATTTGCTAATGGTAAAAGCTAACGGCTCCGTTGGCATCGGTACCCAAGATACTAAAGGTTATAAGTTAGCCGTAAATGGCAGTGCCATTTTTACCAAGGTAAAAGTAGAGGCATACAGCGGCTGGCCGGATTATGTGTTTGAACACAATTATCAGTTGCCATCCCTGATGGATGTAGAAAAGTTTATTCTGGAACATAAACATTTACCGGATGTTCCTGCGGCTGCAGTAGTAGAGAAGGAAGGGCAGGACCTGGGGGAGATGAATAAAACATTATTACAGAAGGTCGAAGAGCTGACCCTATATCTCATTGAGCAAAATAAGAATTATCAAAAATTGCAGAAAGAGATGAATGAAATGCGAGAAGAGATATATAAGACAAAGAAGTAATGGTATTGAACTGTTCCTATGCTATCATGACCTGCCCACAGTTGGATCAGATACTTGTTTACCAGTTCAGGACATTAAATTACTGAAAACAGGGAGGCGATTCCCACCTGATATGGTTTTTAACCATAAAAACTTAAAACATTTTGAAATGAAGAAAGCCTATATCTTTTTCTTATTTGTATTACAATTTTTTAGTTCCTATGCACAGGTTGCACAGCCTACTGATATTCCCAAAATAATACCTCCTTCGCCCAATGCAGCTTCTTTAGGTAAATATGGAGATATTCCTGTGAGCTTATACACCGGTATGCCAAATGTTAGCCTTCCCCTGTTTGAGGTGAAATATGGTAATTTTTCACTTCCTGTAAGTTTAAGTTATCAATCGCAGGGTATGAAGGTTGAAGAGAAGGCAGGCTGGATTGGACTAAACTGGGCGCTGAATGCTGGTGGCGTAATTACGAGGAGCGTACGAGGTAATGCTGACGAGAATGGTTATTGGAACTACGCTTCATGGACCAATGAGTACATAGCCGCGGACTATAACAGAACGATGTCCGTTTGCACAGGAGACTTTGATACGCAGCCGGATATGTTCTATTTTAATTTTGCCGGTTACAGTGGGAAATTTGTAATTGATGCAACACCACAAAGAACTGCGCATATTATGCCTTTCCAGAATCTAAAGATTATTCACGGAGCAGCATTGGAGAATTTTGAGATCGTTGATGCAAATGGAATAAGATATTTATTTAACGATGTCGAAACAACTACCGATGATAATTATCCGCCGGTAGTAAGATATTATAAGTCTGCATGGTATCTTTCAAAAATCATTACTCCTGCCGGAGAGATTACATTTACTTATAGAACTGACAAATCGTATTATGTGCAATTTAATGAGTCTGATCATGCGGTAACGAACCCTGCTGATGAAAGCGCAATTTGGTTCAGGCCAACTTATCAGGGTAGATACACTTATATGGACATTGATTCGAGAGTATTATCGGAAATTAACACACCAGTGGAAAAAGTGAAGTTTACTTCTTCTTTGGATAGGCAGGATATGCCAACTGCGGCAAGATTACAATCAATCATTATACAAGATAACAGTGGAGTTATAAAAAAGAAGTTTGCTTTGATCCAAAGTTATTTTGGGAACACGGCAAGTTCCGCAACACCTGAACAGAAAAGATTAAAGCTTGACCAGGTCATAGAATCTTCTCCTGATAGCATTTGGTCTAAAACACATACTCTTGAGTATTATGACCCTACGCTGGTTCCATCTGTTAAGTCGCTATCTCAGGATTATTGGGGATTTTACAATGGCATCTCAAATAGTTCCATGTTGGTAAAGTTGGATCCACTAATTTATGGGACATATATTGTAAATCAGGGGGTAGCTTTTCAGGGAGACAGAAGTCCCGTTTTTGAAAAATCGATAGTAGGAGCGCTGAAGAAAATTACTTATCCAACAGGAGGCAACTCTGAATTTTACTATGAGGCGAATGATTATGGTTATATCAGTGGTGCTCCAATTAATGAGCAGGAGAAAGTGCTGCAAACATTAACTGCACAAGCCAGAATTTTAGGGGCCATAAATATTCCGACAAATACCGGAACATTTTCCATAGCAGAGAATGGAAATATTGGCTTGACATTTCAGGGAAGTTATACAAATCCGCCTCCTGTGGAAAATGGCCCTACTATTACCATAAATAAGATAGAAGCCAATGGTTCCCGCACTAAGATCGTACAAAGGTCCATGATTAACACAACAGAAACTGTCAATCAGTTTTTAATTGCTGGGAACTATGAGGTAATTGCTTCCGTGGATGGAAGTGGCCAAATGGCTACTGCAACTATAAAATATTGGGTATTTACTGGGAATATTATAAAGACTAAATTGGCAGGTGGAATAAGGATCAGGCAAATTATTAATACAGATCCTGTGTCAAACACCCAGAATACGAAGCTATATGAATATAGATCGAAAACTGAGCCCGACAGGTCAATGGGTGTTTTGACTGCTGAACCGATTTTTGTAGAAGATAAACCCCCTTATAAAATAAGAACTTCTGCATCTACCAATTACCTGGGTTTGACGCAGGGCAGTCATATAGCATATGCAATGGTTACAGAAAAGCAAACAGGCCCCTCAAATGTCGGTAAAAAAGAATATTATTATACTTCTGCCAGAGAATATGGAAACCTGCCTGGTGCTAATTATAGAATAACAGATATTAATTCTCCTGTTATTCAGTCTGTTTATTCAGCAAAATATGTGACCGATTATGATGTTTGCCGGGGTTTGCTGGTAAAGGAACTATCTTATAATGCCCAGGATCAGCTTGTAAAGCAAGTGAACACCGATTATAATTTACCGACTGCTATCATACCAGATTCTCTTCCGAAAAATTATTTTGAACTGAAATCTAAAGCCGGTACTTTTTACCGTGCATGCGTTATCAACTGTGCTCAGTGCTATTGTGCTTCCCCTGCAGGAAACTGTACCACTTGTTATGCTTATATGCTGGACAGGTTTTATTTAACAGATACAAAGGTAATATGCCCCTGGATCTATCGCACGCGTACCATAGAGACGACCTACGATCTTAACGGGCTTAATCCTTTTACTATAACAACAGACTATTTTTATGATAATCCAGTGCATGCACAACCGACAAGGATGCAAATGTTAAATAGTAAGCAGGATGTGTTAAAAATCGTCAATAAGTATCCGTCTGATAAAAACCAGATGGCAGGATTAAGCACAACCGCTGCTACTGCATTAGATGCCATGGTAGCTGCGAACAAGATAGGGCCGGTAATAGAAACGGAAAAATATAATGGATCAATATTAACCAACCGTAGGCGTATAGATTATAGAGTTTGGGATGCTACTACTAAAATTATTGAGCCTGAATTTATAAGCGAGGCGAATGGAAGCGGTTCCTTGGAAAAACGTATCCAGTTCTATAACTATGATGATAAGATTAATATTTTAGAACAGGGGAAATTTAATGATGTTCATGAAGTGTATATATGGGGATATAATAAGCAATACCCGGTGGCTAAGGTAATAGGTGTAGATTACAATACTGCAATAGGTTATGTAGATCAGAATGTTCTGCTTAATCCAACTTCAGATCAGCAGCTCAGAGATGAATTAAATAAGATCCGCACTGGTCTGGCAGCTACAAGCGCGCTGGTAGTGACCTATACTTATTCGCCTTTATTGCGTATAACCAGTGAGACAGATGCCGATGGCAGAACCACTTATTTTGAATATGATGGATTGGGACGCCTGAAGCTGGTAAAAGACCAGAATGGGAAGATCCTGAAGCAATATGATTACCAGTTCCAGAAGCCTATCACCCAGTAATTAATTTCCCTTAAAAGAAAACACATGCGATCAATTACATCATATATACTTAAAGCAGGAGTGGGGCTGGCATTGTTGGGAGCAGGCCATTCACTATTTGCTCAGAACAAACCTGACACCAGTACCCGTGCCGCAGCCACCGCTGTTACAACGCCAGCTGCTTATACCAATACAACCATTAATTATATCCGCACCTGGGAACCCAGCATGCCCACATCTGATCCGGCAGCAGTAACATCTTCAACAGATGTAAACGCAGTGAAGCAAAGCACCCAATACTTTGATGGATTGGGCCGGCCGTTGCAAACAGTCACTAAAGCGCTTACTCCTGGTACAAAAGATCTAGTGGCGCCGGTTGTATATGATGCGTACGGGCGGGAACAGTATAAATATTTGCCCTACGTGCCTAAGACCGGTAACACCAATGATGGCAAGTTTAAAACAGATCCCTTTAACGGGCAGAAAGCTTTTTACCAGGACGCAACATTAGCACCCGGAGCAGTAGGAGAGACCATTTACTATGGACAAACCGACTATGAAGCATCGCCCCTTAACCGCGTGCTCAAAACTTACGCGCCCGGTAACAGCTGGGCAAAGGGAAATTCAAGAGGAGACAAACCAGTTGAATTACAATACCAGGTAAATACAGCCACCGATGGTGTTCGCATATGGGATATCTCCACCGGCGTTGTCCCCACCAGTGCTGCTAATAAAGTATACACTGCCGGCCAGCTGTATAAAAATATTACCAAAGACGAACGCGGCCTGCGGGTAGTAGAATTTAAGGATAAGGAAGACCGTGTTGTACTAAAAAAGGTAGAGCTGACTGCTGGCTCGGCAGACGGTCATTCTGGCTGGTTATGTACTTATTACGTGTATGACGATCTGGGTAACCTGCGTTGTGTAATACCACCTAAAGCAATTGGACTAATTAACAACAGTTGGGTAATTGATGCCACCACTGCCAAAGAACTTTGTTTCCTGTACCGTTATGACGGCCGTAACCGGATGATCATGAAAAAGGTACCCGGGTCAGATTCTACTGAAATGGTATACGATGTACGGGACCGCTTAGTGTTCACCCGGGATGGAAACCTGAAGGGTAAGAATCAGTGGCTGGTGACCTTTTATGATGGGTTAAACCGTCCTACTATGACAGCGCTGTATAATTCATCTGCTACCCGGGATGCCCTCCAAACCACCATGAACACCGCTACCAGCAATACCCAAAGTATTAGCTATACCTTTCCCGGTGTGGCAGATCTGGTAGTTGCCTCTCATGATGGCCGGCCGGAATATGAAGCCACTAATAGTATCACCTTCGATAATGGCTTTGATTCCGGTACTGACGAAATGCTGGCAGAGATCAATCCATCTGCCAACCAGGGGATCACCAGTATTACTGTCACCAACCCTTTACCCAATATCCCGGCCAGTGCATTAACCCCGCTGACCTATACTTTTTATGACGGCTATACTTTTACAGGTAAACAAGACCCGGTTGATGATTTTCTTAAACCACAATCTTATGGTAGTTCTTATGCAGATGTGATCACCAGCACCAGTAATATGACCAAAGGGCTGGTAACTGGCAGTAAGATAAGAGTATTAGGCACCAACCAATGGCTTACCACTACTATTTATTACACAGACAAGGGCCGGACCTTGCAAACTATCTCGGACAATGTAAGTGGAGGTAGGGATGTGGTTACCAGCCTCTATGATTTTAGCGGGAAGCTGCTCAGCACTTACCTTCGTCATAACAATATCAAAAGTGGTGTAACAGCTAATACCACGGTGATGACGCAAAACCTGTATGATCCAGCAGGCCGGTTGAAAACCATAAAAAAGCAGATCAACGATATTGGTACGCCTAAAACAATAGCAGAAAATAGCTATGACGAGCTGGGGCAGCTAAAAAGCAAACGCCTGGGTGTGGTGAACACCTCGCAGCTGGAAACATTGAACTATGAATACAACCTTCGCGGCTGGCTAAAAAGCATCAATAAAGGCTTTGTAACCACCGCTGGCAGTAGCACCAATTGGTTTGGCCAGGAATTAAGTTACGATTATGGCTTTGCTACCAATCAATTTAACGGTAATATCTCCGGTAACAAATGGAAAAGTAAAAGCAATGGTATACAACGGGCATACGGTTACAATTACGATAATGCAAACCGTTTAACCATAGCCGATTATACGCAGCAGAACAGCGGCAGCACTACCTGGACCAGAGACCAGATGGATTTTTCTGTAAGCGGGATCAGCTATGATGCCAATGGTAATATTGGTACCATGACGCAAAAGGGTATGGTAGGAGCTGGCATAACCACCATCGACCAGCTGACCTACGGTTACAAAAATACCAATACCAGTAACAGGCTGGCTACAGTAGCTGATCCCAGTAATACCGCCACCGCCAAATTAGGCGACTTTATAAACGGTACCAATTCTGGTGACGATTATGAGTACGATGTCAATGGTAACCTGATAAGTGATGCAAATAAAGGTATCACCGCTATTACTTATAACCATCTCAACCTGCCGGAAAGTATAACTATTGCAGGCAAGGGAAATATCCAATACCAATATGATGCAGCCGGCAATAAGTTAAAGAAGACTGTTACAGACAATACGGTTACACCTGCACAGATCACTACCACCACTTACATAAGTGGCTTAGTGTACCAGAATGACAGTTTGCAGTTTGTAAGCCATGAAGAAGGGCGTATCCGTACTGTGTTCAAGGATGCTACACCGGTATCTTATGTATATGACTACTTCTTAAAAGATCATCTGGGTAATGTAAGAACCGTACTCACCGAACAAACGGATTTTAGCATGTACGTTGCCACCATGGAAACCGGACAAGCTGCCACAGAAACAGCCTTGTTCAGCAACCTGGATGAAACGCGTACGGCCAAACCGGTTGGTTACCCGCAGGATGAAACGACACCCGACAACCATGACGTGGCTAAGCTAAATGCTAAAGATGGGGGCAAGAAGATCGGTCCCTCACTGGTGCTAAGAGTAATGGCCGGCGATACCATCCAGATAGGCGCCCGTGCATTTTACAAATCCACCGGTCCTAAGAATAATAAGAGTGTTTCCCCGGAAGATATGGTGGCTTCCCTGCTGCAGGTGTTTGGCGGCGCTGCTGCTTCCAGTAGTTCGCATGCTGCCCGACAGGCAGAGAACCTTTCTCCGTTCAGAAACTTCAACAGCAATGATTATCAGCGTTTAAAAGAAAAAGATGCAGATCAGAACCAACAGGATAAACCCAAAGCCTATCTGAATTTTGCATTATTCGATGATCAGTTTAACTTAGTAGATCAGAATAGTGGAGTACGGCAGGTGAAAGGCGAACCGGATGAGCTGCAGACCCTGGCGGTAGACAGAATGCCGGTTGAGAAAAGCGGTTTTCTGTATGTGTATACCAGCAATGAAACCGCTCAGGATGTGTTCTTTGATAATGTAGTAGTACAGGATATTACAGGACCTTTGTTAGAGGAAACGCATTATTATCCGTTTGGGTTGACGATGGCGGGGATTAGTGCGAGTGCGTTGCCGGAGAAACTGGTGAACAGGTATAAGTATAATGGCAAGGAGCTGCAAAATAGGGAATTTGGAGATGGGAGTGGTCTAGAGTGGTATGATTATGGGGCGAGGATGCAAGACCCGCAAATAGGTAGGTGGTTTGTAATTGATCCATTAGCTGACCAGATGCGGCGGCATTCGCCATATACCTATGCATTTGACAATCCGACTCGATTTATAGACCCGGATGGTATGGGGCCTAATGATATAATTATCAGTGGAAGCCGGGAATTTCAGCAACAGGTGTTCAAAGATCTGGTGAAGGCAACAGGATCCAGCTTAAAACTGCTGGATAATGGGAAAGTGGTAGAGACCCCGGGTAGAACGTCCGCAAAAGAATTTTCAAAAACAGCAGAAGTAGTTTCTAACCTAATCAATTCTGCACATACTGTAACCATTACAGAAGCAGAACTCCCTGAGTCTAATAGCGCTGCACCTTCAGATCAGAATGCTCGATTCGATGCATTATCAAAAGAGTCAGGAGGAACAGGTAAGGGCACTGATGCTATAGTAGAATACAATCCAACTGATCCGGGTAACAGGGTCCAAAATGAAGACGGAACATCAGGTAGGCCATCATTTATTGGTCTGCTACATGAACTCATACATACAGAAAATATTTTCGAAGGTAAGATGGACTATAGAACAGCTACATATTCTAGCGATCCGGACTATCCGGGTACCAATCTTCCAAACGAGGAGTTGAATGTAAGAAGTAAGGAATCTGAATTAAGAGAAGAGCATGGCATTGTTCCAAGGGCGATTCCTTCTATTAAAACAAATTTGAAGCCGACTCTGTTTCCAAAAAAACAATCCGCTAATAAACTGTCATTATGAAAATTCTAAGTATTTGTTTAAGTATAATAATGTTATTTCACCAGGGAACTCAATCAGACATTGATGATTTATATCTTGGTTGGAATAAAGCAACTCTAACTGACATGAAACATCAGTTGCAAAATGTACCGGATGAACAAAAAGAATGGTACCAGAATAACATTGACGCGCTCCATAGTACAGGAAACCTTAATACCGACAGCATTGACAAGGAGTCACTGCGCCATACATTCCTGAGCCATTTAACAACCCGTTTCCCAAAGCTTTTTGACAATTTCCTAATCATCGAGATTACAAAATCAGGGGAAATACAAAAGATATTCAAATTTGTACTTGACATCAGCGATTGTACCCATCCTGTAATATATGGATATCAGTATAAAGGAGAATGGGAATCGATAGGCATTATAAAGGATGCGAAGTTGACAGTAAACAAGGATTTAGAACAAATACAAACGGCACCTCAAAAAGGATTTAATTTTGAGGATATTATTGTAACAAGATTTGTGAGTGGCAAAGTGAGGTCTTCAAAGTATTTTGCACATTTCACATTAGCTGAAAAGAGCTTCGTAACAGATGTACTGTCGCGGTATATATCTTCATATATTAAAAAGTAGGAATGATATTATCTGTAATTACCTGAACCTGCTGGAAAAGACCAGTATTGCCGGTAAAGGTTACATAGAGGAAGCAACTGTTTCTAGCCAAACATAAACTGTAAAAGCTTCATAAGGGCGCCTTCTGATTGAAAGGCGTCCTTTGATTTGGTAATAACCTTAGCTGACAATGGAGTCTTCTATGCACAGGATGTAATCGCTCAATCAGGTAGGCTGATTTTTTTCCCTCATTCCCCCCTTTTTCCGTAAGTTTCCCCCCATTTCTGCAACTAACATCCAAACTTCCAACAAACCACAATGGATGAAACACAATTCTTACTCCTCATCAATACCCACCAGGCCATCCTCCACAAGATCTGCCGCCTGTACCGGGACACCCCACAGGACCGCGAAGACCTCTTCCAGGAGATCGTCTTCCAGCTCTGGAGATCCGTTCCTTCATTCCGGGGAAAGGCCAAGTTCAGCTCCTGGATGTACCGGATAGCACTGAACACCGCTATCCTCCCTTTCCGTAAAAAGCGGCCGGATATCCGATATACGGATCGGCTACCGGATAGCCCGGAAGAACCGGACGAACCAGACGAGCAGCAGGAACAGCTGCTCCGCGCGCTCAAACAGTTGAACGACGCAGACAAAGCGCTCATCACTTTATACCTGGAAGACTTAAGCTACAAAGAGATCGCGGAGATCACCGGCATTACGGAGAATAATGTAGGAGTAAAACTGAACAGGATTAAGAACAAAATTCAGCAACTGCTTAAAAAGTAAACCATGGAACAAGATCCTTTAAAATCAGCCTGGCGGGGCATCAACCCTAAAGCAAAAAGCAACACAGAACTGCAGCGTATGTTAAAAGAGGGAACGCATCCCTTACTAAAAGGTATCCGCAAACAAATGATCATAGAAACGGCTGCTTATATTGCATTTCTCTGTATTTATTACAACGCCTTTGATGGTGACCGCAAACCACTGACTATGAACATTCTGCTGGTGGCTGCTATGTTGTTGGCTATTGGGCATAACATCATCAATTACCAGTTCACCAAACGCCGTATACAAGGGGAGAACCTGCAACAGTCATTAAACGACCAGCTGTCCCAAATGAAGATCCATGCTACAGTATCTATTGCCAGCCGGGTACTCATGGCTGCCTGCCTGCTGGCTTTTTTTACTGCAGTTATTAACTTTAATACAAGTAAATACTGGTTACTGGCTGGGGTAATAGCCGTTTTTATAATACAAATGGCGCTGTTGTCAAGGATATGGCTAGGCCGCATCCGGCAAATGAAAGATACGATCGGCAGTCTGTTTTCATAAAAGAGTAATCCTTGTGAGAACATTGATTTAACACGTGACATTAACCCGTTCAAATACATCATTCCAGCGCTACCAGCTCACCTTCCTTCTTCATCCTGGTCCTGTTTGTTAACCTCATTTCCAATTTACCTTCTGCCGTAATGTACACCCGTACCTGCTTTGGAAATACGAGATGAATATTGCCCATACCTGGTACGTGCATACCGCCACGGGCCGCAGCTCTGGTTAAGTGTTTATGTGTTACATTTACAGGTGCAGCAGGCTGGGTGTATTCATCCTTGCAGGCTTTGATATGCGGCGTTTTAACAGCAGCTCGTTTGCGTTCCGCTGGTTTAACCTTCACAACCTTTGGTGCACAATATGCCTGCAGGTGTGCGCTAATAACCTCTGCATCTACACCTTGTTTCAGCATCTGCAACGCTTCGCCGGTCATAGCCCTGTAAAGCGTCAGTTTCTTCTGCTCACGCGGTAATGGCCGGTACACTGCTGCAGCCAGCCGCGAAGCCTGCGCCAGCAGATCAGCATATACCCGCGTTAATTCAAAAGAAGATGATTCCTTAACACGTTTCCCGCTCAATGAGCTTTTCTTACGTACATAATACTGCCCGTCCATCTTATAAAAACAGGCATCGCCACGGGTGCCTGTAAAATAAACAGGGCCTTTTTGCTTAGGCATTGTTATTGCTTTTTAAAAGAAGAATAAAAGTATCGGAGCGAAGTTAATGGGCTGCGTAAAACGTCCCAAATGAAATGAGCGTTTTTATCACTTTTTATCACATTTGGTCGTTGGGCTACCAGGCCCAGAAGTGGGCCAGGACAGAGCTAGATCCTTATTAATAGGGAGTTATAGCGAAAGAGAAGCATTTACATGTGCAATATTAATTTCTACAACGCACCAGCACCTTGCCTGCAGGTTAAAAACAAACTGCGCCTGGCTGTTCGGAACCTTGATGAAGCGTTGATTGCCGTGTGAACTTTGATAAAGGAATTGATCTTTATCAAGCGGATGACGCCAGCCAAGGTTTGTTTTTAATCCTGCAGGCAGGTATAGGCCAATAGATCGCTTACTGAATGCAGCATAATAGCAAGACAGCAATATAGATAAAGCACGGATTATGCGCTTTTACCCCTAAGAGTATGCGCTTTTAATAGGAGTTGCATGCGCTTTTACTCCGAGTATCTATCGAAGTGCACTAAGATATTTCACCAGCTAAATGCGGAATATACCCCTACCTCACCAACGTAATCGCGCCCCTTCTTACCACTGCCTGCCCCTTGCTGTTCGTATACCGTGCTATCCATACATACGTACCCGCTGCCTGCGGCCGGTCTTTAAAATAGCCATCCCATCCAACCCGTGGATCCGTATGCGAAAATATCAGGTTGCCCCATACATTAAAGATCTCCAGCTTGTACCCGCTTATGTTCCCGTACAGCGCCGGCCTGAAAAGGTCGTTCTGGCCATCGCCGTTAGGGGAGAAGCCCGTAGGCATTGTTAGCTCGCAGTCCTCATCCAACAAAAGGATCTTGAACGGCAGCACGGCCACGCAGCCGTATTTATCCTGCACCAGGGCATTATAGGCTCCCTTATCTAAAGGACGAATATCCCCGGTAGCAATAGTATTTTCATTCAGGCTATAGCGGTAGGGGAGGGTGCCGCCTGCTGCATGAAAACGTACACTGCCTTTATGGATCCCATCGCACTGCATATCCTGTTTCTCATCCATCACCAATGTTAGCTCCGGCGATACGTCAATAGCTATCGGGTCCAGCTTTGTTTCACAGCCATTTTTATCAGTAACTATTGCTTCATAGCTGCTGGCAGCCAGGCCGCTGAAGTCTCCGTCGGTACGGCTCATGGCGGTGCCGGCCAGGCTATAGGTATAAGGTAGGGTACCGCCACTGGCCTTTACAGCCAGCTGTCCGCCTATGTAGGAGCAGCCATTAGTGGCAGATATAAATTTCAGCAGCAGGGGGTAAGGCTGTGTAATGCTTACGGTGGTAGCGTAAGTACAGCCGTTCGCATCTTTTACAGTTACGGCATAGTTGCCGGGTGTTAAGGAATCAAATACCGGCTTCGTTTGCCAGTTGCCGTTATCCATGCGGTAGGTATAGGGAGTAGTGCCGCCACTGGTGGTAAAGGTTACTTTCCCGTTTGCCGCGCCATAACAGTCGATCTGATGTATAGCGGGTTTCATGGTAAGCGCTGCAGGCTCCTGCACTTTTATGGAGATGCTGTCCAGGCAGCCGTTATGATCGCGCACATAGATCTTATATGTGCCACGGCTCAATTTTGCAAAGTAGGAAGTATCCTGCCATGTAAGCCCGCGATCTTTGGTGTATTGATAGGGTGCTGTACCGCCATCAACCGTTAGCGTTATACTGCCATTTGTACCGCCATGGCAGCTAACTGCGCTGCTTTTACCGGTAGTATGCAATGCGGGTGGTTCATAGAGATCCACAACAGCGCTGGCATCGCAGTTGCCGGCATCTTTTACGGTAATGGTGTAATGTCCGCCAGGCAAACCTATAAAGTTAGGATTGCTTTGCCAGGTAGCCCCGTTGCTAATGCTGTATTTATAGGGGGGAGATCCGCCACCGGCAAAAGTGTGAATGCTGCCATTAGCTGCATTACGGCAGCTTACATCCGTACTTTCCACACGCGCTGTTAGCAGGGTGGGTTCGTTCAAAGTGATCTGGCTGCGCACCTGGTTGCCATTTTTGTCTTCCACCAGTATGTTGTATACGCCGGCTGGTCCTGCAAAGCGGTTCTGACTTTGCCAGCTGGCGCCATCATCTTTACTATAACGGTAAGGAGGCTGGCCGCCTTCTGCATTTACGGTAATGTTGCCATTGGCGCCCTGGTAACAGGATGGACCCCAGCTATTCATTACCAGCTGCACCACCGGCGAGGTAGCCACCGTAAGTATAAGCCCTGTTCTGCACCCATGCTGATCCTTTACATACAATGGGTAAGAGCCGGAAACAACGTTGTCGAAGGTGTTGGCGCTTTGCCATGGCTGGTTCCTGCCAATGCTGTAGCTATAGTCGGGCGATCCCCCGCCGGCTACCATGGTAATACTGCAGTCTGTTGTACCGTTAAAGATGCCTTTTGCGCTGGTAATGTATAAGAAAGCCGGCTCTTTCAGGGTTACCTGCTCATAGGTCATACAGGCGTTGCTGTCCAATACCATTACGGTATAATCGCCGGCAGAGATGCCCTGGAAATCAGGCGTGGTTTGCCAGGTAAGCCCGTTGTTATTCGTGTACCTGTAAGGCTGGGTGCCGCCCTGGGCCTGCACGCTGATGCTGCCGTTGGAATGGCCATAGCAAACAGCATCCTGGTTTTGTGTGTGCATGGTTAAGGGCCTGGGTGCGGTTACCTCTATGGTTTTATCTAATATACACCCGTTGTGATCTCTCACATAGATCTTATAGACACCCCGTGCCAGCTTCTCAAAAACGGGATCGTCCTGCCAGGTGCGGCCATCTTTACTGTACATATAAGGCAGCTCGCCTCCGCTTACTTTTACGGAAATACGCCCGGTGGCGCTTTCGTAACAGGTGGCATGTTCCGCGCTAAGCTCAATCTGTACGGGGTCGGGAGAGGTGATGTGCATCCAGGCGCTGGTCATGCACTCGTGCTGGTCCCTTACCAAAATGCTGTAGTCGCCCGGCAGCAGCTTATTAAAGTAATTGGCGGCCTGCCAGGTACGGGCGCTGTCCAGGCTATAGGTATAGGGCGATGTGCCGCCGGATGGCAGTACCGAGATCTGCGCATTGCCATAGCAGGAGGCGGTGGCATGCTGCTCGCTGATAGCCAGGGCTGCCGGCTCTTTGAGCTGAATGGTTGCGGTATCCCGCAGTTGGGCGCTGTCCTGCACTATAATAGTGTAGGTACCTGCCGGCAGCTGCGTAAATGCAGGATCGTTCTGCCAGCTGCGTCCATTGTCGCGGCTATATTGATAGGAACCTTTACCTTTTGATGCTGCAGCAGTTATGGTGCCATCGTTACGGCCATTACAGGAGATATCCGTGTGCGAAAGTGAGAGCGTTGGCGGTATGTTGGTACTGTCTGCAAAAGCATTTATGCGTGCGGTTTTAGCCGCCGGAGGCATTACGGTATGTGCCCGGGATACCTGTGGCAAGGCAGGTATCAAAAGCAACAGTAACCATAACACCCCCTGATTCCGGCTGTACCCGGGCAACGATTCATAAATGCTCCACGACCAGTTTACCCTGGGCATTGACATAGGATAGTAATAAAAAATGAGGGCTTCGATATAGTTAGAATTCAAAAATATATAATCAAAAACTTATTTAAATCCCCTTTTAGTTGCAGATGTACGATATATTTTTTTCTATATTGCAGCATACTAGTCCCTGTAAACTATGCACCCACATACATTTGAGCGGCTACACGCAGAGGGGTTGATCAGTGAGAGCAGTGTAGAAAAAGTCAAAGCCGTGTCCGCCAATAAGTTGTTTTCCCTGCACTGGGAGCTGAAAACCGTCCTGTACCTGGGCGTTTTACTGCTTAGCACCGGCCTGGGAATACTGGTTTATAAGAACATTGACACCATTGGCCACCAGGTTATTCTGCTATTCATTGCTGCGGTAAGCGCCGGCTGTTTTTACTACTGCAACAAAAGAAAGCAGCCCTTTTCTTTTGGCAAGGTGCCTGCGCCGGATGCCCTGTCGGACTACCTGCTATTACTGGGCTGTCTTACCTTTGTAACCTTCATTGCCTATATACAATTCCAGTATGCCATTTTCGGGGATCACCTGCGGCTGGCCGGGTTTATTCCGCTGCTGGTTTTGTTCTTCAGCGCTTATTATTTCGATCACCTGGGGGTATTGAGCCTGGCCGTCACTAACCTGGCCGCGTGGATGGGCATTGTGGTAACGCCTTTGCGCATTCTGCGGGAAAATGATTTCAATAGCGAAACCCTCATTTTCACCGGCATCGTGCTTGGGGTATTGTTGATCGCAGCAGGGGAGCTATCCCGGTACCGGAACATTAAAGCACATTTCCGCTTTACGTATATCAACATTGGCGCGCATGTGCTGTTTATTTCCCTGCTGGCAGGTATGTTCCACTTTGAGCACTTGTTTTTCCTGTTCATAATGGCGGTAGCAGGGACTGCTCTTTATTTCTACAGGCAGGCTTTAAAGGATCATTCCTTTTATTTTATGCTGATCCTTACCTTATACAGCTATATCGCGCTCAGTTATTTAGTGATCCGCTTACTGATGCTGGCGCAGGATATTGACCTGGGCGCTGTGTACCTGATATTGTTCTACTTCATTGGCTCCGGCGTAGGGCTGATACTGTTCCTTATTAACCTCAACAAAAAGATCAAACACAATGCTGGCATATAAACAGGAATGGCTGGATAATAAGGTGCTGCACGAAGAAGCGGAGGAAGCCTACAGGCAGCAATGCATCAGTAAAGAAGAAAAGGAACGCATTTTCCAGGCGTATCCCGTACCGTTTTACACACCCAATATTTTCATCCGTATAGGGCTGTTCCTGTTAACGGTGGTCATTGTTCTATTTTCGTTTGGATTATTCGGGCTGATGTTCATACAGCTTATTAAAGAATCCTGGCAGGGGCTGATCATCTTTTTCGGGCTCATAACCTACGGCGCGCTGGAGTTCATGATCAGGGAAACCAAGCACCACCGCTCCGGGGTAGATGATGCCCTGTTGTGGGGCAGCATATCGTTACTTCTGAGCGGCATTATAATGGCGCTGCCCAATGATACACCCTACCTGGTATATAGCCTGATCATTTTTATGGTAACGGCTTACGCCGCCCTGCGCTTTGCCGATACGCTTATGAGCATTGCAGCTGTTATAGCCTTATTAGCATGCCTGTTCTATGCCGCTATTAATATGGGTACTGCGGGCCGTATTGCCGCGCCGTTACTACTGATGATAGCCTCTTATGGTATCTATGCCTGGGCCAGGAAATGGGATTGGAAAACAAAGTGGCGGCACTACCGGCATTGCGGCAGCATTATTGAGATCACCACTTTACTTACCGGCTACTTATCTGTAAACTATTTAGTAGTGCGGGAAGCCAGCAACGAATTTTTTGATCTTAACCTGGAACCGGGCCAAAGCATTCCCGGCGCATGGCTGTTCTGGATCTTTACCGTACTTATTCCGCTGGCTTACATTGCAGCGGGCATCTGGAAAAAGAATGTGATCCTGCTGCGTACAGGACTGGTGTTAATTGCCGGTATTGTACTTACTGTTAAACAGTATCACCACATGGCGCCTATAGAGCTGGAAATGACCCTGGGAGGTCTTATTATGATAGGTATTGCGTATGTGCTGATCCGTTATCTTAAAACACCTAAACACGATTTTACCAGCCAGGAGATAGATAACACCCACCTGCTGGAAAAGATCCAGGGCGAATCGCTGGTTGTTTCCGAAAGCTTTACCCCAACGCCCACACCTGCGCCTGGTTTTAATTTTGGCGGTGGTACCGGTGGCGGGGGTGGTGCGCAGGGGGGATGGTGAGGGCGTCATCCTTTCTACTGCGTTCGATACAAGGCCGGGAAGGACAATTTCTCATAAATAAAGAATTATAAATGACCCACGAGATCAATCAACCCATCCCTCAATCTTACTTTGCTATAGACCAGGCAACAAAAGAAAGCGGCTTTACCATGGCCTCCGACATTTTAACCTGCTCTTTATTACGCACCTTAGCTGCTTCAAAACCATCCGGCAAGTTCTTAGAGCTTGGAACCGGCACCGGGCTTTCAACTTCCTGGATACTGAGTGGCATGGATAGTAATTCCACACTGATCTCATTTGACAATGATGAAGCGCTTTTGGCAATCGCTAAACAACATTTGGGTGATGACAAGCGCTTAAACCTGGTGCATGCTGATGGTGAAGACTGGGTAAAGAATAATAAAGGACAAAAATTCGATTATATTTTCGCCGATACCTGGCATGGGAAATATCTTCTTTTGGACGAAGTATTAGAGATGCTGAATACAGGCGGGCTTTATATTGTGGACGATATGTTGCCTCAGCCAAACTGGCCGGATGGGCACCAGGAAAAAGCAATCAATTTTGTAAAATATATAGAAAGCAGGACCGACCTGGTATTGACAAAACAAAACTGGGCCACCGGGATCATTATTGCGGTAAAGAAATAGGCAGAACGCACATTCGATTGGTGCTAATATATTTTTTAAACATACCTTGAATTTTGAAATAAGAAGCCAGTAATTTGACTATGAAAGGGAAAATATTCTTGTCGGTTGTGATGATCATTCTTGGCTGGCTTTTAGATGGCTTTGCGTGGACAACGAAACTCGGACATCCAATAAGTACAATTTGCTTACTACTTGGCTTAGGATTGTTTTTCGGTGGACTAATTCTGTTAATTGTCACCACAACAAAAAGACGATAAGAATACAATAGTTCAAATCTTATATCTCCCACTGAAAGGGACAAATCATCAGCCGCATGATCTGTCCCTTTTTCATTAGCGCCTGCCTCCCGGCATTTTAGAACAAATCGACAAAAACCTGAACAAAATTTAAAAGAGATATTTTATTTCTTCGCATCACCCCGGCCTCCGGGCTAAAATGATCCGGGGCCGGCAATAAATTGGGGACGATTTTATAGTATTCCGGCAATGGCCATATTGGCCTTGGGCTTTACCTTATACCTGGTTGAAGTATGGAGGCCGTTGTTGTTAGCGTTGAAAACAATCACAAAAATTAAAATAAGTCAAAGTAAAAGCGTTATGAGGAAATTATTTTTATCGTTGCTGGCAGTTATATCCTTTCAAAGTTCGTTTGCCCAGCAATCTCTTCTGACCAAATTTCCAAAGGGATCTACGCCCGATGAGGTGAGCCGGCGATTGGCCTATCACTTCGTAGACGGCCGGCATGAGCTCTATGCCGGAAGGTACATTCACTATGCCGAAGTTTGCACCTGGAATGGTGCGCTGGACTACGCGGTAAAAGTAAAAGACCAAAAGCTTATCAAGCTTTTACAGGATAAATTTGAACCCCTTTTTACCCGCGAAAAAGCGCTGCTGCCTCCCATGAACCATGTGGACTACAATATGTTTGGCAGCGTTGCACTGAAACTTTACCAGATAACAAAAGACGAACGCTATAAGCAAATGGGCCTCGCCTATGCCGATTCACAGTGGGAGCTGCCGGCGGACGCGAAACCGGATGAAAAAGCCTGGGCGGATAAAGGGTATTCATGGCAAACGCGTTTATGGATCGACGATATGTACATGATCACTGTTGTGCAGAACGAGGCCTATAAAGTAACCGGCGACCGCAAATATCTTGACCGGGCAGCAGCAGAAATGGTGCTCTATTTAGATAAGCTGCAACGCCCGAACGGGCTTTTCTACCACGCTCCGGATGTTCCATACATTTGGGCAAGAGGAGCCGGCTGGATGGCAGTAGGCATGCCGGACCTGCTTCGTGAGCTGCCTAAAGATCACAAAAACCGCCAGCGTATCATGGAAGGCTATCTTGCCATGATGAAAAGCCTGAAAGAGCACCAAAGGCCGGATGGCATGTGGAACCAGCTTATTGACCAGGCAGATTTCTGGCCGGAAACATCCGGCACTGCCATGTTTACCTATGCATTTATTATAGGCGTTCAGCAGGGCTGGTTAAATGCAGCCGAATATGCTCCTGCAGCACGAAAAGCATGGATGGCCATGGTTGCGCATATTGATGAACGTAATAATGTAACCGAAGTTTGTGTTGGCACGGGCAAAAAGAATGATAAGCAATATTACCATGACCGCCCACGTAATGCAGGTGACCTCCACGGGCAGGCGCCCTATCTGTGGTGCGGAGCTGCACTTTTAGGGAAATAGTTGGTTATTTCATACTGCCGTTGATGTTGGCGGCCTTCCCACACAAAGGCCGCAACATCAACGGCTTAGCCTGCACCTTTAATTTTGGGACGATTCGACAAAAAGTTGAATAAAATGCACGGGGAAAGATTTTTTACTTCGTACCACAGTATTAGGGTTAATGATCATCCACGACGATAAACCACGTAGATCAGCTATATGAAAGCCTTTTACGCAGTTTTCCGATGCTCAAAGGGGAAAGGCGTCTCCACAAGAAAAAGCGGTACGTAAAAACCTCCAGGATTCGCGCCGATGAATATTCCACTTATGACAGCCACAAAACATTATTCCCTAAGGCCAATTGAAATAAAAGTACTGGTGGTGCTGCGATGACCCAGCGGTATCCGTCACTATCAACCGTGCCCGGATGCGTATCAACCAAAATATATGCTATTATAAATTCATCGCGATAAAGATTAACTGATCATTATGGAGAAAAATTCTACGAAAACCAGGAAAAGCCAGGCGGCTGACTGGTGTAAAAGGTTCTTATTGCCTGGATTATTCGGGGCCTTATTGTTCCTGGTGTTTCCCTTTTGCGCCCAGGCACAGCAGCAAACTATAACCGGCCGGGTTACGGACACGCTGGGTAATGGAATACCAGGTGTTACAATTGCCGCTAAAGGAACAACCGTGATCGCAAAAACAGATGCATCCGGTAATTTCAGCATTCAGGCTGAGAGAGGTGTTCCCCTGAGAGCGTCGCACGTAAGCTTTATTAGCAGAGAGGTAATACCGGATAAGGGCCCCCTGACCATTATACTGCAGCAAGCTACCAACGAGCTAAATAATGTGGTTGTTATTGGTTATGGCACCATGCGAAAGAAAGATCTTACCGGGGCAATAACTTCTATCCGCCCGAATAAGATTGCAGACGAGAATCCCAAAACGGTTCAGGACGTAATACGTGGTACACCGGGTGTGAGTGTAGGTTTTGATCCTTCTGCAAAAGGAGGAGGTACGATACGGATCCGCGGCCAGCGTTCGGTGTATACCGATGGCGGGCATAATGATCCTTTGCTGATCCTGGACGGTATGATCTTTTATGGAGAGCTGTCTGAAATTAATCCCGATGATATTGACCAGATCGATATCCTGAAAGATGCATCCGCTGCTGCAATCTACGGAGCAAAATCAGCTAACGGGGTTATTATCATCACTACAAAAAAAGGGAAAAAGGGAAAACCTACTGTTAATCTAACCACCAATTTCGGTGTTGCTGATATGGCGGCAAACAGGAAGGTGCTGGGCCCTGAGGCTTATATGCAATACCGGCAGGATTGGTATACCGCTGCTACCTACGGCATTAATTCAGCAACAGGCGCTTATGAACCTTATATATCAGAAACGGCAACAGCGGGCAAACTGGGATATTATGAAACGCCTACCGATGAAATGCTGAAAAAATATGGGATCACGATCGATCAATGGAGGAACTATTCAACGAATACCCCTAACGCATCCGATAAAGAGATCTATGCTAAACGCTTAGGTCTTCAATTCACTACCCTGGATAACTATCTAAAGGGTAAAAGCTTTGATTGGTATGATCATAGTTTCCGTACCGGCTTTAACCAGGATTATAACCTCAGCGTATCCGGCGCCAGTGATAAAATAAATTATTATTTGTCTGCAGGTTATTTGTCGAACCAGGGAGTGGTTGTGGGCGATAATTACCGGGCCATGCGCTCCAACTTAAAAGTGGA